>Ga0123357_10013052_pt1 | contig 10746 bp, 3 predicted proteins | sample TergutEmb28metaG_FD_89873 | JGI IMG/M metagenome (GOLD analysis project Ga0123357, IMG submission 89873) | Embiratermes neotenicus P4 segment gut microbial communities from Petit-Saut dam, French Guiana - Emb289 P4 | ecosystem: Host-associated > Arthropoda: Insects > Digestive system > Gut ...
AAAAAAAAAAAAAAAAAAAAAAAAAATTTTAAATATAAAAAAAAAAAAATTATAAAACACCCTAAAAAAAAATTTTTTTTTTTTTTTTTTTTTTTCAAATTTTATTTTTTTTTTTTTTTTTTTTTTTTTGCTTCACAAAACTCCATGTTCGAAACAACAAACTTAAGTAGCAAGCTTATGAATGCCGAAGAAACACGTATTTCATCCTCCCAAAACGAACTTGTTCATTGTTTTGCGGTTAGCGACCAAACCAAACATTTACAGATATTGGTTCCTATCCTAAAATAAATTGTTTTGAACCCACTATCATTCCTAGAAATATCTCTGTTTAATTGCGTTACACCATGTATATGAGTGTATTATTGTTTGGTGGGATTACGTTACACTTTCTTGCTGATATTCTGTGAGTGAACTAACCGTAGAAGGACAGAAATTTAATAAATGCAGAGCGACAAACTGCGAACTGCATATAGCAGTCCAGCTGTATTGGAAGGTAAGAGGTCAGGTCACGTTCATACTACTTCAGATCGGGCAGAGCCGCTGGAAACGCGCATATTGGTTGCCTAGAGAGCCTGCTGCCATTAGTACGGTACACTCTCCTGCTGTTCTAAATATTCTGATGGGGGTTCTATGATCAGTAACACCGATCCATACTGCGATATCTTTGATGAATTTTTTGGCGCGTGTGTTGAAGGATATTTATCTAATAGTGTGATTTTTCTTATCGGTGAATAGCATACGGGTCCCCAAATCTGTTTAACTATATTATTTTACATTTCAGACTAGAATGTTTGAAGAATTTGTGCTGAATTTACTGTCATGGCTGTTGAGTTCCTCAGGGACAAGTATCCGTGTAGCCTGGACATTTTTATCAGGTTTTAACCCACCGTTTGTACCTTTCTGGTTGTGACCGTATGAATCTCATAGTGCGGCTTATATTTTATGTGTGATTTTGCCCTTGGTTTATGTGGACTTCAAATTTAAATTTTATACCGGCACAAATAGCCTCAGATGTTGCCAGATTCTTCCCTTCCCCACCCCTTCTAAAACTACCCAATTACACTGTCCGACTAATATAAACTTCTACCTGTACTTTCTTCTATTTACACCCTTATTCCAGCTTCAGTAACTGACGTACAGGCACTGGAAAAGAGCGTAAAAAAGTTACAGGTGTTCCTGACCATGCAATGAAGACATGAAGGGAGAGCAGATATATAGGTTCATTAACTTCGACAGTATAAGGAGGTGAGTGGTCAATCTCACGCCTCGGCCCCCTTTTACTTCGTTGAAAGAACCACGGTACCCACTGAATAGGAGGCTGTATGGGCCCCAGCCTTGTCTACACTTTTTGGAGAATCGAAACATTTCTTGCCTCTGCCTGGATACGAGGCTCGGATCGTCCTGTCTGTATACTGGTCACTGTACCGACTTCACTCTTCTAGCTCCTGTCATGGTATAGTTGTAAGTCATAAGTAGTTAATTCCCTGGAGCAGAATCGTTTTTGTGAAGTTCATAGCTGATCAGTTAATCAAGATATTTCCCGAATTCTGCGCAAACAAATGAGTCATTACGTGACTCATAAGAGTACACAATTAGTCCCCGTTCTTATTCATATGAATCCAGTCCACATCCTCCCATCCTATTTTTTTTTTGTACTGTTACGCTTCCATCCACGCCTATGTCTTGTATGTGATCTGTTTCATTAATTAGGCATATCGTATTAAAAATAATGTGATTTCGTGTGGAATGACGTTACTGAAATATACGTTATATTAGGAAAATTTTAGGTTTCGGTTTTTGTATTCGTGTTTCTGACAATTTGATAGTACCGGCTAAAAATTTTGTTTTATTTCATGGTCGTTAATTGTAGCGTTATTGGTAGGATGCTTCGTATATGGTCCTTTCTTACCTTCTTACTGTACCATACACTCCGTTACTGCGAACGCAGTCCTGCGGAAAGGGTCACGACGAATTAAATGTCTCATGTTGTATAGAAGAAATGGCACTACAAAAAGTGTAGGCCAATTAGATTAAATTATTACTGTCGTCTGAGATGTGATTACATGCAGTCTGGTAGAAATATAGGCCTACCAACCTTTTCGATGATCCTGCTACCTTTACCTTCCGTCTGCTATGTTGAGGACGGATACGGAATTTCTCACAAAAGTTGTCACTTTTCTACACAACCATATGACGTCACGTCCTTCAGCATAATAGCCTTCATATCACGGCCGTGAGATCATCAAAGCCTAGACATACTAGGTTAAACTTCAAGTCTTTTGACGTTTTGAATTTTAACGTCTTCATTCATGTATCAGACATATTTATTTTATGTTTATTGGACCGTGCATCATTGTAATATTTGAAGAATAAAAGACCAACTTGATGTCACTAGCTATTTTATTTCACTTCTTATGTGCTCAACATGTTTCGGACACTAATATATTCATCGACAGGAGCTTGCAACTTTGTTGTTGAATTACCACATCGTGTCGTTTTGTTCTCGGTAAGTTGTGTGTTGGAGATTTGGTGCGGCTGGGTTTGAGTGGTGTCCGTGTTGCACGCTTCAGCCTGCAACACGGACACCACTCAAACCCAACCACACTAAATCTCCAACACACAACGAACCGAGAACAAAACAACCAATGTGTTAATTCAACAGCACAGTCGCAAGATCCTGATGATGGATATATTAATGTCCGAAACATGTTGAGCACATAAGAAGTGAAATAAAATAGCTAGTGACATCAAGTTGGTCTTTTATACTTCAAATATTTATTTTAAATTGTACATAACATTTTGACACGTGTGAATTAAAGTAATAAATAAAACTATAAAGAAGTCAGTTTTTTTCTGGTTATTTAACGTAATTTAATATTTTCATAAATATTAAATAACTAGAGAACATTGAATTGTGATCGATGATTCTGTTTATTAATTTAATTTTTAAGTTATATTTATTATTTTCACTTGTTTAGTCATTTACTAATCAATATCTACCGAACACCTAACAGACAAAACAACACAGATTATTTTGTATTGAGGCCTGCAATAATTTTGGTTTTTTTATTACTTATAGCATTCCGTGGTTTAACCATTGGTTGACACAGTCATAACGCTCGCAAACACAGTTAGTGTCTTTTAATTAATGTTTTGGAACAGCAAACTCATTCGGGACTGCAAGTAAATTCATGTAGGATCATGTTACGCAATACGGGCCAGAGTATATTTTGTTGGTTGTAATTCATTTCGGACTGATGTAGCCATATTTAATTAAAACACCTGCATGCAAAAGTGCACTGAGCTCGGCCGCTACTTACCGATGGTGGTGAGCACAGTAGTGGCGTAGTAAAATGCCCCGGCAAATTTCCACTGCTTGCCAGCCTTATGGGGCTCCGTCTTCAGTACTACCGCCTCCATCACCCGGAAGTCGTGCTCCGATATGTTATATTTCTTGATTACCATTTTTTCAAGGTCTGCAATCACCGAACACACGGCTACAGTCTCTATAAGTACGGGTGACAAGGACTGCTTTATTCTGGACATAACGCTGCAACAATGGGCAGTCGGATTCCTACGTTTCGAAAGAAAGTATTGTCCCCGAAACGTCGGAATCCGTTTACCCATTCACGCAACGTCATATCCCAGAGGAGAGGAATTGTCAGCTACACCGGTGCGAAACCCTCAGAACTCGTACAATTACATGTTAAAATGAAACAGCAATTTCCACCTATATTCAGACTGGATTACGTTGTATGGGTGCAAAACTTGGTCTTTCACGTTAAGGGTGCGTGAGAACACGATGCTGAGGATAATGCATGGAACTAACAAGGAAGAAGTCACCGTTGACAGTACTCAAGTCTTGATGGCGCATTGAGTGCGTTGTCAGTGCGCGTAGAATGCAGGACTTGAATGTTAGTGGTGGTCATAAGAAACGTGTCAGTGTTCGTAAATGAAAGATCACACGAATCTTCTTAAGAATTACAAAGGAATTGTCAATATTCAGAAAAAAAGATATTTTAGATGAAGTTTGTCATTTTTCAGGCAATAACAGCGTTCGGAAGTTGGAGAGGCTGAGAAAGACGTGGTCATTTTTCACGTTTTAGAACATCCATATACTGTCAGTGGTTTGAAGGATGTTCTCAGTACCTAGAAAACAGAGAACCTGTATAACTTCTCTGCTTTGAAAATAGGAGTCTCTATTTAGATTACTGCAAGAATCTAATTTTGGCAGTGGTCAGAAAAATGTCAACTGTCAAGCTATACAACACCAGAATAAATGTCATGTATCGAAGAACCCCATCGGTATTCACAATATAGAGGCCCTGAATTACGGTAAAGCTTGGAAGAACGAAGTCGTGTTGATACAGGACCCATATGTCGACGTCGGGACGTTGTCCGTGTCCTGAGGTACGCACAAAGGCAGAAATATAGTACCGTAGTGCTCAGAAGAACACTCATTTTTCAGATAGCCAAAGTACTGCACATTTATGGAGCTTAGCAGGAATTTGTGGGGATTTAGTTATTGCGCGGATCGAGTTTTGGTATTGCTTTAGAGGAACGATATCAGTTTTCTGACAAAAGAAGTTTCAAAACTTTGCTGTACTAAGAACTTTGTGAGTATGCAGAGAGTAGAGCAAATGTATTGAACTTCGTGAACATGCATACAGTACAGTACAGTACAGTACAGTACAGACATTTTATAGAAATTTGTGAGTATGCAGACGGTACAGAAACTTTATGGAACTTCTTAACTATGCGGGGGCACGCCGTATCGCGATTGGTTGAACTGCGCTACATGGCGGAGGATGCGGGTTCGATTCCCAATGGTGTCACTGGATTTTTTCATTGACTTACTCCTTTCGGCCGCACCATGGTCCTGGGGTCGACTAAGCCTCTAACAGAAATGAGTACCAGGGATATTTTCTGGGGTGTAAAGACAGCCAGTGAAGTGGGCTGACAAACTTACCAACTTCATGTGCCAACTGCCTCGAAATCGGGGAGCCTCAACCTCCTGGATCCCTCAGGACCTGCCCAGGCCTGTACAGGGGTTGCCTTGCATTACATTAACCTTTGTGACTATGCGGCCGGTACATCAGTTTTATAGAAATATATGCGTGTGAAGGTCGTGCGGCAAATTTATCCCTGTTTACACCTTAATATTCCACTTCATCAGTTTCACTTGAGTGCCTTTCTGATCGCGACTTTTCTTTATCCTGATAAATCCCATCGTCATATTTTACACATTATTCCAAAAAGATTTACTTTAATGTCGTCGCCAAGTTCTTAATCTTAAACAACCGCCATTTTCTAAAACTTGTCAGAAGAAAAGTTTTCTTGAGGCTCTTGAATTCTAGACGTTCAGTTTGTTGCGCTCACTTTTTGCTACACAGAAATAAACTTACATTGTACAAAGTTTTGTATTAAACTTGGTACAGATAATAGTTGAAAGTGTAGATATCTCATATTAACATATTTCACATTGCTTTCATAAACTAGGTTCTGGATTCCACTCTAAAAATGCCATTGCGCTATTCCAGATGACTACGCCAACAGAGTATATTCATTGCTTGTGGTGTCTGTGTATTTTAACTAAACGAATTCCATTTACCGAGCGAGATGGTAGTAGCAGTCAATATCTGACGCCAGAACGCTGAATTACGCCACAACGTAGTGCCACCTGATCCAGTACTAGCGGCTTAACCATTTCCTATGTTGTATTGAATCTCAATACATACTGCACTAAACGTAATTATTGCAGTTTAGCTGCATTCTGTTGTGTTAATGTGTAGGAGTCTAAACTACGCAAACGGATTGCGACATACTTTCTGGTTTGTTAGGGAAAGAAAGTAATTGCTTTAGTCTGATCAACATTCCTTACGAACTTAGTGTTCAAGTAAAGTTAACACTCTTGAACCAAACCAACACGCTGGACGACTCAATCCAATACGCGGTAGGTTAAGACGCCGATGTACGCGGAAACGAGTCCTTAAGCAGGAATAACGTACTTTAACGACTTCACTTCAAAATACCGACAAGGTACCTACACCACGCACCTCTCATCAAGCAGGCACAACACATATATCACAACACCCACACCCAGTACACCAGATCTGACAGACATAAGAATTAGATACCAATTAAACACAACGGCATACACATATACACATGAAATCCCGACTATGTTTACAAATCATTACTCCATACAAAGACACTACGGCTCTCACATCTTGTTTTCCCCCTTGTTACAGTGCAGAACACCATATGCGATAGTACACAGTCTTGTTCTCCTGAAGATGGGCATAGTGATGCCCGAAACATGTTGAGATAGACGTTTGACAATAAACATCAGATTAGTTGCATTTTGTTGGTTTCTCTCTCTTCTGTTTATTGTATTAGTACCGTCCATACACAACATACGCAAAGACTAGATGTATTAGTACAAATGGGTTATATCTGGCGACATGGACAAACAATTTGACTGTACCTTAACAATGCTATTATTTGTTGGCCTGAGGATGGCCGTTTAACGGCCGAAACATGTCGCCAGATATAACCCAGTTGTACTAATACATCTGGTCTTTGCATATGTTGTGTATAGACGGTACTAATACAATAAACAATTGAAGATACACAACGGGATGGATCCCTTCAAATTCTCTCTCTTCACCCTGCTTATACTATCGTATTTATACTGTGTTGTAAGTATGAAGTCATATGAGTTTGGGTTGATTGTGGTGGGGCAGGGAGCCATGTGAAAACTTATACAATTTGAATAATTCCTTTTTTTTTAGTCTGTAGGTGCAGAGGTTTAGTGTTGCGCCTGATTACACTCAGAAGCATCACACTCGGTAGAATTCCTCTGGGCGAGGATCGGTCCGTCGCAGAGGTCTCTACCTGTACAACACATAACATTCACAAGAGACAAGCTTCTATGCCCCGGCGGGATTCGAACCCGCAATCCCTGCAAGCGAGCGGCCACAGACCTACGCCTGACCGCGCGGCCACCGGAATCAACTCGTATAGCACCACCTCATTTTTTAAACCAGAACCCTTTCTGTGGATTGCCGCTTTCAATTGTTAGTACCGAGTAGATGAGTCAGCGAAGGGGCTATGCCGCAACATTCTGAAAATTCTTTTTTTTTTATTTGTGCAGTGTACTGCCATCTATAAAGTGAGGTAAACTGACATGTTACAGTGAAGATGAGCATATATGCATATAAATACAACCCGTTTTATCTATGTTAAGAGTAGCAAAAAAATGTACACACTGATATATCCGTTTTACCCACATATTTATGACAGAGCACTAGGCGATGAGTAAAATATTGCGACTGTTTAGTGTCAAGAGGTGTCTGTGGTTTCATCGAAAGACAAGGCTTCGTATGAAACAGTTTACACGACTCTGTGATGGGCGCAAGTCTGCATTTTACTAAAAAGTCATTAGGGGAATACAAGTTATTAATCAAAAAGCAAATTGTATATAGGTCGGAAGTGTTTTAAAAACGGAACAGAAATGCGATTAGTATCTGGAGCCCACGCGGCCTCACCCCAGGCCTGTACGTTCCCTGGAAGAGCTGCCGGAGTTGTGAGATTGGATGAGGCGCCTACGTGCGTAAGATAGCGATAGTTGCCTACTGGGTACCACTGTGTGTGTGGAGCGTGTGAAAAGTGTCGCTTGCAGTTATCTGTATCTGTAAGTACTGTCTGAAATGCGTCACGTACTGTCATGTCTATGTGAGTATTGTTTGAAGTGTGTCACGTGCTGTCGTGTCTCTGGAAGTGTTGTTTGAAGTGTGTCACGTACTGTCGTGTCTCTGGAAATGTTGTTAGAAGTGTGTCACGTACTGTCGTGTCTCTGGAATATTGTTTGAAGTGTGTCACGTATTGTCGTGTCTCTGGAAGTGTTGTTTGAAGTGTGTCACGTGCTGTCGTGTCTCTGGAATTATTGTTTGAAGTGTGTAACGTACTGTCGTGTCTCTGGAAGTATTGTTTGAAGTGTGTCACGTACTGTCGTGTCTCTGGAATTATTGTTTGAAGTGTGTCACGAACTGTAATGTCTCTGGAATTATTGTTTGAAGTGTGTCACGTGCTGTCTTGTCTCTGGAATTATTGTTTGAAGTGTGTTACGTGCTGTCGTGTCTCAGGAATTATTGTTTGAAGTGTGTCACGCAATGTCATGTCTCTGTGATTATTGTTTTCGGTGTGTCACATGCAGCCATACGCCTCAAAGGGTATTTTTTAATTGAATTCATCCCGTTGTGTCGTGACTTTTAATGTTGCTACAATTATTTCCATAGAACACCACAGTTCTTTATTTTGTTTATGAATAATACTACATGTTTCGTTCCTTCTTATGTACTATCATCAGGCAATACATATTTAAAACGCAAATATGTACAGAGTCCGGCAGAAATACCTGACGATTTGGCAACACAGCTGTGAGTGGAATCGTTGGCCTGGGGAATTTGTCCTTGAGCGCTCTTCTAGCGAGACTCAAAACATTTCAGTTGTCATGGAGTGCTGGTCTGTAGAGCAACATGCTTTCGCTGTGGAGACGTATTTCTAAAGCAACGATTCTGTCGTTGTGACTCAGCGGATATTTCGTCGGCACTTCAATATTCATCGGAACGACAGTGTCCATAGTTGTGGGTGAGAAACTGCAGAGAAACAGCGTCTGCCGCCAAAAGAAAATGTCCAGGAAGTGAGCCTTCGCTTAGAACTCCTGAGAACATCGAACGAGTGCGTCAGGCTTTTGTCAGAAATCCTCCGCTTGCGGGAATGTGCTGACAACAAGGGACGCCACCTCACAGACACTATATTCAGGAAGTGAATATTGTTATTAAAATGCTTTCAGATAAAGATAATTTTAGTAACAAATTCACGTAACAAGACAGTATACTGTTCATTTTATTGTGACTTAAAATTCGTCAGGTGTTTCTGCCGGACCCTGTATATATGTAAGTGAATATTTGGAATTTGCGAGCACACAAATATAACGGTCTTATTTCAGTCTTAACGTATCATTGAATTTTAAATATTTAACTCGTCTATGTATATTTTATTGTGTTGAAACAACAGCTGTAACATTTTTAAAAGTTGCTAAAATTACTAAAATTAGTGTTTCTTTCTCTTAAATTTTGTTTTCTTTTAACAATCAGATTTTAACTTTTTTCTGAGGTGTATTGCTTTTGCGAACACATTTTTTTCTTGGACTTAATGTATATTTATTTACTATGCAATTTTAATGGCATTCAATATTTACTCGTTAAGTTGCATCTATATGCCCTGTCGCATCACGTATTGTGACTGCGTTTTAGTAGATTATTTGAACTTCTCTTTCCCTTTGGCTCCGATTTCTTCTGTGTGTTGATCTTTGTACATCAAGCACTTTTTTTTTCAAATAGTTTCCTTTAATTTGGTTTAGAATTTGTTTTTAATACTTATCTGTCCTACTATTATGTTTTCTATTTCTATATTTTTTGTATAGGATTTTAATATTTTATCCAGCTTTGTATCTAATGATATCTTAGTCTCAGGGATTGAAGTTATTAACAGCTGTTGCTGCTTTTAGGGCTTGTGTCTGGATCCAATTTTTGTATTTATAATGTGAATTTTAAGCGAGGCCTTTGGTCAATAGTTTAAGTTCTTCTTTTGTGAAGATTACTTTGGTGTCATTACCCAGTTTTGAATGGAAACATCACGATGTGCTTATAAACGTAATATAATACTAAACAGTGTACGTCAGCACAACTACTTTATTACTCAAGGTACTTACATAGGCAAAATGTTTCAACTATAGATTAGTCATCTTCAGGCCTATTTTTGTCATTTTATCGTGTTTACACGATGGGATCCCAGAGTGTGCATAGCATCTTGTGACTCAAAGGACAAAAATATGCTTGAAGATGACTAATCTTTAGTCGAAACATGTTGCCTATGTAAGTACCTTGAGTAACAAAGTAGTTATCCTGACGTACACTATTTAGTATTATATCATTACCCAGTGTTCTAAGATAAACGAAAAAATTTGTTATGTTCGAGAGCAACAAAAATAGAAATATTTGAAGAAGTTTTGTTTTAAACGTATCACATATTTTATACAAGAACTAGCACGAGACCTGAACTTGGTATATACACACAGAAAAAAACTTTATGAATTAAATGTTTGTGGTTTCAGGGGTTTCGTCCCTTATCTTCGGCATTGTCACTTGACTTTCTCGGACAGATTTGTTGGCAGACCTGATATAGAGTAGTGTGAAATGCAGAAGACGCGATAACTACTGAATACACTAGGAATATTTATATCACATATACATTACACTTTCATGAAAATATCTTTATTTGAATGATAAATAGCCGTATTTAAAGATAGTGGTAAACACGGATTTGTAAGGCGTTAATCTGACAAGAAGAATAAGTGATGATACTGTTCTACAATAATAGTAGGCTAATAGTAAGGGGTTACGTATGGAATACGCTCAGTCAAACACAACAATATTTTAACCTCTATTATTAATATAATTAGGTATCAAACTACATGTTTCGGCCCTACATGTGGGCCATCATCAGGTTGTAACCTTAGACCAGGGAAGCTATGCCGTGCTGCGTGGGAATATTAATGGGTCTGGGGGGGGGGGGGGCGTACCATGGTCCCTTACATATAGGAGGGGTTTTTTCTTAGTGCTATGTTGCTATAATATAAGGTGATTATTCTACGTACTGTTTTGTTGTAGTGATCCTCCT
>Ga0123357_10013053_pt1 | contig 10746 bp, 4 predicted proteins | sample TergutEmb28metaG_FD_89873 | JGI IMG/M metagenome (GOLD analysis project Ga0123357, IMG submission 89873) | Embiratermes neotenicus P4 segment gut microbial communities from Petit-Saut dam, French Guiana - Emb289 P4 | ecosystem: Host-associated > Arthropoda: Insects > Digestive system > Gut ...
TATGCAGGCTGAGGCACTAGTGCCTCAGCCTGCATATGGATAGCACACCACCACAGCCAAACCACAACGTAACACCAACACACATCGAACCAGAGCAATACAACCCATGTAATAACTCAACACATAAGTCGCAAGCTCCTGAGGATGGATGTATTAACATCCGAAACGTGTTGAGCATTAAATAATGAAATAATAAAGCAAGTGACATCAGTTGATCTCTCTTTATTCAACAAAACACCAATACTCACTTGCCTCAATTGATTTGTTACAATAAAATATTTCCCACCACTATTTTTATAATAAACATTTCCGTTGTCCACCTGTGCACGTAAGACCGGTTCTGCAAGGTGTTGCCAACACTAACAACACTTGCCAGCAGTCCGCAGTAACCCTAGAGTAAAGGCCAAAAGACAGGGCGGTAATGAAAATTAAATGAAAAACGGGATGTGGGTACAGTCTGTTCAGGTGTCGTATTGTGCATGTTAGTGTTTAACTACGGGAAACGAAAAGGTAATGATGGAAATAAGTGTACCAAAAGGAAGAGAAGAACGCAAAAAGAACACAAGCATACAGCGAGGGTGTTCGAATTGTGACCTCGTATTTAACATACCTTGGGTTATTACCGTCATAACCTTGAAAGTTCAAACTGTAGAAGGAAGATAATGTTACATTAATCTCACGAAATTGTGGCTGGTAGGGTGTGAAAGGGATCGCATTTGCTGAAAGGCCATTACGATGATGGAATTTTGTGGTGTCGTAATGAATCTTAGAATTATGTCAAGGAAGCTAACCGCTTAGGGAAATCTTTCCCACTTTAATTTTGCAACGAAAATATTTCGTTCTCGAAAAGTTTTTGGGGAAACCACAAAAATTCCTTAAGGGTCTGTGCGAGGCTACAAAACTAGATCACAGATTAATTAAAATAGTAATAAATAACGATAAACAAGGACTGAGATCAGCTCTTCATATTCCACTCACTTAACAAAGATATTCTTTTGCATAATGACAAAAACCACTGTTAAAAATTCTCTTGTTCTTAATGTGGCATTGCAATGAATGAGAAACGTTTTAGAGAAGATATTACTGACGCATAACAGTAAAAATGGTTTTAAGTCGCTATAATAATAATAATAATAATATTAATAATAATAATAATAAGTGATTTTATAATTAATAGCTGATATTTCAAAGAAATTTGGTTTTGGAACACTTATTGTCAATCTGCGAAAAAACGAGGTTTCGCAGAAAGCCAACTGGGTAACAGTAAATAGGGGAATCACAGCATCATGCGATCGATTACATCACGTGATCAATTAGAATATCATGTGAACGATTCAAGAAAGAATGAAAAAAGAATGCCGTATTACTCGAATATTCCTCATTATATTGTCCTTTCCAGAGAACCTAATTATGCAGGCAATTTTTCAATTTCCAGAAAACCTTTTCTTGTGTCTCAGAACAAAGAACTAAGAGATTAATTTAGAACATTGAAGTTTAGTGATTGTTTGAATGAAATTCAGAAACAAAATTAAAATTTTTATTTTTCACAGTTAACTAAGCATTTAGTAAGACAGAACACAGCCCTTTTGCAAAACTCAAATAAATATTCAAACATTTCGCACATCAATTTCCATTACACACAGTTTAAGCTTCTAGTCTACTACAGGGTGCGGCAGAAAGAACATCCCAATTTGGGAGGGTTATAGTTTCGGAAGGGGAGCGTATACAGTGGTGAGGAGCACGTCGTCGAACAGCAATGTACGTGCCGTTTTCAGTGTATACCATGATGTGGTTGGGAAAACATCGAGACTTTATTGTTGAGGAGTTTATAAAAAAAATGGCGGGTCGCCGGTAGCAACAAAGCGTGCATTTCGCATCCGCTTTGCGCTTGGTCGACGGGAGGCTGTTCCTGATAAGAAAACGATTTACCGTTGGGTATCAAACTTTAGACAAACAGGACAAACTTTAGAAACTCTGAAGGAGGGATACGACCGGAAGTTGCTTCCATTACACCTGAAATGATTCTCAAGGTCATGGACTTCTACCGAGAGGCTACATCAGTATATCAATATTCAAGGCCTCCACTTGAGTGATGATTTGTTCAAAACACATTGATGTAAAACGGCATTCTGTGTGCTTTCCAGAAATAGAAACTCTTTTGTCATATTTTCTTTGGGTTTGAATTTATTCGCTTCTCAAATAGGGGAGTATTAAAGCAGGGTGAAAGGAGGAAGAGAAAGGTGGAGTTCAATTATCTTTAGGGGTAGGTATTGTCATATTCAGTGCAGTCATAGTGTCCTTGCATATACAGGGGTGCTGATAAGTCCGTAGCCTGACCAGGAAAGAAACAAGCTCGGAAGCATAGCAGGGACGCGCGCGATTTCAACAACATCGAGACGCGAGCTGTAATCAACTTTTTTTTTTCCTGCAAGACAAGGCACCGAAGGAAATTCACGCCATTCTGACAGAAACATCAGTTTGTTTCCTTCCTGGTCGGGCTAAGGACTTATCAGCACCCCTCTACAGTTTTCTCACATATAGCTCCACCGATATAACGACAGACTATGGACTAGACAACATCGGGAAATGGTGTTCAGTTTCCCGCAGGGAAGACAAGTATTTTTATTTTCGTCAAAGTATCCAGAATGGTAATGGGGTCCATCTTGCTTCCTATGGGGCGTGATGCTGCCATTATTGAAGAGTTTAAAAACAGCATGTCGCTGCTCCCGCATTCACCCATGCTTCACAAACTGGTGTTTAATTAAGCACAGCAACATTACTATTTTACCTTAGACTTAAAAGAGATAAGGCGGATAAAATAAACCAAGAGACTCAGTACAGGCAAAGCAATCCCACTACAGGCCTGGACAGGCCCTGAGGTTTCCAGGAGGATGAGTCTCCTAGATTTGGAGATATTCGGCACATATAGGTGGTAAGGTTGTCAGCCTTACGCACCGGCCGCTTTTACCCCCAGGAAATATTCCTGGTACTCATTTCTGTTAGAGGCTCAGTCAATCCCAGGGCTATAGTGCGGCCGGAAGGATTATGTCAATGAAAAGTTCCAATGACACCATCGGGAATCAAACCCTCAACCTTCCGACATGTAGCGCAGTGCCTCGATTGATACTAGATTGATCTGCAGGCCTATTCTTGCTCCTAATCATGAATTAGAGGATACAGGTACTAATACACCCCCTACTAAAGTAATTAGTAAGAGGAGTATTGTTGAGTTACTGGGCATTAGAGAAGAGAGTGTATACTCTATTTATGGAGTATGAACCCATTAGCTTAAATTTAGCTTACTTTTCTGTGTTGAAATTTATGGATTACATCTTGGTGTATGGTGCACGTTGGCTTTTGATGCTTGATGGTGATAGTTTGATTCTGTTAGATTTAATTAAGTTAGATTTTACTAATGTTTTATATTATCACGATAATCCTTTAACCAGGTTCGTCATTTTGGGTTTTGTAGTTTGTATGTATATTTTTTTGTTACTAGTACGGGTTTACGGATGCTCTTCGTCAGTAGCCCCAGTAGGCTATCTAAATACAAATAAAATAAGACAAATGACCGTAAATTTAGAAAGGAAGAGAAAATACAATTGAGCCTTGAGGTTCGTACGAAGGTGACAATTAAGGTAGTCGTTTTCCAGAGTGTGAAGCCGTGTAGTTTAATAGAGAGGTATCGACGTTTCGGAAAAATATCTTATTTTGATCTTCCGAAATTAATAATTTTCGTAATTTAATATTAGTGTATTTCAAATTGCGGGTTTCCTAAAAAGATTTCGATATCACTCCACAATTCGAGCCCTGACTACGTTTTAGATTCGCAACATTCAACGTTCTGTCGCACGCCGTCTCAAAATTCAGTACTGTCTGATCTGTCATCAAGTCATTGGAAGCTTTATTGGGTAATGACTCTATCCAAGGCCACCGTTTCCTCTCCCGTCACCAATTCTAACTTCTACTCGTGCCTTCATCTTCAACGGAGAAGGTGCGCTTTTGTGCGGGCGGCAGGACAGGAATGATCTCTAGGCAACCGTGAGTGTGTGCAGACTGGGTTGGGTCTGGCGAACAGCGCAATGCACCGCCGGTTTGCAATGTAGGCAGGGAAGGTTTCGACGAGTTGTGCTACAGTTAGCGTTTCAAGGGTTCTCCTTCAAGAAATTAAGGCGTGTATTTCGATTCAGGGAATTCTAAGATCGATTCTAGACCTGGCCACTAAATATTGGACGTCTCATGGTTGTCCTCAGTCACTGCAGGCAAAATTTCAGTTAAAATTTGACATCCTTACCATTCCGCCCTATGTAAAACTGCAGATGAAAGACGCTGTTAAATTAGCACCTTGTATTTAAATCAATCGCTGTGTCTGAAGAAGTTAGACGCTGAAGATGCTTTCAAGGTAAGGTTAGAGTTTTTCCTGTCCACATCACTCGACACTAGAGGGAGGTGAGCTGTTAAATTCACGCCCCGGCCGCTTCACCCCGGGAAAAACGTGTGTACCCTTTGAATAGGAGGGTGGGTGGGCCCCAGAGCCGGTGTAGGCTCTTTTGAGAAGAGGAAAAATCTCTTGCCCCTACTGGACAGTCCAGCCCGCAGTACAGTCACTATACCGACTGAGCTATCACGGCTGCCGAGTTGCGAGTTTTAATTCAAGGGACTGCGACTTAAAAATTATTCTTCCGGCGCGAAGAATGTTAAAAGAATATCAAAATTAATAATTTTATGACTCAAAATAATTGGAAAGTCAGATACAGTTTCCAGACAGTCTCCTGTTTCTAGAAAGTTTAAAGTAAATCGTGTGATGTTATTAAAGTTATCGAAGCTTAGAAAGGCATTGGATCTCTTTTAAGTAGGTTGTTTTCTTATTAGTACTAAACAGTCTCCATGGAGCAAAGATATGGTTGAGAATCCGATAGTCGCTCAGTTGATCCAGAAATTTCCCGCCTCCATCACTACCTGACGGTTTGTAACAGCGTTAAAAATGACCCACTTTTAGTTTACACTGTCAGAAAATGGCCCTTATATCTTATCTGTTTCAATAAACTTTAATGTAAAATTATCCGCATGTTTGTTCCTGAATCTCTCCAGTGCTATTCTCAGATTTTTCGCCGCAATATGAAGGTCATGTCTGACGTATCTCACGCTGGACACGTGTGCCGCACGTTTCTGTTTTCAAACTAAGCGTATTTAGTAAAGTTTATAAATTATGAATCTCTTCAAACTTCAAGTCCCTTAATCCTCAGGCCACTTCATGTATCTAAAATCCAAGTAGTCTCCTCTGCGCTCTGCTATGGCAATCTTGTTGCTTTATGGTCAATCAAAATAAGGAAAATCTGAAGCGACTTGTGATACCAATTAACACGGTGTCACTCTTTGTGTTATTTGGGTGGTTCTGGTATCAAACCTTAGCCCGAACACTAGCTGTTCTGCGTAACGCGTGAGTGCGTGGCAGGAAAGTAATTTAAATTAGACCATATCGCTTCCCAACAAATCCTTTCCAATTCACTGACCGATTTAGCAACACTTCACATGTTAGGATTTGAATTTAGCATTGGTAGACAAACCACGACAAAATTATAGTTACAAGTTTCAAGAAATTCTAAGCCAGACTCTCTCAGGAAGAAACATAGACAACCACCAAGACACTCTTTTTAGTATCACGTATGCTTTACACGTAGGCGGTCAACAATATAGCCCAGGCTATCCTGGAGTCTTCAGTCCTTCACAGTAGTAATGCCTCGTGCAGGCTTTGAGCTGTAATACCGTTGGGATATGAGCTCAGTCACCTCTCCCTAGTCGACACACAGAGATTATAACACTGCCGGCTCAGATCGCTAACAAAAATACCACAAAAGTCACTCGCTACAACGCACCTACACAACAGCTTCGCCTCCAATCGGACATCCAGTCTGCCAAACACGTCTGCAACGCTACCGCCACAGTAACATTCTCATTGCCTGTGTTTAAGGTATTGGAATGTGGCAACGAGATTCAACATGCCAAAGATACGCTGAATGCTCTAAGCACCTTAGCTGTAAGTTATGTTTGAGAGATGTAAGTACGAATGACGTGCCGAACCCTAATTGCGCTGTACAAGCGAGTATATGTAAACGAGAACTCACTGAACGGTGTTCAAACAGAGGGCTGTAAAATGCATAGCAATTTACATGTGAATACTTCGTGGTTTTGCGTATTTTATGTGGCCCATAATGTTGCAACCTCCCAGGTAGATGTTTTGACGTAGCAGGCAAAGGAACATCTGCCTTGAGCTGGGTCTGCACATTTCGTATTAGTGTAAGCAGCTGATGCTACGGTTTTACTTGCTATAGTTAGGCAAGGCGGGGGCACCTTTTGGTTCAGTGTATTGCATTTACTGGCAGTATTTACAATACAGGTCTCTGGAAAGAGTCTTCTTCGGCTCGCAGACATGAGTCATGCGTGTCAAGTGTATTCAAAGTTCTGGTAAAATTGCGTGACTCTTGACATTGGGACCCATAGGCTGCACGGAAATGACGGTAAACTACCAACCAACGTAGCGTAACATCCCAGAAGAGCGAGTATCTCCCCTACACCTCGGAGAAAGTCTGAAATCACGAGTTGTGGGAACGTTTGTATGTTTGTGTGTATCAAAATGTACAGTCACACATCCAAAAAGACTACAGTCTTAAAGTAGTTATTTTTTGTGCTAGACGTGAGTCTTCCGAAACGCATTTCCTATCTACCAAACTGTACAGCGTCATATGAAAATAAAGAAACTTTGACATTTACTGCTCCAACGATAAGATACTGAAATAATTTCCTTGTTTCTCGAGAGAAGATAGGATTCCAGTGTAGCTTATTTTGAGAAAGTGCCCTGTACATATAAAAGTACACACAAATGCCTTTGGCTGTTTTTTTCCATTTTGCACTTCGTTCTTGTGGTTTTAATTCAGTTGCGTCTGTTTTCAATAAATGTTTCACTCAAAGAAGTCATAATTACTGTTGTCTTTTTCCACATAGAATAATATTCAAAATCAAATATTTCCCTTACAGAAGATACCGTGGATGAAAATTAATTACAAAGACTTAATTAGAAACGTATTCTTAATAACTAAATCAATTGCATCAGGAAATAAAGTTAATTTAAATTTATGTTGACTGTAAGCAGTAAGTTATTAGAACTTTGGAAGTCAATTTTCTCTCAGTCTCAGTCTGATATTTTTATCCTACAAAATTCTTATAAGACGTAAAACAAAATTTAAAGTTTGTTTATATTCTCAACATTTAAGGTTACAAGCATGTGGCAGCTTCAGGTGTTCAGTTTGTACTTACATCACTTCTCGAGATACAAATAGAAGAGGTGCAGAAAGCGAGAAAACTTTGTCATCCAACTGCTGTTCTTTGCTTTCCATATTACTTCTATTACGGGAATTGTTTACGTGGTTCTCTTTTTAAATTATGAGGAAAGTTTTTCGTGCTGAATAAGCACGACTTTCTGCTAAGTTTTTTAAAGTAAAGTTTCATTTACTGTCTCACTTCAAGTCGGTGTTCCGAATTTCCTCACAAAAAGGCCGTAACATTTCCTATGGACGGTCCTTGGTTAAAAATATCAGTTCAAAATTATTACTGAGGGAAGTGAACTACAGTCACGTAACACAAATCCAGCGACTGTCGCTTCACTGATATCAAGAAGCCTAAATTTTAAGCCAGAAGTGTAAATGTGCTCTTTGCAAAATAATCTTTACAGAGTATAATTTGTGACGCTAAACTGCGAAAACCTTATTTTTTCATTTGATGTGTGGTTGGCCGTGCATCGTAGTTCAATGTGGAATAAGAAACCAACTAGATGTCGCTTAGTATTATATTTATTTCTCTTTCATAAGTTGCTCAACATGTTTCGGGCTACCTTGTGCCCATCCTCAGGATACCTTAGTGGTATTTTTTCGCGTGTGTTATAGTGCCGTGGCTGTGTAGGCAGTCAGATCCGGTTGGCTGGTTGTGTGTCCATTGGGAAGTATGTAGCACAACGTACTTCTCAATGGACACACAACCAGCCAACCGGATCTGACTGCCTACACAGCCACGGCACTACACCACACGTGAAAAAATACCACTAAGTCGTCAGCTCCTGAAGATGGCCACAAGGTGGCCCGAAACATGTTCAGCAACTTATGAAAGAGAAATAAATATAATACTAAGCGACATCTAGTTGGTTTCTTATTTTTTGATGTTTCGCTGACCGTGTATCTCAGTATAATCTTAGTAAATGACCAACTTAATGAAAAAATTCTTGTTTTATAATAAGTTTATTATATTTCTCTACATTTTTCGAGCATTTCTTTCCTCATCATTAGGAGGTCCAAATTATATTATACAGCATCTGGTATCATCACACTCCGTAGGTGGCCGTCCGGTCCACAGGTACACCTGTGGACCGGACGGCCACCTACAGACTGTGATGATAACAGATGCTGTATAATACAGTTTGGACCTCCTGATGATGAGCACAAAAGTGCTCGAAACATGCAGAGGAATATAATAAACTTATTATAAAACAAAAATTTGTGCGTTAAGTTGGTCAATTACTAAGATTATGTGAAAACCTTAATTTCATTATCTAGTCATTTGTTTTCTACGATAACTAAACTGGGCTGCTAAAGTGTATAATCATGCAAAATTCAGCATTTTCACTAGTTATTTCATACAACAATGAAAGTGCTTCAGTTGAAGTGCTGAATGAGGGATCATTCAACAAAATGAGGATTTCGTCAAGTCTAGGACAGGCGGTACATTTTGCTAATTTCAAAGAAAAAGACGGAACTGCACTTTAAGCTTAGAATGAGGAAAAATATGATACTTTAACTACGCACTTAATGTTACAGCAATTAAAAGTATTTATAGCGTAAAATGAGAAACCGTTTAGCACTATTACTAGATACTTAATGGAACAATGTTCTGACCCCAGTAAATGAACAGGATGATGCACGAACCATTTAGAGTTTCAACTGAGGAACCAAACAGAATTTTAACTAGTTATTCCACACAATTAATAGTTATTTCATAGAATAACACAGCGACCACACAATGCAAAAGATCTCGACACCAATGACAGCTTAAAGTGGAGAATATTAATAGTAATGACAAAAACAATAAATACATTTGTTTTCATTCAAACACAACAATATTTTATTATTCAACTTATTGTAAACAATTTTCGGTCCATAGACCATCATCAGATCATCATTACATCAGATTTAAAACAAGTTATATAAAGTGCGCATTAATTTCATATCTTATGGGATCCCATAAATCTTACACCAATGTTAAGAATCTGTTACAATCTTGAGTTATATTATCAGTGGTATAATATAGTAAGAGTTCTGTGAATATCTGAAATAAAATTGAATTTAAAATTGATAAATGATAATATAACACTTAGGCTGTGCTAAAATTAAAAATTATAGGTGTACAGGGTATAAACGAAAGAATGGTGCAGTTTCAAAAGTTAACAAGAAATTTATTTCTCACCTTACACGGGCACAACTTACACCGTCAGCAGCAGGAACTCTCCAAGTTTCTCATCCGCTACCAGAAGTTCACTTCTCATGCTTACTGCGGGGCCGCGGGGCCAGATTCCAAGATGGTGTCGCAGCAGGAAAAGGCTTTCTGTGTGCTCCGTTTTGAGGTGTCCAGATCTGTGATTACATTGCAGGGTGAGTTTCGTGCACGTCTTTTCTAAACCGTGCACGAAACTCACGCTGCACTGTAATCACAGATATGGACACCTCAAAATGGAGCACACAGAAAGTCTTTTCCTGCTGCGACGCCATCTTGGAATCTGGCCCCGCAGTAAGCATGAGAAGCGAAATTCTGGTAGCGCATGAGAAACTTGGACAGTTGTTGTTGCTGGCTGTGTATGTTGTGCCCGTGTAAGGTAAGAAATAAATTTCTTGTTAATTTTTGAAACCACATCATTCTTTTGTGTATAACCTGTATATACATATTTTCTAGTCACAAATTATGGTGTATGCTACTAGGCACAGATTTCCTATTTTTACCTCTATTTTTCTTTGGTATAAGCCGAGTACTGCGTGGTGCTAGTAATTAATAGTACTATTGGTGGTGGTGGTGGTGGTGCTGACGATAAAAATCACTTTATAGTATCCTGAAACAGGTAAAGGATGGCAATCCTGACACGAGCCACAGAAAGTGAAGTGCCTTGCCATTACTCATTACTGTATTTGATAGCAATCAGAATTGTCACCGCCGTCAAAAGCCTATAATCCCTTTTACACAAACGTGTGCGGTCACTACTACATTCTGCTACACCCCATATTAGCAATTCATGATGCAGTGTGCAACGCACCAAATTTACAACTCGTTACACTTCATCACTCGCACAAGGAACACTGCATGGTTTATAGAGATCGGTGTCGGTCTCATGGCTTTTCGCCTTTTATTGGAGTCAAGTTATCATTGGTTATGAAGCTGGCAAAATATTGTTACGTTGTCCGGTTTAATCGCTGGAACAAACAAGATTTTTGAATCGAAAGTTTTATTCAATTTTGCTCTTCCATCGAAATATGAAATGAAAACTCAAATATCATTTTCGTGCTCATTCGCAATAAGTTTTTAGGAAAATTACTCAGCGATACACACACACACACATACACACACACACACACATACACACACACATACACACACACACATACACACACATATATGTTTGTGTATGTATGTATATATAACAGATAAAGGTAA
>Ga0123357_10013054_pt1 | contig 10746 bp, 9 predicted proteins | sample TergutEmb28metaG_FD_89873 | JGI IMG/M metagenome (GOLD analysis project Ga0123357, IMG submission 89873) | Embiratermes neotenicus P4 segment gut microbial communities from Petit-Saut dam, French Guiana - Emb289 P4 | ecosystem: Host-associated > Arthropoda: Insects > Digestive system > Gut ...
ATGCCGGAAATTGTCAGAGCCAGCCTTCATTACCAGCCGGTAGATGCCAACAACGCGCGGATTGCGCCGCAGAATATCTTCGGCTATGAAATCCTTGCGGGTCCGGTTGGCGTCAACCACTGCCGTTATCAAGCTCTGGGGCACATCCTGGTAATTGGCCAACAACTGTTTCGTATCCTTCGGTAGGCAATAGCCACCGTAGCCGAACGACGGGTTGTTGTAGTGTTGGCCGATGCGCGGGTCTAGGCAGACGCCGTCGATAATCTCTGCTGTACTAAGACCACGAATCGCGGCGTATGTGTCAAGCTCATTGAAGAACGCCACACGCAACGCCAGGTAAGTGTTGGCGAACAACTTGATGGCTTCAGCTTCAGTGTCGCCCGTCAATAGGATCGGCACGTCCTCGTCAAGTGCTGCCTCGGCCATCATCTGAGCGAACGCCTGGCCAGCCTTGCCGCGGTCACCGACGACAATCCTGGCTGGGTGCATGTTGTCGTACAGAGCAGAGCCTTCACGCAGGAATTCTGGTGAGAAGAACACCGTCGCCCCAGGGTGTTCCGCCCGAATCCGCGCGATGAAACCTACCGGTATCGTCGACTTGATGGCGATGGGCACTTTCGGGTTGGCCGCTAGTGCATCATGAATGACCGTCTCGACCGTGCTTGTATCGAAATAGCTGGCGGCCGTGTCATAATCCGTCGGCGTTGCCACGATCACAAGTTCCGTGTCGGCGTAGGCCTCCGCAGAGTCGGTTGTTGCACGCAGCCGAAGCTCGTCATGAAGTAGGGATTGCTCCAACTCTTGGTCGACTATCGGTGAACGGCGCGCGTTGATCGCCTCAACCTTTGTAGGGTCAATCTCCAGCAGCGTCACATCATGGCGACGTGCCAGCAGCACCGCGTTTGATAGGCCCACGTACCCAGCGCCGACAACTGTGATCTTCATGTTACATATCCTGTTGTTGGGCGAGTTGGTCCACAGTGGCCGCGTCAAGGCCCGTGATCTCAGCAATATCAGCGTGCGCCAAACCCATGCGTAGAGCCACCCTGGCATTGGCCAGTTGGGTCTCGCGAGTTCCTCGCTCGATGCCCTCCTGTAGGCCTTCCTGTAGGCCTTCCTGTAGGCCTTCCTGTAGGCCTTCTCGGCGGGCTTCTTGGCGGGCGTAGTCCATTTCGGCTTCTTGAGTGGCAAGAGCCTTTTCTAGCAGCTTGTCCATGTCGCGTTCCTCCTGTGAGAGATTCACCCATCTAATGATATCGGCAGCCTGCTTGATGTAGGAAGAGTCATCATCCTTGGCCTTGCCCGTTAGAAAAAAGTCACGCCACCGGGCCAGATGATCCGGCAGACCTGTCTTTGACAGTTCAAAGAACCCGAATCGGGCCAACTCCGGGGCAAGGGGCTCGCTACGTTCAGCATCCCGCAAAATAAACATGTGAAGCGGATGTGGGCACCCGAACACCGGCTGCCCCATCACATTCATCGACCAGACAGGCCGCAGGTCAGAATACCCAAAACAGGCAAACAAAAATCAGCCTGTGGATAACCCACGCACAAGCTTTCGGTGCGTCACCCCAGGATGTCGCCGACCGCGCCCTGGATCAAGGTGAAAGCCAACTCATAGGCATCGGCACCCAGGCCGTATGGGTCCGGCACATCGGTATCAGTTCCGGCAAGCGCTGAGACACCAAGCTGGGCGCGAGCCGTCGGCACAGCCGCCACCATATGCCGCAACCGTTCGGCAGTCGACGCCTGATTGTCTACGTCCACCAAGCGAGCCAAACGCGCGAACTCCAACAGGGTGAACGTGCGACGGACAGCGGCCGGTACCCGGCCCACCACCCAGGCGCGATGTTGCGTTGTCATCGTCAGCACAAGATCAGACCGCTCGATCATCGCCGGGGTCAACTGGCGTGCAACAAAGCCGTCCACTCTCAACCCGGCCTGCGTCATCAGCGCCGCCATGGGCTCGTACACCGGTGCCCCCACCACTGCGCCAGTACCCGCACTGGCCACCGCTACAGACCCGTCAGACAAGGCCATTATGCCGGCAGCGGCCGCCGGTGAGCGGCAAACGTTGCCGGTACACACCGTCAGCACGCGGTACTGGTCCATATCCTTTGCCAATCGACTTCCTATGTGTAGCCAATGTCTTGACTAACCACCCGCCGAAAACGATACCCGATAGGCCGCTCGGCCCCGCCTGAACCCGTCCGTTTCTTTGGATCGTCCACAGATTCGCCCTTACACTTGACGGGTGGATGACTTTGTCGATTTGGCAGAAGACGGGGACGTGGTTGAGGGGCCAACGCGAGCGCGCACCGTCATTGCTGTTATCTTTTCCGTGCTTCTGGTGGTCAGCCTGATTGGATTCATCGCCGTCGTCGTGAAGATGGGCGTACTGACGACGGGATTGCTGATCGGCGCCATTGCACTAGACACCTTGATCTCGGCCGGCCTGATCACTTTGCTTTTTATGTCTCGCTCGCCAGCACGACGTATCCGGTTCGTCGTGGGAATCGTGCTCGCGGTGCTGCTCATGGCCGTTAATTCACTGGTGGGCTGGTTGGGCAGCGGCTACAACAATCTGGTCGGCGGCATTCAGGCGCCCGCAGCCGATACCATCCAATACGACATTGTCGGGCTGGCAACTGGGTCAACGTTTCTTGACGACTACACCAACACACTGATGGGCCAGGCACCCAACGATCCCAACGAGACGATCGTCAAAAGTCACGTTGCCGACCTTATTACTGGCATTGAACTTGTTGACGCAGCCGATTGGTCGACCGCCGTCAGTGACCTGCTGGACGAGCAATACCCCACCATCGTTATCCAAGACGGCTACCTACAGATATTCGCCGATGCCGCCCCCGACGACTATGCCAAAGTGCAAATTCTTGCCACATTCGAAATACCAGGCACCTCACTTTCGCCCGGCGACACATTCACCCCGCCACCAGTTGCCACCGACGCTCCATTCATCGTTTACATCAGCGGCATCGATACGTCCGGCCCTATAGCCACTCGGTCGCGCAGCGACGTCAACCAACTAATGGTCGTCAACCCCAAAACGGGCAAGGTGCTGCTGGTCAGCACGCCACGCGACTTTTATGTCACGCTGGCCGATATGCCTCAGTGCACGCTGCCCGACAAACTTACGCATTCCGGTGTCTATGGCATCAATGTGTCAGTCGACACGATTAACGCCCTTTACGGCATCAACATTGACTATTACGTCCGCCTCAACTTCACGTCGTTGACAACGCTGGTGGACGCCATCGGCGGCATAGATGTTGACTCGCCCGTCGCTTTCACCGCCAACACATACACCTTCACGCAAGGCATTAATCATTTGAACGGGGCACAGGCGCTGGCCTTTTCCCGCGCACGGCACCCCTTCGCAAGCGGCGATCGTCAACGCGGTATCGACCAGCAGGCGGTCATCACAGCAATCTTGAAGAAGGTCACTCAGCCCAGTTCGCTGATTAACTATTCCAGCATTATCTCGGCGATTTCTGGGTCCATCCAGACATCCATGACGCCGGATGAGATCTCAACACAGGTCAAGCGACAAATCGCGACGGGCACCAACTGGAACATACAGACGATGAGCGTTACAGGGGCGGACGGCTCGGACTACACCTGCAGTTACCCGCACCAGAAGTTGTACGTCATGATTCCGGACGAGACTACAGTGAACTCGGCAAAGCAGGCGATCCAGGACGTGCTCAACGGCAAATGAGGCAGGCCTGTGAAGTTGCCCACTTGCTCCATCGCGTCTGAGTCAGGCTCAATAGCCTGATAGAATCTACGCTGATCTGCACATTATCCTGATTTTGGCGAAGGGCACCTGCATGGATGTTCGCGCATTGCTGGCGGTTCTGCGTAAATACTGGCTGAGCCTGGTTGGTTTGACGGCGCTCGGTGCCGTATTGGCCGGTGTCTATGTGTTTTTGACGCCACCCACCTACACGGCCGAAACTCAGGTGTTCTTGAGTGTTCAGGGCGGCCAGACCACCAACGATCTCGTGCAGGGCTCAAGCTATGCGACCACCGTGGCACGCAACTTCGCACTCGTCGCCACGACACCAAAGGTTCTCGACGGCGCCATCCAAGACCTCAGCCTCGGCACGACATCGCAAGCGTTGGCCACCCACATCACCACATCGATCCCCACGAACACGTCGATCATCAACATTGACGTAGTCGACGGGTCGGCCCAGCAGGCAGCAGACATTGCCCAAAGTGTGGCTGAGAACCTGAAGTCGGCGGTGGCGGATCTGTCCACCGTATCAGCCTCCGTGCAGACAACGGTCGTGACCGCCACCATCATCACGCCGGCAGTCGTGCCGTCGTCGCCGACAAGCCCCAAGCTAGCCCTGACGCTGGCACTGGGCCTGGTGGTCGGCCTGGCTATCGGGGTCGGGCAAGCCGTGCTGCGCAAGACGCTGGACGTTTCGATACGCACGGAAGACGACATTGCTGAGGTCACAGATCATTCAGTGCTGGCCCGCATTCCGTTCAACACATCAATCGCCAAAGACTCTCTTGTAATTGTCAATGACCCGCAGTCACCGCTGGCCGAGGAATACCGCCGCCTGCGCACCAACCTCAGTTTCATGGACGTGGACTCCGACCGCACGCCGGTCTACGTCATCACCTCTTCGCTGGCCAGTGAAGGCAAATCGATCACGGCTATCAATCTTGCCTTCAGTTTCGCCGAGGACGACCTCCACGTCTTGTTGATTGACGCCGATTTGCGACGCCCGACGATCGCGTCCTATCTCAACATCGAAGGTGCTGCAGGGTTGACCACTGTACTGCTGGGGAAGGCACGCCTGAGCGACGTGGTGCAACAACTCGGCTCCGATCATGTCGATATCTTGACGGTCGGCACAATACCGCCTAACCCAGTCGAACTGATCGGGTCTGGAGCGATGCGCCGCCTGCTGATCGGGGCCGCCCAAGACTATGACGTCATCGTCATCGATTCAGCACCGCTGCTGCCTGTCGTCGACACCACGCTGCTGTCTACACTGGCAACCGGCACGCTAGTTGTGGTGGGTGCCGGAAAGACCAAGACCCCACAACTGCAGGGGGCTATGGACAGCTTGTCGCGTGCCAAGGCGCCAGTGCTCGGCGTCGTGCTAAACATGGTCAAGTCGCAAAAAGGGTCGGGCTACGACACCGGGTACTACCACTACTACCGTCAACAAGACCCGAAGAATGTGCCGACAAAAAAGACCGTAACCATTGCGCGTAACGAACCCCCGGCACCCGTCAACAATCCTTCCGATGACGTCACTGAGACGGAAAAGTCGAAAGCCAAAGTCAGGCCGTCTGCAATTCCGCTTGAGTTGTGGCTATCGGAACGGTCGCTTGCTACGCCCATCTACCCAACGTTGACGAGCCCACCACAACCCGCGGCCACAGCGGGCGATAAAGCGCATTAGCCTTTAACCTATGGATTATCCGCTGTTCGGGCCCGGGCGCCATTTGCTGTCGGTCTCACAATTCGACAAACCAGGGCTTCGGGCCCTGTTCGACCTGGCAGACGCCGTACGCCCGCTGGCGCTGCGTCACGGGGTGTGCACGGTTTTGGACGGGGCAATGCTTGGCAGCCTGTTCTTCGAGCCGTCGACCCGCACCCGTCTAAGCTTCGAGTCGGCCTTTTTGCGCTTGGGCGGCGAGGTGACCACCACCACTGGGTTTACCTTCTCGTCGATGGCTAAGGGCGAATCGATCGCAGACACGGCACGTGTCGTTTCGGGCTACTCAGATGTGCTGGTCGTCCGTCACCCAGATGAGGGATCGGTCGCACAATTCGCCGCCGCGTCCGTCGTCCCCGTCATCAATGCCGGTGACGGCGCGGGCGAACACCCTAGTCAGGCACTGTTAGACGTCTACACGCTGGAGCGCGAGCTGGCCGCCCGTGGTCACGGCATTGACAAGGTGACGCTAGCGATCCTGGGTGATCTGAAGTACGGACGCACCGTCCATTCGCTGATTAGGCTGATGTGCCTACGCTGGGGTTGCACATTCCGGCTGTTCGCGCCGTCCGGGCTGGAACTGCCCGTCGAGTTGGTGAACGAGGCCACCGAACGCGGTCATCGCGTCATCGTCTGCGATTCCGCCGTAGAGGCCGTCAAGGGTGCCGACGCCGTCTACGCCACGCGCGTCCAGCGAGAGCGTCTGCCTGAAGGCACGGACGGCCCCGCGGTGGGCGACCTGCTGAACCGGTCGATGCTGAAAAAGGCCCATAACCTTGACCTCATCATCATGCACCCGTTACCGCGCGACTCGCGGCCAGGCGCCTTTGACATGAGCCCCGACGTCGACGACCTGCCCGGCCTGGCGATTTTCCACCAAACCGACAATGGCTTGGCTGTTCGCATGGCTATCTTCCTGACGGTGCTGGGCGTCGATGCCGAGCAGACGCGCCTGACCATCAAGCAGCGTCCTTGGAAGGCCGACCTGCACTGGGACGTTGAGGACGCGACAAAATGACGCTGGACGAATACCAGGCCGCCATCGTCGGCTTCGACACCAATACCAACCGCAAATACGACCTTCATGACGGCACCTACGTCGACAAGATCCTCGGCCTAGTGGGCGAGTCGGGCGAACTGGCCGACAAGTATAAAAAGATCATCCGCGACAAGGGTTCGGTCATCGGCCCAGCCGACCGCGACGAGTTGCTTAAAGAACTGGGTGACGTGCTGTGGTATGTCGCCACCCTGGCGCGTTATCTGGGCGCCAGCCTGGACGACGTGGCAACGCAAAATGTCGCCAAACTGGCCGACCGGCAGAGCCGAAGCCTAATCCACGGCGAGGGCGATAACCGCTAACTGGCGTCATGCCGAGAGCGGGGATTCGAGCCGGCCCTGGTAGCGTGTGATAGCTAACGACTGCGGCAAGTTCACAAGTAGCCGCCTCGGCGGCCCAAATTTGACGTCCCGGCGACGAAGCGGTGAGCAGCGACGCGACTCGGACGTTTTAACACCACGCACCGCCGCCTCGACGGGAGCATGCAGCAAAACAGTCCACGAAGCGGCGATCTCTGCTGGGCCCAAAAGCTGGGACGGACTGGAGCATGCAGCATACAGGCTCAAGGCATAGCACCAAAGAGTATGGTTAATGCAGATTGCGGGCCCCCAAATGGGGCAGGTCGACTCGATGGAGGGCACATGCTGCAGATCGAACACTTGACGAAGATGTATGGCGACCTGGTGGCTGTGCATGACTTGACGATGACCATCGAGGACGGCGACATCTTTGGTTTCATTGGCCTAAACGGCGCTGGCAAGACAACCACTATCAAGGCCGTCGTCGGCATCCACACCTTCGACGAGGGTGAAATCCTGATCAATGGCATGTCCATAAAGACCAACCCGACGGCATGCAAACGCCAACTGGCCTACATCCCCGACAACCCCGACCTGTATGAATTCATGACGGGCATCAAATACTTGAACTTCGTCGCCGACATCTTCGGAGTACCGGCCAAGCTTCGGCAAGAGCGCATAGACAAATACGCTGGCGGGTTGGAACTCGCTCGCGACCTGCTGTCGCCCATCTCGTCATACTCACATGGCATGAAGCAGAAGTTGGCCGTCATCAGCGCGCTGATCCATGACCCCAAGCTGTTGGTGCTGGACGAGCCTTTCGTCGGCCTCGACCCTAAGGCAACATTCACCCTGAAGGGATACTTCAAGGACATCACCGACGCGGGCGGCTGCATCTTCTTCTCAACGCACGGCCTGGAGGTTGCCCAAAACCTCTGCAATAAGATCGGCATCATCGAGAAAGGCCAGCTAGTCGAGGCCGGCCCGACGGAAGAGATCGTCGGTAAGAAGTCTCTCGAGCAGGTGTTCCTCGACCTGATGAACGAGGGCGAGTCAGGAACCACACGATGAACCAGTTCCTCGCCCTGACAAGGGTCAACATCTCGATGGCGTTGTATCAGATGAGCCTGATGCGCCGCCGTACGGGCAACCGCGAAGGCCGCGGCTTCCAGTTCGGGCTACTCGGCGTCGGCTTGTTCATCATTGTCTACATGGGGTTCATGGCAACCCTGATGGGCCGCGCCTTCGCGCCGCAGGGCTACGTCTGGGTTCTGTTGGCACTGGGCATGCTGGTCATCGACGCCATCATTTTCGGCTTGGGCCTCTACACCTTCAACTCGCTGCTGTTCGAAAGCAACGACACAGACCAGTTGTTTGCCTACCCAATTTCCAAGTTCAGCGTTGTCGCCGGCAAGGTGATGGGCCTGGTCGTCCAAAACTGGATGCTGTCGTTCATCGTCTGGTTGCCGATGGTGGCGGTCTACAGCTATTACGCGCACCCCGGGCTGCTGTTTTATCTGTTTGCCATTGTGGTGTGGTTGATCGCGCCGGGCATCCCAATGGCTGTGCTGGGGCTGATCAGTTATGTCGTGGGGTTGGCGTCCAGCGGCCCGCGCATGCGTAAGGTGCTGCAGATCGTGCTGACCGTAGGCGCAGTGGCTGGCATCGGCTTCGGCATTCGGGGCGCCATCACCCACTCTATCCAGACGGCCAAGCTAAATGGGGACGCCTTCGCCCAGCTTCGGCAGATGTACCCGCCCATCGGCGACGCCGCGACGGCCCTAGCCAAGGGCGATTGGGGCGCCATGGGCTTGGCCGTCCTGTGGAACGTCGTCCCCTTCATAATCCTGTGCGCCATTATCGCCACGTCGTACGCGTGGATCCGCTCGCGCATCACGACGACGGCGCGCGTCACGTCGGGCCGTGTCAGCTACCAGCGGACCTCGACGGCCCGGGCTCTGTACGGCAAGGAGTTGGGACGCCTGCTCGGCTCGTCCATGTACTTGCTGCAAAGCGTCGTTGGTGCGGCGATGGTCATACTGTTCGCCTTCTTGTTTAGCATCAGGACGGGTAAGAATGCCCAGGGAATGCAAGAGCTTCTGGCGCAGCTAGGCATCTCGATCACACCAATAATGCTGATCTTCTTCTTATTCATGCTGTCAATCTCGAACACCACCGCGCCGTCCATCTCGCTTGAAGGTAAGAACCTGTGGATAGTCCAGTCGCTGCCCGTCGATGCCGCCCAAGTGCTGCGGGCCAAGCTGCTGGTCCAGCTAAGTACCATCACGCCGCTGGCCATCATTGGGTGTTTCATCAGCATCTTCACAGTGCATGTCGGGGCGCTCGGATTCGTCCAATTGGTCGTGCCATGCGTGATGTTTACTGTCGTCAGTGCTTGTGTAGGCCTGATTGCCAACCTTCACTACCACCGGTTTGATTTCTACAACGACATGCAGGTGGCAAGGAGCAGCGCCTCCGTTTTGATGACCTATGGCGTCATGGTGTTGATACTCGCCGTCGTAACGGTGGGCTATTGGGCCTGGAGTCACTTCATCGGGCACGTCAACTTTTGGATTTACTGGGGCGCTTGGCTGGTTGTCCTGGCCGTCGCGACCGTGTTCCTATATCGCTACCTAATGACCCGTGGCGTCGTCTTGTTCCGCCAGATCACGGACTAGTTTGCATTGCTTAGGTTCAATCAATTTCGTTGGCGCGCCTGGAGGGACTTGAACCCCCAACCTTCTGATCCGTAGTCAGATGCTCTATCCATTAAGCTACAGGCGCTGGGTCCGGCATTGCCGGGACGTATAGACATTACCACCCAGGTGCAGCGCAGGCCAAGACAGACATCACCCGACCCACCCGCCGTCAGGCGATCGGGACGTCCTTCTTCAACGCATAGAGATTGAACCGCCCAGTGGCTTTCTCCGGCACGGCGATGCGGGGACGCCCGTCGTGCGCCGTCAGCAGCGACAAGTAGATTCCCTGCGGCAAACCTGGGTCGCCGAGACCGGCTGGACCCACTGTGCTGACGGTCGGAGCGGCCTTGGCCAAACCCTTGAGGTAATCCTTCGTCTGCTTGCTCTTGGGGTCATTGGCGGCGATGCCGGCAATGCGCTGGGCGGCCGCCGGCAACCAATCGGACGGCAGGCTGGACGGGCCGGCCACATAAAACTGGCCCTTATTGTTGCCGACCTGCCACTTGACGCCCGTCGGCAGCATGTCCATGATGCAACCGCCCTGCATGAACCGGTCGTAGACCTTGGCGATCGACCCGGCCAGCGTCACCCGCTTAACGATCAGCACGATGATGATCACCGGTATCGCGATCAGTGGCACGTAAATCATGGCCCATAGCATCGGGCTGAAATCACCCGATGTGTTGGTCGTCGAGGTGAACAGCCACCAGAAGTGTTGTGGGGTGACGGTCAAATTGTTCAGCGAAAATGATTGAAAGGTTGACAAGACGTTGTAGGCCAGCGCTATCAATGCGACCGCCAGAACAAACCCGAGCACTGCATCTGCGCCGCCGGTGAACTTGATGCTGCGCCTGAAGCCATCCTCGGTGTGCAGTATCTGGTTGAGTTGCGGGTAGTGTTCTTGCGGTTGCACAGGCGCAGATTGAGCGGGTTGAGCGGGCTGTGCCGGCTGGTAGCCGCCCAGTGGTGTGCCGTCCATTGAGTAAGACATTGCTTCTCCCTTTCACTGTGAGACCTTCGCCCGGCGCAGAGCCTCAGCTTAACATGGACCTATTAGCCCGCTAATGTTGCCCCACAGCGACGCGCTCGGCTAATGTTGTGGTGCTCATGGAGACGTCGCCTAGTCGGCCTATGGCGCCCGCCTGCTAAGCGGGTTGAGGACAAATATCCTCTCGCGAGTTCGAATCTCGCCGTCTCCGCCA
>Ga0123357_10013055_pt1 | contig 10746 bp, 6 predicted proteins | sample TergutEmb28metaG_FD_89873 | JGI IMG/M metagenome (GOLD analysis project Ga0123357, IMG submission 89873) | Embiratermes neotenicus P4 segment gut microbial communities from Petit-Saut dam, French Guiana - Emb289 P4 | ecosystem: Host-associated > Arthropoda: Insects > Digestive system > Gut ...
AGTTAAAAATAACACCAATTTTGGACAAATTACTGGAATACAAGAGAAGCTGGATATAACATGTAAATAGAATGCCTCGAAATAGATTACCCAGGGTAATGAAACACTACTGTCCGACTGGCAGAAGGAATCATGGTAGGTCTTTGAAGAGACTTCCGGATACGTGAGACCAGAACGGGTCAACAAGTGTCCCAACTCCATGAAAGATATATGATGATGATGATAGTGTAATAAATAGGTTTCTAATTTTGCAAACCACGATTAAAAAGTCCAGTCTCTATTCCAGCTGAGCTAAACCGGCCTTCCTCAGAACAGGACACATGACTCCCACCTCCCCCGAACTGTCAAACACTGGACCGCCCGCCTATGAAGCACAAGTCAAATTTGTTTCTTTAGCCCTCGACATGCCGTAAATGTTTATATCTATAATTAAGCCACTTCTTTTACAGAAAACCGCTTCCAAGTGACGTTATTCTTTTTTTCCCCCCCCCCCTTTAGTCGCTTGCAATCCGCCGTCTTCGGCATATTCCGCCCAAACGGACGGTTTTTATAACTCTTGGCTCTCCTGAAACACGGCCGGAACTCCAATAATTGAGACCATCTGCTCGGAATACATGAGACCATTCAGTTTAAATAGCATGAATAAAATAAGTCATTATCGTACAACTACCTGAATCGATCGTTGGACCGGTGGTGGGGGTTGGGGGTGGGGGTGGGGGAGCGAAAGCAGCGAATTGAAAGAATACAAACAAAGTGAAATAAGTTGGAAAAGAAGAAAAGGTTGAAAAGAAAACAAGCTCTGTCTCTCTCTCGCTATTTCTTTCCAGTGCGCTGACTGGAGTGGAAGCAAACGCACACAAAACACTGCTGTTGGCAGGCGGCAGGACTAATGCACAGTACTCAAATTCTATTTGCTAGGCACGGCACACATCTCAGTCAACAAAATGCTACACTTTTAATTGAGAATAAAAATTTAAAATTGTCTATTTCTTAGAACTGAGACTCAACCTTAGGATATCGCCACTTCGACCTATCCGAGGTTCTGCTGCGTTTCCTGCTGGAAATGTTGTTCTCCCTGAAGATAACGACTGAAGTTCAAGCCGAAACGGCGAAACAGAAGCCCAACATAAGATGCGGATAAAACACGTACTAACTCAGAAACTACAAAACATTAAAAACGTAAAAAATCCCATTAAAGACCCCGGTGTTGCCCAGAGGGTGGGTAGAGGTAGTATAGCTCTACTCTTACATGACCGCGGCACCAGAAGGGGGCGAGTGGTCAGCAGCACGCCCGGGCCGCACTTTACTCCCGGGAAAGAACCGGTACCCATTTTACAGGAGGCTGGGTGGGCCCCAGAGCCGGTCTGGACGGGCGGAAAATCTCGTCCCCACCAGGATTCGATCCCGGACCGTCCAGCCCGTAGTCAGTTGCTATACCGACTGAGCTACCCGGCCCACAACTACAAACAGTGCTCTCCGAAAAACAAAACGTAAACTCCTGAACAATTCTGTTTTTTTTAAGGATAAAGTGTGTACCGAAACTCACTCCAGCTATACTGACAGTGAATATTCGTGGTTTTCATCCGTCTCTCCTGCAAAACTCCGGGTCAGTAGCTATCTAAATTCAGGCCCATTACTACAACATCACTTCATCATTCAGCCACGGAACCGGCACAGCTCGGTATAGTAAACTCGTCTAACGGATGGACAACCGGTAAATCGGGGTTAGATTTTCCGAGCAGCCAAGGATTCTCCTCTTTCTCAGCGCAACCACAGCCGGTCTGTTAGTCGCAAGGCCTTTTATATAATGTGTACCGAGAGACCTTTCCCATGAGTAAACCCGCCTATGCGTGAAGCTGACTGGTCACCTGCATCTACTATCGAGCGTATGAATGCGTGAAGTTGTACCTCCACCGCCCCCAATGCGTCCGCATGGTGTAATGCTTAATTAAACAGGGAACATTTACCTTGCATTACTAATCATCGTGCCAAATGTCGTCACATCTTCTTGTTACGTCAGCACTCAGGGACAGGCTCGAGAATTGATCTCGTGGCCCCAGTCCTGCTGCTAAGCTTAGGATACTCTCCTTTTAACAGGATGCATTTACTGGCCTCCTTACCCGACACAACACTCTGAGATGACAGCGCTACATAATGGGGCTGATCGACAGTCCCTTGTGTTGGAGGTGTAGAGCACAGGAGGATACCTCAGCTCACGTTTTGTGTGAGTGTGAGGCTCCGACGGCACTCAAGACATGCCATATTGGGTTCCTTTTTTTTTGTTGGACCCTGAACATCTTAGGAGTCTAAGTATGGGGGCAATCTGGAACTTTATGAAAGTGACAGGGCTCCATCTTAGGAGTCTAAATATGGGGGCAATCTGGAACTTTATGAAAGTGACAGGGCTCCATCTTAGGAGTCTAAGTATGGGGGCAATCTGGAACTTTATGAAAGTGACATGGCTCCATCTTAGGAGTATAAGTATGGGGGCAATCTGGAACTTTATGAAAGTGACAGGGCTCCATCTTAGGAGTCTAAGTATGGGGGCAATCTGGAACTTTATGAAAGTGACATGGCTCCATCTTAGGAGTCTAAGTATGGGGGCAATCTGGAACTTTATGAAACTGACAGGGCTCCCATGACTTGGACATCAGTCTAGAGGGCACAAAGGGACTGCCAAAAGCCCAAGTCTATTGGGACCAAAATCGCCCGAACCCATTAATTCTATTCTGCTCTATTCTACAGTGTCGTTAAACAAGACACAAATAAATGACCGAACGCAGTTGTTTATGACGTCATCTTGAGGTTTTTTTTCGTTCGGCTCGCAGACGTGCGTCACACTAGCGACAATTGTCAGATAAAATAATGTCCCCATATTTTCTCCTCACCACCTGTTGCTATGTCGCGCAAATTCCCTAGTATGGCGTATGAACGGGACAATGCAAATACGAGAAAGACCATTATGAATATCCTGTTCCATACTTCGTTTTGCATCCAGGAAACCAGCGCTGCGTACAAAATGTAAGGTTGACAGTAAGCTGTCCGGTGAAAGTGTATTACCGGCAAGGTAGCACAATGGGGGCACTACAGTCATACGCCGTATAACGACGTTTCGGTCAACGACGGATCGCATATACGACGGTGGTCCCACAAAATATAATATACTATAAGGTATGATACGATATGACATGACGTGATATATTATAATAATATATAATATAATATTACATTAAAATAATATATAATATATTACATTATAATACCTACCACTGTGTTACAATTGCCTACAGTATTCAGTACAGTAACACGCTGTACAAGTTTGTAGCCTAGGAGCAATAGGCTATACCATATAGACTAGGTGTGTAGTAGGCTATACTATCTAGGTTTGTGTAAGTACACTCTATATGACGTTCGCACAACGACGAAATCGCCAAAAGACGCATTTCTCAGAACGTATCCCCGTCGTTAAGCGACGCATGACGGTACGCCGGAACGCTCCAGCAACTGATATTAATACCCCACGTCAGAATCGCGACAACAGCCACCACTTGCTAAGTCTGTTGACCCTATCAAGTACGGTGGTTACTATATGTACCATCTAATTTAACATTAAGAAGTTTCTGGTCCACATGCACACACACATAAACACAAACATTGTATGTGCGTTTCGAAAGATTCTTAGTATAAAAACGATTATTTCTCCACACAGCATTAACTGGTACGTATTTGTAATGCAGACGGAGAGTGATTACTGTGAGGCAGGAACTGAATTTCGGAAACTTAACTTCCCTTCTTCCTCTTGTCTGTCTGTCACACCCGCCTGTCATCCTGTATACGTTGCCTAACACAAAACAAGAAACTTTTCGTCTCGAGATAGCTCGTGATCTGACTGGCGTAGGGGATGATTTAAGCGTTGGTGAAGTCTAGAATATAAGGACATAACCAAGACAAAAAAACAACTATTTTCGAAGTAATCTGAGTTCCAATCAAGATGTCTGAATAACTGGATAGCTAGGTCGGTATAGTGACTAGCCTAGGGGGGCGGACTACCGAAAACTCTTGCACAAATCCTAGGCACATACAACATTTGTTTCTCTTCTCCCAAGGATGCAGTCCGGCTATGGGACCCGCCCAGACACTCAATGTGTCCCGAAGGGATAAAGCGGCACAGGCGTGAAGCTGACACCTCACATTTATCTACGACAGAAGAATAAGTACACCTCTACCCGCACTCACTACGTTCTCTCACGGCGTAAACAGCAGCAACCATACCGTATTGTGTAACACAAGATGTAACTTCTCAGCTGTTACAGACTTCAGTGGAGCAGGTGTGGAAGAGTTCGTCCATCGGCGGAAAATTTCAAGTTTCTTTATCCTACGTACCACTTTTCTACAGTTAGCAGTTCAGGACCAACATCGACCCTTCTATACAACTAAACTGCTTACGTTTTATAAAGCAGTTTTCTTCCGCCTGCCACGACCACGTCTCCTTCCAGAAGCAACAAAGACCTAAAATTTGCTACTTATACTAGTATCGAGGGAAAGGTAAAAAGGTAAAGTGCACCCTTGCACAGGCACTGAGGCTCTGTACAGGCCGTACGGCCCATAAGGGGAGTAGAGGTATATTTCTACTCTTTCTTGACCAAGGAACTAGGAGGAGATGAGGGGTCAGTGTGACGCCCCGGCCGCTCTTTACCCCCGGGAAATAGCCGGTACCCACTGTACCGGAGGCTGGGTGGGCCCCAGGGCCGGGCTGGACAGGTGCGGAAAATCTCGCCCCCACCGGGATTCGATCCCCGGACCGTCCAGCCCGTAACCAGTCGCTATACCGATTACGTTACCCGGCCCAATACCGAGGGAAAGAGTCTGCAGAAAAACTTAAAAATTCCAACCAAGTGAAATGGACTCAAATGTCATTGCCTTGCATTGTACAAACTACTGTTACGTCCAAACTCATAAATTTAAGTGATAAATGACCAAAAAACGTTTCTTCTAAACATCCTGTTGTCGTTAAATGTTTAACGAAAAAGTATCTGCATGCAACGGTCCCTAAATACCTGGTTACACACTTTATCTGATGAAGGAGGCAGATCAAACTTTCGAAACCACGTGCTTCTTAACAAAACAAGACGGTGCGAGATGTTCAATATCTGCCATCTTGGAAGTTTAACGTATCAGCAAAACACCCAAAAATAAACCAATGTCCCTCGGTTCCGCACCTCTGGTAAATACAGTAGGGTATGATACGATGCTACCACGAACGAATGCTACAACGAACATAGACGCTACAACGAACGCGGAGGAATACTATCGGCCGACGTAGTACGCGCGTGCGCATGACGTGTCGGGCCTTTCCGCTTTGATTAGAGTGTAAGTCATCACCTTTGTTATCGTTTGTAAGGTTCAGTTGTCAGTTTAGTTCCTTATCTGCTTATTTGTACAATGTGTAAAAGTTAAATAAATTAACTTTGTTTTATTTTTACACTTATGTTTTTTATTTTGTATTACACTATAAGAGGGACGAGGTAACGGGGGAATGGAGGAGATTGCATAACGAGGAGCTAAATGATCTGTACTCCTCACCCAATATTGTGCGGGTGATAAAATCAAGAAGAATGAGATGGGCTGGGCATGTGGCGCGTATGGGTGAGGAAAGGGGGGTGCATAGGGTTTTGGTGGGGAAACCGGAGGGAAGAAGACCACTGGGGAGACCTAGGCGTAGATGGGTGGATAATATTAGAATGGATCTCCAGGAAGTGGGATGTGGGTATATGGACTGGATTGGGCTGGTCCAGGATAGGGACAGGTGGCGGACGCTTGTGAGTGCGGTAATGAACCTACGAGTTCCGTGAAATGTAGGGAATTTCTTGACTAGCTGCAAACCAGTTAGCTTCTCAAGAAGGACTCTGCACCATGGAGTAAGTAAGTTCCAAAGTGTATACAGACATGAACTAGAGACAATACTATCCCATAAACCGTGGAAACAAGAAATGGCCAAAATAACAGACTAGCCTAGAAGAAAGGCAGTTCCAGAATTTCGACTGTGCTTTGGGCATGATTGCTTGGGTACACATCTTCACCGCACTGGAATCTGCCCTGACCCCTGCTGAATGCTAAGCAGCCTACGCGAACCCATGGACAGAAACCACCTACGATAATGTACCGCACCGCTTAATACGACAGAGTGTGAACGATACTGGGAGGCCAGGACAAAAATGATGGAAAACTGACTTGGTTTTTTTACTATTACTTCTTTTGTGACTACTTCTTATAATTAGGACTTTCATATTTACTTTGAATGTTTTTAGTATCTATACTGTAATTTAACGTTTTAATTTTATTGGTCGCATAGGCTAACGATAAACAGTCAACGTACCTGCCATTAGGAAAATAAATAGAATTAAATTATTTTGTATTACATGTTTCCTGTTTAAATGGTTGTGTTGGATGGTAACTTCGATCTAGGCTGTGGACCTGGAACGTATTACCCCTAAATACCGTATATTCTAGAATCTAATCCGCACCCGAATCTAATCCGCACTAGATTATGCCAATTTCTTAAACAAAAAACAAAAAAAAAAAGTTAATTCGCGGTTCTAATCCGCACGTTTGGGAGGACGATGGTGAAGACAAAGATGACAGTGACTGGGTGACGGATAGCGATTGGGTTATGAGTGATGACGGCGAGTCTGATGAATAATATATTATAAATATTATAATATATATTATATATTATAAATGATAAATAAAATAACAAATTATTGTATTGTACTGTTCTTACGGCACGTACAGCAGCTCTATCATTTTTCCAAAGACGAGCTCACGACCACGAATCTAATCCGCACGCGATTCTAATCCGCATCTGAATTTTTAGCCCACTGAAACTGTAAAAAGGGTGCGGATTAGATTCGAGGATATACGGTATATATATTTCAATGTATGCTACAACGAACAGGTGCTATAACGAACGAGGTTCTAGAACCAATTACGTTCGTTCTAGCATATCCCACTGTATTTTACGTTCACAACAGTGCTTTACATACTGAGGGTTTTGTCCCTGCTGAATCCTGTGGGTACTACAATCACTCGTTCCGTGTATCCACGATCCTTACCTGCAACAGAAGAGAACATATAATTAGCTAAATAATAAGTTTAACTTCTGTAACGCCATCACGTGACTCATCGCGATACGAAGCACTTCAGTGACACAACTCACTGAATGTTGTCACGCAATACGATCTGCAAACGAAGCGAGATCGCTCCCTGTATGTGTTTGTTCGATACACGTGGATGAGGTCTCCGTTTTCTTTCATATGACCTCATCAGAGGGCGGGAGACAGGGGTCAGTCTTTGAACTTGCCCCCGGAGCGGAACGTCGTCAGTAAGCATCTACAGTTGTAATTAATTAGGACAACCACGGCCACTCTGCTGCGCACGGCTTACTTTCCTGCCCTGAAAATGGAGGTAGTATATCCCTTCAAAACGTTGGTAAATCACCGTTATACGGCCTCATATCCCAAAAGACATTACCCATCGCCCTTCAACCCTCAAACATCACACACATTGCCCCTCTGAACATGGTTCACATGACTGATCTTTGTACCGGAGATGCGGTGTGTTTTCTTCAAGGCAAGATCAGACTCTTATAGCGTGTTCTTGACAAACTTTACCTTATAAAAGAGCCTTGGGCACGTAGGGAATTTTCTGTGTTGTCGTGTATGTACAGTAGGGTCTCGTTTTACGACGGGGTTGCGTTCTCGAATATTAGGTTGTAATTTGAATCGTCGTAAAACGAATACTATTTAAATGGTTTAAACTGAGATAGGTTCATGGGCCAAACAAATTAGTCAAATAATTTTATAATTTACAATATTTCTTTACACAACGACATACAACTTTAATTTAATGAATTTGGTATACAGAAAATTACACAGATAATTGAAAAAAGAATATCAATCAAACCACTTTTTACTTTGTTGAAGAAGGCCCAGGCCGTGGTTCAGAAGACATCCAGAAAGAATGTAACGTCAACCGTTTTGATTTTTTCTTCTTTTCTGTCTTTCTGATGGACGTCATGGTTGGAAAAATCACAATGAACTTAAAAGAACCGCACTAAAATAGAATAAGAAGAAATACATGCACACCGGAAAAGAGGTAGAAGCGCACTAAGTACAGAAAGGACGCTTGAGTTTCGACAGTGATGCACCACAAGTCGGGAGTGCTCGGTCCGTCTCGACAAGTGTCGTAAAAGTGAATCGTCGTAAAACGAACCGTCGTAAAACGAGACTGTACTGTACTGGGATGGAAGGGTCTGATAAATAGGTTGATTCCCCCTCCCTCCCCCTCCCCCCCCCCAAAAAAAACCGTAGTGTCAATTACGCGCAGACTCACTACCTCGAACTTAATTTTGAGGCGGAAGAAGAGTGACACAGACACATTCAGTGATTGATTTGTTAGTTAGACTGTTCACCAATGGCGTCTCACTCTTTAAGGTCAGGTGGCAACATCAAGTAATTAATTGACATCAGAAACACTATGTGGAGTCAAGGAAAATGTGATGTGGTGAAACGCATACAGGTTTTTGACGGGTAAATCTGACGGAAAGACGTCACTAGAGAAATCGTGGTGTAGAAAAATGTTAAAACTGGATCTCAAAGAAACAGGAAGGTACAGGGTGAACTGGATTCATCTGGCTTAGGATTCGCACAAATGTCGGGCTCTTGTGAACACGGTAAGGAACCTTCGGGTTCCATAAAACGCGAAGAATTTCTCGATTATCTGAAGACCAATTACCTTCTCAAGAAGGACCCTGAACTATGGAATTTAGTTAGCTAGTCAGTGGCAGAAGCAAACTATAACGGGCCACTCTGAGAGTGTGAAGCTATTCAAACGGCTGCTTCGTAGTCAATCGGCCCTAGGCCAGGAAACCAGATGCGGTTTTCCTCAGTCTCTCCAAGCAAATCGGCCCTGGGGCCCACCCAGCCTCCTATACAAAGAGTACCGGGTCTTTCCCGGGGGTAACGCGGCCGGGGAGTGGCGCTGACCATCCACCCCCATCTAGCGCCGAGGTTGAAAGAAGAGTACAGCTATACATCTGCTCCCCTTCTGGGCCTTCGTGGCCTGTTCTAGGGAGACCTTTATCTTTACCTAAGTCGTACTGAGCAATGGCCGCAACCAAATGCACGACGTTAATACTCGATGATAAAACACGGCTGTCTCTAGTTTCACGTACATTCTGCGTCACCCGGTATAACATGCCTTCATATAAACCAAAAGGCAAATCCCCTCTTCAAAGAGCTACAACGACAAATTTTCAAACGGTTTATTAAGAACCGGAAAACGACACCAGTTCGTTCGCTAAGGAAACAGGTCTTGTAGAACGCAGTACATGTGAATGCCGCACATCTGTGTACAACGGCTGATAATAAACTTTGAAGCAGCACGTATAAGCTACAGGCGTGCAGGGAAAGCACTCCGAGTTAGATCGATATACAGACTTCAGATACAGCGATATTCCTGGGGGCATTCCACTGCACAGTGAAACTTCCGGCGCCGAATGATTCAGTTGCCAGCCTCTGTACGAAATAAGTCACCCGACCTCACTTTATCACACCCTAAGGACAGAAGATTCCTAACGGATATACCAGACCCAGAACTTTCGCATGACAAAACTCATCCCTAACAAAACTGTTCATACAGATTTTATTTCCTGAACGCGAAGACAAGATTGCTTCATCTCTTTATTGATTCCGTGTTTATGGTTTAATTTACAGCTTGTGACGTGTATCAGAGATGTGAATATTTTGAAACTACGCTAGGACACCGACTGACATCTTCTATAGTTTTCCTCAGTCCCTCCAAGCAAATACAGGGGGCAGTACAACAATTAGGCTTTATCTTCCTAGTATTTAAACACAAATGCAGCTGCTGACGGCCGGAGTTTACTTTCATTTTCAATGTCCCGTCCTACAACTGAGTGGGACCGTGTTTTCTCTTTCATCCATACAGAGTTATAATTAACTGCATGGCCGATAAAGGTTAATCCACAAACGATTCCGTCCAAATCTTTGTTAATCATTCATCATTCAACACAGCATTATGCGCTGGAGTCTCTGAGATACAGAAAATCTAAAAGAAACATTAAAAAAATAAACAATATAAACCATAAATGACTCTGTAAGTCAAGAGTACATAGCGTGCAATTCAAGTACGTATGATCAATGAACAATAAATAAAAGTGATGTGGAACGAAGCGGTCGTGGCCTAACCTGAGATATTAACTCTGGAGTTTTCGTGGAACGACTAACGAAAAATCATGCAAAAACCTTTGTCGGGGTAATCCGTGTTCCCGGATTCGACCCCTACCACCTCCCAAACACAATTCAGAGGCGTTACCGCGTGAGCCAGGTTGATAGCCTTTCAAAAATTCATTATTTTAGCTCTCCCCCAGGGACCCCCCCCCCCCCGGGCGGTCTGTGTATTGTTGTTTTCTAGAGCAGCCAAGCACAGCTTCACTTGCACGGTGGATCGCCCATCACATAACCTCCACGACGGGGTATATTACGACGACAAAGACGGAACAGAACGTAAATATTAAATCATGCTGTGAAATTTGAACGATCGACCCCCGCCTTTGTGTACTTGCAGGACCGTTCGTAACCTTTCAGAGCACAGAGATACCCCCCCCCCCCCCACCACCCCCCCCCACCCCACCCCACCCAAAACACAATCACAACATCACCCCAC
>Ga0123357_10013056_pt1 | contig 10745 bp, 6 predicted proteins | sample TergutEmb28metaG_FD_89873 | JGI IMG/M metagenome (GOLD analysis project Ga0123357, IMG submission 89873) | Embiratermes neotenicus P4 segment gut microbial communities from Petit-Saut dam, French Guiana - Emb289 P4 | ecosystem: Host-associated > Arthropoda: Insects > Digestive system > Gut ...
CCGGACGCATTAGCCAGGGGGGGGGGGAAAAAAACCCCGGTACCAAATGCACAGGACGCTGGGTGGGCCCCGGCGGTCTGGACGTCTTGCAAAAGAAAATCTCTTGCCCCTGTCGGGATTGTAACTCCGGATCGATGATACGTAGCCCAGTCACTATATCAAATGAGCCACTGCGGCTCCTCTTTGCAGAATCGTGTAAGTTATAAAGATCTTAAATGCGCAGCTTTCTTTATGAATCTGCTACTTCCCTCTCTTGGGCCCTAGCAAAGTTTAAATATGGGAATAAGCCAGTTTAAGTCCACAGTATAAATTACTTGATCACAATCTACAATTTTCGACTAACTGTGAGATAAGTTTTTGTCATTGGTGAATATTTAGGATAAACAAAACTTGAAGCTAACAAATCCTACTTTAATTACTCTCCAACGTCGTTTAATTAAATGAGACCACACGCAGACTCGGCACAAACACAAGATAACTTGGAAAGAAGAACTTAGCTGTAAGGAAACGAGTTTTGTGACGTAACGAAAGCGCCCTCTTCTCCAGAGTATTTCTTAAATATGGCACTGCTTATGAGTGTTGGTGTCTTACGAATATATTGGAACCGTCGTTGGCAGAAACTGTACAAAAAAATTACGGAAATAAGCGACATCACACATCTTTCCCGCCATTTGAAGCTATGGCGCCGCAAAGTGATCGTTAATAAACGGGTGATAAGCTGGGAACGAGAGTGGGCATATGTCCTATAAAACTGGATAATACCGGACTGAGGAAATGTTTATATATTGGAGAGAACGGATGAAAACACTCCATGGTTTGTGCAATGGTTCACTTCACGAGCAGATGGCTCGCCTTTATGCCCAGTGGAGATGGGCAAACTCAACTCATTAAAGTCTTAAAAGGAACCAAAACGCTTTTGTTGACAAAGGCAATAAGGTGACTGCCTACAAACAAATATCTAGAGAATCACATTCTGAACCAGCTCAATCAAGTACTGAAGTTCTCTCTCAAAGATCCATTATAACTCTCCCATGAGTGCCCCGTGCCCCCATACCATCTCTGCACTTGATGAGTTCCAGTAAAATACTCGTGCTTATTTTTTCATCTCCCCCATGCATTTTATGTGCCCTGTCTATCTCATTCTTGTTCACTTGATGATCGTAAAAATAAAAATTCAAACAGTTGGCAGCTAAAAATTTAAAGTTGTGCCTGTTGACTCCACGAAGGTATATAGGGGGAGCTGATGTACATCTCCAATCATTATTAACCTCAGCACCGGATGTTGCTAAGTGACCAAAATCACGCTTCGGCAGCTTTTACCCTCGCGAAAGAAACTCTGGTACCAATTGGAAGGAAGACTGGGTGGACCCTAGAGCCGTTCTGGACTTTTTAAGAAGAGAAAAATTTAACGCCCCTGCCGGGAATCAAACTCCGGTCCATCCACTCTGTAGCCTAATAAAAATATCATTTTTCCAGTATACTAGAATACAGCTATTGGCTTTGTGGGCAAGTAACCCTTATGCAAGTAACAGATATAACGATGATAGACATGACGTAGCTAGCCAAGCCACTCATACATTCACTTACTCACGAAATGGAGCAAAGCCCCTTTTCATAAACCAGTAGTTTCTCAGCCAGTCAAAAAACTTCCCCACATTTTAGGGATTCCAAACTTTTTTATTTAATGTTTGCCATCCCGAAATGTTTAGCACATATATAAATATACAACGATGTGTCAGTCAAACACAACAAGACTTTATTATGTTTATTATTGTACTAGGGCAACATGTTTCTATTCTTATAGAATCACCTTCAGGTCCTTCTAAGAAAATAGATCCTGACTTAAAATGTTTAAAAATGCGCTGTGGGATCCCAAACGCTTACATTCTTGATAAAACTATGTATAAAATGCATGTGTCGTTTTGCTCTTATTGTACAATCGGGATACCTAATTTTAAAACTTTAACCGGTACATATGAAAGAGGTTACACGTATGTATTGCTGTTAATTACAAAATATGTATATGAGCTTTAAAACGTTAAAAGCTATTGGCTTTGTGGGCAAGTAACCCTATGCAGTGTACGCATATCCGTCTGTTATTTGGTGAGTGTAAGACTTACTTTTCCTGATAAACCTCGAGGAACGATGCAATTACAAATGGGAAGATAATATTTAAAAGGCGACTACAAAAACATTTGAGGACAAGACATGACTCACGAATTTTATGAACAAGTCTAATGGGCTCATATCCCGGCCCAGCCATAGGCTGCCCTTATTGACAGTTTCACTCAGACCCATTACGCATAAAACCAGCACAGCACCTCAGAGTGTTATCATATTCTTTCCAATTCTCCATTCACATTCATCACACAGTACCTTCCGACAACGTATAAAAGCCACGCAGTTGAAATGTGATTAAACAGACCAAGAAATCAATACACATAAATCAATCATACCATACAATAACCAATATACCTGTCCGTAACACATAACCAACAAACTTCACGCCTCTATTCATATCGCTGTTCAACGGTAAATTTAATGGAAGACTATGAATATGATCCATGCTCAAAGTCTGTTTGTAATGGATTTGGTAGATTTAATTAAGTCTGTCAATATATTCACAACTGTGAGAGTTTCTATTTTGTTTCCAAGTGACGTAATTTAGTTCGGTATTGTGAATAAGCTCCATGTACATCCAACGCCAGCAGGATATTTTGCAAATTTGTGCACAATGCCTATACGTACAGTCACTAGATTTTTTAAAATAAAAATCTATGCTGGCCAGTATAGGAACATAAAACGTTGTTTAATTAAAATCCTTAATCCTTACACTACAACTGCCGGAAATGTATAAAATGTAGTTTTGTTTCTGTGTAATTTTAATTTAAAAATTATGAAATACAAAAAAAGCAAATTATGCCACATTCCCAAGATGGTGCACGTACACCACCTTGCATCTCGCTGCCGGCTCCACTGTTCATGTATTTGTAGGTAAATTGTAGTCATGTATATAATGGATCATCCAACAAGAATGCCCCGATTTGTAACGCCCGTTACTTTGGATGGAAAACAGATATAACAATGATAGACATGACGTAGCTAGCCAAGCCACTCATTCATTCACTTACTCACGAAGTGGAGCAAAGTCCCTTTTCATAAACCAGTAGTTTCTCAGCCAGTCAAAAAACTTTCTCACATTTTAGGGATTCCAAACTTTTTTATTTAATGTTTGCCATCCCGAAATGTTTAACACATATATAAATATACAATGATGTGCCAGTCAAACACAACAAAACTTTATTGTGTTTATTATTGTACTAGGGCAACATGTTTCGATTCTTATAGAATCATCTTCAGGTCCTTCTAAGAAAATAGATCCTGACTTAAAATGTTTTAAAAATGCGCTGTGGGATCCCAAACACTTACATTCTTGATAAAACTATGTATAAAATGCATGTGTCGTTTTGCTCTCATTGTACAATCGGGATACCTAATTTTAAAACTTTAACCGGACATATGAAAGAGGTTACACGTATATATTGTTGTTAATTACAAAATATGTATATAAGCTTTAAAACGTTAAAAACATTAAAAATTATGTGGTAATGTTGCGCTTGGTAAGTGATGTCTTCTTTACGTTGATGTCATATTCTTGACGAACTTTTACACTCTTATCTCCAGTGCTGAGTGTTGGATTTCTATACTGACAGTTTATTACTGAGATCACAAAAGCCCGTCGCTGATTTCAATCCTAAGCCATATAAAAGCAATTCACACACACACATTCCCAACCTGTTTCTTCAAACCCCATATTAAAAGTATCCCCCCCCCCCCACATACATTCCTCAGATCTCCAAGTGTTTTCTTTCCTTCAGATATTTCTGTTAACACTTTGTACTTATTCCTCTTTCCTCCTATGTGTACTACAGGTCCCACTGATATCAACTTGGTTGATTTCTAATGCTAATAATATTTGGTGAAGGGTAAGAAATTATGATGCTCCTCATTATGTAATTTTTTTCAACCTCAAGTTGCATCCTCCCTCTAAGGTTCCAATAATCTTCTCAACACACAATTAACAAACATCATTAGTCTGTTATTTCTGTACTGTGACATTCCAAGTTTAACAAACAAACATAACAGACAAAATAATACTGCTGTATGTGGCATTTCCATCTTTAGCTTTCTGAATGCAGACAAGAAGACAAAAGATTCTGGACTGACCTGTATCAATCATTCCCTAACTTTAATCTGCTCTTAATTCCTTTACAAATGCAGTATTCATTTTTTCTCAAAAATATGAAATCAAAATTTTCAAAAAACCTGTAAGCTTTCCTTGTACTGTCCTCCACTTTAGTGATGAGATATGAACATACGATCTATACTTGGGATTCCTCTGATTCACTACCAGACCCACATCTCTACTAGTGCCCGGTAGAGATTCAGCGTTTCTCTGCATAGTATTAATGTGTTCACACATTAAATTATTATCCACAGCATTGATCAGAAGATTGTGTGTCCCATTCAATTTCAATTCATCCTGTTTCCCTAGGCCTCCCCAACAACACATGCTAAAGCAAAGTTAACAAATAAAGGCAATAAAGCACCTCCTTATATAAGTTTCCAGGTTTTCACAGCAGTTGTTCATCAAATGGTGGTCACTTTTTGGGTTCCTGCACACTACACAGTTACTGGGTGACTAAAAGGCAAGGTGGGGGGTGTGACTGAACTAATTCTGCTGAACCAATTCCATCACCTTGCAATATCGTAGTAATGCTGCCAGATGCTACAAATGTGCATTGTTTTGTACAATGAAGAGGAAATATTGTCCCTGACACAAAAGCTGAGCATGAAATTCTTTACAACATCTTCTTTGTATCTGTCAACTGAGGTTATGGCCTTACTACACGTTCCTTATTGACAACTACAACTGGATTCTTGGGACAGAAGGTGTACCAATGTCAGCAACAAATCTTAAACATTATATGTGATGATTCAGTTCAGAGAATATAATGGCTAAACAACCACAAAACATACTGATACTATAAGTCATATTTGGAACCAAAAGTCCTACATCTTCACACAATTCATCAGATTGTTTCTTTTTGTCTGTTCAATGTGCTCCACACCTCGTTTGACATTGCTTCAGCTGTTTCTTTTATATGCATATTCCTGTCTCCTATTTACACTAAGGGACTAGTTAACTATATTACTAGTTTAAATGCTTTGTCCAGTACTGTATCTTGAGTTCTCAGTGTATTATACACTACACTAATTTTTTCTAATAATTTTGTTGGAAGAAAAACAAAGACAACAAATTCAAACTTTTCAATGTATTTCAGTCAACTGGATGCAGCCAATTGCTCTACATAACTTTTACTAAGAAATGTCATTTTTCCAGTCATCTAACAATCTAACAGGAGAATCTTACTGCAACAAATGCACATGCCTAGTACCATCTAGGAGGACATAAATCACATAAGTTATTACTTTCCCATATAAGCTCTGACACTAAAGCCAATTTTTTCAACACACTACACCACTCAGGCTGCATTCCAAGGAAATTATGAAGCCATGCTATACCACACCACCATAAGAATTTCTAATTGCAGACAATATTCTGAATATAATCAATGGCAGCTAGATCTAGGTCATGGGCAGTACAGTGAAAATATTCACCATATACTGCATTTTTAGCTATTCTAGCTCACAGCTAGCCACTTGGAGCACCATAATGTTCCTGACCATGATATTTATGGAAGTTTAATCAGAAATTTAATCAAATCTGAGAAATGATTCCTTCTTTGGAAATGAAATTAAGTCTGTCAAAGTTTATGTGGGCTTTAACATATCAGATATTGGACTCATTTAATCTACTTCTGAAATGTTTTGTGGTGTATCTAAAATTCCTTAAAAGATTGTTTTCATAAATTAATTTATTTTTTCATTTTTCTGCTATTTTACTCATCACTTCATCCAGCACCAAGATTTTCTTCTTTTGAAAGAAGTATGTAACAACAGCATCATATTTTGCAAACAGCTGACCAACAGATTAAAGAATACCATTCTCAGATTTATTAGAGTTCGGTCTCTGTATCCTCTAAGAGGCACTTACTTACATTCATTAGACTCTCTACATCATTTCTCCAAAATTCTACTTCCATTTATTACTATTGTTTTGTTTAAATATCATCTTTGTACTGCCAGGCAATCATCAAGATGTATTCCTGTGGACATACGTTTCTGAATTTTTCTGGTCAAATGTCTCCTATCTCTCATTCCACTGACCCACTGTCATTAAAAATGAAAATTTGCAGTTGGCAAACCACCAGCATGGTTCACATTATACATTATCAGTCTATCGCAAATAACAATGACCATGTCCTAGGCAGCACCAACTTGATGTCACTTAAAAGTTTCTACAGAACATTGACCATCCTGCTTTAAATCCCTGGGCAACTGTCCTGTAACACTGACCAACTCCTAGGCAGAACCAACTTGTTTTCACTTAATTAGAAGTTTCTAGAGAACACTGACCATCCAGCTTTAAATCCCTGGATAACTGTCCTGTAACGCTGACCAACTCCTAGGCAGCACCAACCTGTTTTCACTTAATTAAAAGTTTCTACAGAACACTGACCATCCCTAATTTAAATCCCTGTACAACACCCCTTTCAGTCTACACAATCCCTGTCATATGATTAACTTTTCATATAACTGTTTCTGATTTTTCAGGAATGTGTCCTGTGTCAGACATTATTGCATACATCTGTGATATTTCAGCCCTTCCTCGTGAGTTCTATAGTTATGTCTACAATCACATCTGACTAAAATGCAACATCCAATTTTCTGTCATAGCTGTATTTCAAATTTGTATTTTCACAACCTGCTACATTCCTTTGTTCTGCACTATCATCATTACTTGTGCAACCCATTTCTTCACTTTTCCTTATACCACCATTATGGCATGGACAGCCTGTATCTTTAGTTTCATCTATACCTTCACCATTACTGCAACAACCTGCTTCTTTATGTTTATCAGAGCCATTTTTACCGCTTGGTTAACCCACTTTTTCACTTTTATCTACATTACTTCACTTGAAACAAGCAAATCCAGCTTTAGTAATTCTGATAGGCTTCATTTTCTCCTGTTTGTTTGCTTCTATAATGTAGTCACCACTTTTATGGTAACATATTTTCGCTATTAGGTAAAAGATTATTTCATCCTTTAGAGACTTGCAGTTGCTGCAAATACCGCCAAATCTAAAAATAAAATTCTACATTTTAACCAGTAAAGCATATTTCCTGTATGCGTTCCACATGAATCTCGCACCAAATAACCATTATATCCCAAGGTTGGCCTTTCTAATGAAGGCCCACTGTGTTCTCTACGTGGTACGAACGGCATTTTCATATATAATGCAGTTCCGCGGACGGGCAAGTTTGGTCCCCATCTAGTCCGTGTAAGAGCTGCGGTTGACAAAGTGGCAATGGGACTTGGGTTTTTCCGTGTTAGTCCACCAATGCTCCATAATCATCTTCATCTTAACACTACTTATATCAGGACATGTGGGCGAAGCCTGGAAACCTTCAAACTACACAATGCTTCTTCAGACACCAGACAGCGCTGGACATATACGCGGTAACATTTATTTTTTTTTTTCTAGTTTTCAAGGCCATGCCATGGCTTGAGACGGTTAGTCGCTGGCCACTCGTCGCGTATGTCTTTAAAACTGAGATGTTTTTGTTGGCTGACAGCGTCAATAAATAAAACGCTTCTCCCTCTTTCTCACTCTTTTAGTACGGCAGCACAAGACTTCTACCCCCTACCTGTTGAAATACGAACAGGATTTAAACGCATCAAAATTGCTGTCTATCTGCAGAACTATCAAACGGGGACCAATGACCAGAAACGAGTTGCAAGTAAACACCTGGGCCCCAGTCCAAGAAGCTTTCTTCAGTTACAAATATGTGACAATTGCTGCACAAATTAGTTCACCTAAATAAAATTGGCTAGGATCGTACCGTTACGTGCGACAGTAGAAAGTTCGGAAGTTGAGAAATAAATATATAATTATACATGTATGACGCGCACGCACGCGCACACACACACAACAGACAGCTTGCATCTTCACGAGCCCCCAACCACATGCGGTCCCGGTGCCTTGCACCGCCTGCATCCCAGGTGAATTTTGTCTGTCCGTTCCGCATGCAGTTTCTTTAGAACTAGTAGAATCTGTATTTTACAGCTATGATGTGTAATGTACACCTTCTTATATGAAATGTTAACTCTAAACTGTATTGTAATTCTGAACCAAATTCATCGACTTTTTCTAACAACACGAAACATCTGAAGTGAGTCTGAAACGTGTCAACCTACACACATCATATAAGAAACGGTCTGTTATATGGTATCAGTTGTCGCTATACAAACACAAATTATTTTATAAATGATACAATACAGAGATTGCATGCAATCTGACGAGGTGTCGTAAAACCCTGAACGTGCAGCGCAGTCAACAAACAGCAAGGAGTCACGAACCCTGTTGCATGTAAACAAAGACCACGCCTCTTTCGCTCCAACCACAACAGAACCGGCGAGGATATGATCGATATAAATTCTATAAGCAAAACTTACAGCACACTTGATCTCCCTGTTCGTGGATAATCTGCGATGAAACGATTTAGCCGGTTCGGTTTCGCCATCGCTTTCTGATGAATCTTCACCTGTTTGTTCAGTGCCAACAGTGCCAGCTACACCTCTACCGTTGTCGTAACCAGACGCCATACTTAGTTCATGTCAACTGGCTCGAGCAGCAGTACATTACTCTTGAGCGGAAATGGACGACTTCGCATGTTAGTTACAACCACAGTACACAAGCATTTGCTACTCGACTGCCAGAGGGCAGCACGAACAAAACAAGACCGCGACATTTATAGGGCAATTTGAATAATTTACTCAAATAACAATGTACTGACAAACTACAGATTAAATGTGCACACAAAAAATGCTTTCCACGATACATCAATACACATTAACGACCTAGGCGCAGATGTATGGCAAAACTAAAACGAGAGATAACACCCATGGCTTGGAACAATCCCTCGCTCTTTGTGGGTTCCTACTTCGCGGTTGCGTTAAGTCACAGCGTTGCCCAAATAATAAACTTACATCACACGAACACTTCAATTGATTAGGGGCATCAAAACTGTTCAACAACTCGAACGAACCTTGGAGCCAAAAAGTAAAATGGGGGGGGGGCTCCCATCACAAAGTTTTTACAAAGAAAAGGACTAACAAATACTAAACCATTGTTTGGGGGACGTCCAATTATTCGGGATTTTTGCTTTTTGCGGCAGGTCTTGGAACCCAACCACCCACGAAAAGCAAGGGGTGAGTGTGCATGTCATTGGTGATGATAATAATAGCAATCACACATTTTGGGGATTTGACATCCTTACACTGAATTAACAATGCATTATGGCATTATGGACTGGCACTTTTCCCACTATTTAAAATATTTTGTGCAACCTTACTATACCCATGCAACTGAATAAAACCACGCTATTCACAGAATTCCTGCTTGTAGAAACTTAAGTTCATCACAGGTACCCTTACTCCATTTATCAGGTCTTCTTGTTCATGGAATCAGAAAGTTCATGAAGTATCCTTGGGAGTGAAGGTGTGTTTTTGTTCTGAACAAACCTTATTTCTGAAACACTAAAATATATATGCAGTTGACAAAAATAGCTTTTTAGATGAGAAGTCAATACCACTGATTTAACTGACCAATCAATGAAGAAAGGTGTCTCTTGAACCACATACATAAAAATTCAACTACAGTCTGTTTACCTGCATATAAAACGTATCAACAAAGGTGTTGGTAAGCGGATGAAAGATTGATGTATAAAATTTCCAAAAGATAAAACCTTCCGACAAACTTTTGAGCCGTAAGATGCAATTATTTTCCTGGAAAATTTAAGTTTGGGTATGAACCCCCTGAGGATGGCACAGATGTGTCAAAACATATAGCAATGGTGAAAAACTATACTTTTATGTATGTTTGTAACCTGTGCATTGACTTGGTTTTATAAATGAATGTTATACAGAATGCACGTAACGAGTAGCTTCAAAACATACCAATCTTTTGTCACTCACTGGTCAGTTAAAATGATCAGTAATCTTACTGGATTATGAAAGAAGCATGTGGCAACCAGCAGACTTCTCCAGTAGCAAGCTATTTATATCCAATTTGAATGTATTTTAGTGTTGCTCAAACAAGACTTATTGCAAACCTAAGTTCACGTTGCTTTGTACAAATGCTTCATCAACTGTTGATGTCTACAGTGAACACAGGATCAGTATGTTTCTCCAAACTGCTGGTACTTCCTTGCCAGACTACACACTGTCATGCTGTTCTGTTTAACTATATTTGAAGTTGTGACATCCACTGAAGATACTTCATAGTAATATGTAAGAAATGGCAAGTTGATGAGGAATAGTGTTAGAGCATGAATTCAGATGGTCATTACTATTTAAACCGCTGCCCCATCTTTTGCATAGAAATATTGACAAAAAGCATGAAATCCCTCAATGAAGATATCCACTCTCCCAATATTATTCTAACCATAATAGTACATTTACTACACTCCCCCCCCCCCCCCACCCCCAAACAAAATGACGCCACCAAGCACTAAAAAACTTTACCAAAGGCAATAAAAATAAAAAAAATTCCGCCCTA
>Ga0123357_10013058_pt1 | contig 10745 bp, 6 predicted proteins | sample TergutEmb28metaG_FD_89873 | JGI IMG/M metagenome (GOLD analysis project Ga0123357, IMG submission 89873) | Embiratermes neotenicus P4 segment gut microbial communities from Petit-Saut dam, French Guiana - Emb289 P4 | ecosystem: Host-associated > Arthropoda: Insects > Digestive system > Gut ...
GACCAATGTGGTGATTCAACAGAATAATCGCAAGCTCCTGATGATGGACATATTAATGCCCGAAACATGTTGAGCACATAAGAAGTGAAATAAAATAGCAGGTGACATCAAGTTGGTCTTTTACTCTTCAACTATCACAATGATGCACGGTCCGATAAACATAAGTAGAGAATGACGTCGCCTCACAGCAGCCTGGCTGAGTAGATCTTTTTGCAATCTTCTGTCAGAATGCGATCCGATCACGGACGCGAAACGTGGCGATTTAGTTTTAATTTTAAGCATTTACGAGGGCAAAGTCACAACAGTAAATGATTCCACATGCTTTCGAGTTCGTGCAGAACAACATGCTGAAGGGAAAAAATAACGAGTCTAAAAGGGACATTTTCTGTAACTCGTCGTTACAAAGGTGTGTGGCATAATGATGATGAATGCCTTCTTCGACACATGCTGGAACAATCTCCTTGATCAGTTACGCTCCGAAAAAAAAAAAAGTACAAGTCAACATATCTGAGGACAGTGATGTGCCTACAGGCTTTCCTAGCTGCCCTGTCGTGGGCTAACTCGAAGTGCGAGTACGTCAGATCTCGCAGACAACGTTCCGTGTTTCAGCGTGCCAATTTGGGATACCGATTGTGACAGCTGCTACGTGCAAAGGATGAGTTCTGCTCTTACTTCTTGTCCTTCACTTTCATTACAGACTTCATTCGTGACGACAGCAATTAAAGTCAAAGTAGCGTAAATTTAAACCGTTCAATGTAAATAGGCGTTGTTTAATTGGATATAACCCGAAGAATAACAATGGCTATACTTAAGGCTTGTTATGTTTTGTGACTGCCGATCCCAGTGGCCGCGCGTCCTAAGGCGTGGGTCTGCGGCCTTACAGTTGTTTGGATTGCGGATTCGAATCCCACCGGGGGCACGGATGTTTGTCTCTTGTGAGTGTTGCATGTTGTAAAGTACAGGTCTCTGCGACGGGCCGAACCCTCATCTGGAGGAGTCCTACCGAGTGTGGTATGCCTGGGTGTGATTGTGAAGCCTCGACAGTGGGGAGGCTTAGGTTCACTAGGGGCTGTTGTGCCATGGGGAGAAAAGTGTTTTTTGCATTCTCGCTTGTCATGCAGTTTGAATAAAAGTTAAAAATAAAGGGCCATTGAGACTCATAGCATATACATGTTAGTGACAGAAAAACAAGGAATTTTGGCTAATGACAGATGTATGAGGAGCGGAGGTCGCATAAATGTCCTCGAAAATAATGAAAGCTGCCCGCGAAGCACACACCCGAGCTTGGTCTTTGCAGATATTCCGGAAGGTTAAGAATTAGCCACTTTACTGCACGTGTTGTGAGCCGAAACATTTATGTTTCGCATGTTTATTTTCAGGCGAAGCTTTATTTTAATGTAGCCAGAATTAGAGAAGAGTATCTGACACAGATCTTAAGAGAAACTGAGTAAGTTTTGCCAAAGTGTTCTTGCAAGACGGGAAAACATTCCAGTGAAAAACGCGTATCATACACACGTGACAGGCCTAGACTACTCTATTGTTTACAAAAACATTTTATATAACTGGTGTTAACTTTGGTCGAAATTCAGTGTTGTCCAAAACATATCGCTTAACATGAATGATATATGTACGCAGAAGAAAGACACAGAAAAACGCAGACGTAAGGCTACTTACCTCACATAATAAACACCACTACTTTAAGATCTACTTTAATATTATTCTCCCACCTGAACGTCCTTCAAGAGGTACCTTCACTTCAGATTCTTAGGCTGAATACTTTGTGAATTACTCACTTCCGTAATGCATGATCTATCTCATTCGCCTCGACTTTCATCATCCTAACAATATTGTGTGAAGGACAGAGAATCATATCTTATTTACACATGACAAGCTTTTTCTCACATTTACGAGGGTTAATCTAGATCGTCACAAACTTTTTTAAAAAAAAGTCGCAGATCCTAAGTTAATTTAGAATATATATATATATATATATATATTATTTTTAATATCCTGATACCTGAAAGAATGTTTTGGTGTCGACAGATTTAACTCCACGATAAAGACTGCTTATCAGGCATAAAGTTGACTGAACCGAATTCATTCGCGACAATGTACTAAACACATAATATAACCAAATCTTATTAAAGCTAAACCTAAAACTGAACCCCAATTTTGGCAGAGACATATCCACTACTTCGGAAGCACCACCGCTGTACACCTCATTACTGGAGCCTTGTTGCCATTAACGGCATGCATAATAAATATCAAGTTGCTCCAACACACACCATAAAGTCATACTTGAGTCAGAATACAGCTGCGCTCATTCTTAACCTGGGCACGGGATGGAGTGAGTGGTCAGTTTCACGCCCAGGTCGCTTCATTCCTAGGATGACAAAAGAAAAGGATGCCGGTTGATACAACGCCGATCTGGATGTTTCGGAGAAAAGGAAAATCTTTTGCCCCCGCCGGAAACCGAGCCAGCCCGTAGCCTAGCTACTATACTGTGTTATCCGGCAACACGGTGTAAACAGTTCCTGTGACATTCAATGGACAGCTGCATCAAAGTTCAAATACCGCTGTTACTTGTACTCTCTCAGTAGTGGCTGCTTACTGGCTCACCGTCCACAACATTTCGATAACTACGAACAGCAAGCAGGTCACAGCACAGACGAAAAATATCTTTGTACTGGCGGGGGCTAGGAAACATTGCTGAAGAGTAACATATGGTAAATTTGTCAGTATTGTCATAACAATCATAAGGCATCAAATCCACTTCCCTTACCCTTTACAGTCTGAGATAAACCAAAATTAGAATTTAAGTTCCTCTTCGTACCACGCAGTAAGCACACTTCGTCTCGGTTATAAGAACCGGTTAGTTAATGCTGAAACAAAGACCGTTTTTCTTGATACCTTTACAAAACATATGAAGATACTAGGCAGAAGGCAGAATTTATGAATGTTAAACCTGGTGGCACATAAACTGACCAATCAGTGGGCTTCAAAGAGTTAGGTTGTGATGTAGGAGAGGCTGTAGACAATGGGAGAAATGTAACCCTGGTGCACAGTTATGCGTGGAGCAGAGATCCTTTAAGCCTGTTTAATCTTGGTTTACAAAACCTTATTCCCTTACTCTGTGATTACTCAAGAACACGGTCAGAGATACGAGTCCCGCGACTGAAACACCAAGATTGTGGCATTGTGTTGTCTGGTCAGGGCTCTAACACCCTAGGGAGAGGTGACAGATGAGTACCGAGCAGCGGTAAAGTGATGATTAGCAGAGGAGGTGAAAGGCCTGTACAGGGTCACTTCTTCTAACAGGAATCCTATGAACTCACCAGGGATTTATCCCGAGCCTCCGAGACAATAAGCCAGCAACCTAACTGCCTGGGTTACAGCACAGCTTTGTTCATAAATTTCCCAACAGAATGACATTTAATCGGTACTGCATTAACACCCAACTCCACAATCGATCTATCACTTTCTTCGGTTAAAGGCTAATTTTATGAAACACATGCAACATTACGTTTACACGCCTCTAAAACCAGTCTCCACTGGACACGACCTTCAGTCAGTTCCATCTGCCTTGTATCCTCACAATCTTCTTAACTAAAATCCGACAGAATGTTATCCCCTCCGCGGTCTTCTATGTGATCAGTTTCTGGGAGGTTTCCTTATCGAAATTCTGCATACACTTGTTTCCCTATCTAGTAAAGTGCAAAAACCACTGCAGAATTCCAATATTTCAGGAACCCTTTTAAAAGTACGCATCCCGTTGCGTGTTGTACTAAAAAAAAAAGAAATAAATTACCACCGAATACAACTTTTTATAAAATATCAATATATGTACATGTTTCGACCTCCCGATGTCTTCATCAGGCTAGCTTTAGAACGTTTTAAGAGGAATATACCAACTGTATTACTGGAAATGAGATCTCATTTCTTACATAACGTGTTCACAATTTCTGGCTTTCTTTTCAATACATTCTTACATTTTAACGTCGCTAAAAATAAAAAGATGAGTTGTATAAAACTGTTAAAATTTTGAGGTGGCAGGCGTCAGCGAGGACTCATTTCCGTAATGCATGCAATTAATACTTTTTTTAATGTTCTAAAGCTAGCCTGCTGATGACCTCGCGAGGTCGACATATGTAGCAATATTCATATTTTTTTTAAAAGTTGTTGTGTTCGACGGTCATTTGTTTATTTCCTTCTTTATTTCAGAAACTCAACAGACTACCAACTGACCCATACAAAACCACATAATCTGTTACTTCCTAACTTGCACATCTTTGTGTTTAATTTTCTTGAACATCTTTTTTCAAACACGTGTGGTTCATGCCTCTTCCTCAAAGTGGCGTCTTAAGATTTCCGTCTTGTGGGGCATGACACTGAGTGGATTGGCTGCACGCCGTTCTATCGGCACGGCTGTGAGAACCTCAAATCTCATGCGTGAGACCTCTGACACTCATATAAAATAACCCGCACAATTAGTGTTACTACAGATAAAGAGGTACTGACATTACAGGTCAGAGCAACGTGATGACAAACTTTGGTACTTACATTTACTTGACCTCCTGTTGGGCGGCAAGGGGGTTTTGGGAGGCTTGGAAGTTAGCACTGTGCTTGCCGCAACGTCTTGCTGAGACGATGAACAGCCGCTGTTGGCATTGTGCTTGGGTCTGGCCCTCAGGTTCGATAATTTTAACGACGAAAACATGTCTGGTGCAGAGTTTACCGCTGTCTTATTTTAAAAGCAACATCGAAACAGCTGTTCCATGTCGTTTATCATTCGAGCTATTTTCAACACTGTTTCTGCGACGTTTCATTTTGTTTTCAATGAATCGAACAGAGAAAATGATCGTTATTTGGTCTCAGTTAGTTACGTATATTCACAGTTACGAATGTCATGTCGTGACAGCGTGTCTCCCTCTGTGTCGTATCACTCACAACAGCAGAGAGCAACATAGGAGTTCTCTTTCGGTAGAACGAAGCACAAATTGTCTGGCACAATGTCAAAAAATTGAGTTATTCAGATTTAGAACGTGACACATTTTCAACTGAACACAACATAATTACAGCACAGGTACCTAAGTAAGAAATAATTTGGATCAACGAACTCGGAACTGTTGAGCTACCCTGCTCAAATTTTTGTTCAGTGCTTCCACGAGATGGCATATTTAAAGCAGTTAAATATGTCAGGGCACACCAAGCGTAATTCCATGCGTATCACAGACGATAACATAACATATTAACACACTTAAAAAATAATAAAGGGCATGAATGACGAATACGAAATACGTTTAGAGTAAACTTCTTATTTTAAAATGACGAGAGATGTAACAAGTACGACACCCGTATAAATATAAAGGTAATGAAGCATTCATACATACACAACAGGAGAATAAAAGCAAAGACCGAACAGACGACAAAAGAGGTATAAATATTACACTTCACACATTGATCAGAAACCTACAGCTAATATTATCTGCCAGTTTCCGACATATATGATGATTTTGATACATGCAAACTTATGCCTTTAATCAGGCAATGGATAAAGTCAAATGAAGTACAACAAACATAATATACCACTTTTTCCTCAAATTTTAGAAAGACAAGAAAGACTTTCTAGATATTACGAATAATAGAGTGTAACTGGGAAAACGTATATCGAATTTAAAATGGCATAATAAAATTTATAAACTGAAACCATGAGAACACGTTCTGAGAAAAGGAAGGAGAAACCACCTAGGCTATATTTCCTTTCGAAACCATGAAAACAAATGAGTAAAAGATAGCTTTATGCGTAAACAAGCACTATTTTAGAATCGGTAAGAGTATTGTGTGTTATAAAGATGTATAATATAATCCCCGCTGACATTTCAGCAGAAAGCTATATATAGACCCATAGTCCTCATTCACAAATTCAAAGAACTCTGATCGTAATTCATAGACAGATTTTCCGCGGCTCCCTTACGCAGTGGCGTGTTTTGACTTTCATCGCCTTCCAGTAATACTGACAAACTTGGGAGAAGGCAGTTTCCATCATCAGCCACTCCTTCCACCGTTAAATATCCAAACGCTTCATTTTTAAACTCCTAACACATCACTTTCGAAATGTTACTGTAAAAGAGAATATAAACTTGCTACATTCGTAATGCGTCCATGCCTATCTTGACAATTGAAGAATGTTCTTTGTAACTGCTTGCCATCTGCTCTTAGGTTGATATTTACTATTCATGAAATTTACAGAAACACATAATTAGCATATTATACACAATTCACGAATGCCATCCGTCTGTTCATCACGCTCTATACCTCCAAGTGTAATTAAGATAGTGGATTTGTGTAAATACAAAAGTCGATTACTTCAGAACAGAAACTCGGAAAACTGTAGGTTGAAGAAATCCAACGAGTTGCAACAGTATGCTGAATTACTGTACATGTTTCGGGCGTCCATCGCGCCTATCATCAGGAGTGCATAAAACTGTAGTTGCAGCCTCTGGTACATATCATACTATCTGGGGAGCAAGTTTCCTCAAATTTGGTCACGTTTGAGGAAGCTTGCTCCCTAGATAGTGTATGATCTGTACCAGAGGCTGCAACTACAGTTTTATGTACTCCTGATGATGGGCGCGATGGACGCCCGAAACATGTACAGTAATTTAGCAGTAAACAAATATCTGCATACTGTTGCATCTCATTGGATTTATTAAACCTAGAATTACGATGCACGGAACCACGAATATAAAATTTGGAAAATTGTGTATTACTCTTCCTGCTATACGCAAAAGTAAACTTCTTTCCCATTAAGAAAAGCAATGAAACCTATATGATTAGTACTGTCACGCACACCCAGAAACCATTTACACCTGCGTCCTAATTCAGTACAGTCTTTGTCAATCCAACACTAAGGCTGAACTGTCATTAAAGAGAATGGAATAGCATTATAATCCTAGTAATTAACCAACTTGATGCACAAAATCTTGTTTTATAATAAGTTTATTAAATGCCTCTACATGTTTCGAGCACATAGTGCTCGAAACATGTAGAGGCATTTAATAAACTTATTATAAAACAAGATTTTGTACATCAAGTTGGTTAATTACTAGGATTATACTGAGATGCACGGTCAGCAAAACATAAAAATTTGGAATCGCATTGTTTAACAGTAAATAATTTTCCTCAAACTGCAGTCCTGATTTTTCGGCACAGAACCTCTAGTTAACGCATAGTCCCTTAATAGGAATCGTGAACTGCTTCGAAGTAAGGCGACGAATATAACTTTGAGGAGTTACATGTAAAATGGTGTTTATTGCACCGTGCATCATTGTGATAACTGAAGAATAAAAAACCAACTAGATGGCACTTTTTATTTTATTGTACTTCTTATAGGCTCAACATGTTTCGGGCACTACTATGCCCATCATCAGGAGCTCGCGTCTATGATGTTGATTACCACATTGGTCGTTTCGTTCTTGGTTTGCTGTAGGTTGGAGGTTAGGTACGGTTAGGCTGGAGTAGTGTCCGGGATGTAGGCTGAAGCACGACTTGTCGTACTTCAGTCTGCAGCCCGGACATTACTCCAGCCTAACCGCACCTAATCTCCAACCTACAGCAAACCAAGAACGAAACGACCAATGTGGTAATCAACATCATAGTTGCGAGCTTCTGATGATGGGCATAGTAGTGCCCGAAACATGTTGAGCCTCTAATACGTAAAATCTAGTTGGTTTTTTATTCTTCAGTTATGTAAAATGGCTTCATCACAAAATAGAACATGACATACGTTTTCTTAAACGGGTTTCGAGTTGCACTTCTATAAGACAATTCGAACCATGCGAAGTTCTTGAACTGATAGCAGATTAAACATACTTTTGCCTTATGAAGTTCTGAAATCAATTCCGGAGCAGGTGGTTTAACATTTAACATAGAACTCAACTTTTTGAGGGACCACGCGACACCCTCGTCCTCTCCATAAGCACGAAATTTAATGTCACTTAAATCGTTCTTCGAAACAAATTACACCGCAAGAAATATAAGCATCAATATAGGAGCGAAGGAAATGATAGACTTCCCAGTCATCTCCATGCGCTATCGGCACTCTGACGGCAAGGAAATGAGTTTAAGATTAAGCTGAATGTGGATCCTGAAGTGAAGAGACTCGGGGCGGATGCAGGATTCGAATGCGATTAAGATCCTGCGACCTTTGCAGTGCCGAAGGCAAAGATTAGTGAGACGCTCTGCATTTTTGTTTTACTTAGCTTAAACTAAAGACTCTTAAACTGTCGAGTAGCTCTGTTATTTTTATCATCACCACCTGTAATGGGTGATCACCAATGCATCTGTATATGAATGTACCAAATATCATTCTTAATGTTGTAAACAGGGCTGTGATCAATTAATAGTCTTTTAATAGCCTACTGTATGTAAGAGTCGAAAATAAAATGTTCAATTGACACCGTCTGCGAAAATTAGGTAACGACATACATTTCAAATAGTTATGTTAATCCAATATTACGTTATGAATTAAGAAATTTCCTTTGCTCTTGTACTATAATCACATTAATTGTGGGAAATTTCGTATCTTCTACTGTAGGAACGTACGATATAATCTTTTTAATTTCTTCTTCAAGCTTACTCAAACTGATCATTATACCTTCAGTTCTATTGTAGTTTATACTGTTCCTTCATTGTTCATGTGATGAATAATATACATCATAGAAATATGGCTCAAATAGCCATGTTCTGTGAAAGATTCTGCTACGAATTACATTCATCTTTAGCACCCCACAATGAAATGCTTTGTGAACAAAATTGAAACATGAAACATTATCACAAATTACCATCCAGGTTAGGCGGAGTATTTGCTGCGTATACGTTCTAAACAATCTATCATTAGCCGATTCACATTCACGATCTACGTGAAACAAATAATATGCAGCGCACTTTGGCTTACTGTTTTGAACTCTTTTTTTTTTAGAATAAAACACTAAGTTTCTAAAATAAATATGCTAGCATGTTTGTCGTTTAAACTATAATGAATGCAAGAGATCAAAACAACTGTCACAAATATAATTAGTTTATCAAGCATCACTTTTCCTTCCAATAGAAACCGCGGATCCCTACTACCACAATAAGGGTCATGATGAGTGAAGGATGTTAGCGATAACCTTACAAAAGAAAACCACTAGAACAAATAAATATACTGCCTGCTAATTTTCCGGTTGACATTACGTGTTCCGTATAACTCAGTTTGCACCCAAAATAAACCTTTCTTCATCCAGGCTCTTTAACAATAAATTATTAACCAAACATCTCTCCAGGGTTATAGACCTCATTACTAAGAACTGAACAGAAAACAGAATCACATAGGGAAGAAAAGTTAAAAAAAACACGTAACTTTATCGTCTGATATCACGTGCTATATGTCGATATGCGTGAATATTCTAACAACGGACAAATTTACCGATTATTTTGACACCATTATAAGCAATAGATGATGATAAACAATCAAAGCCCCCCGCAAGTAAATATACACACATTTCACTTCATCTCCTTTAACGCCAAATTAGGCATTTTTAATATGGTGTATCACAACACTGTTCATAAGAAACAGACTATAGATGGAACACGCAAAACGTAAACTTTCCGGGCGTTTTTGTCTGCAAACTGTCTGTCGAACTTTCATACACGAGTAAACTAAGAGAGACGCCGGCGGCTGTGCTTGGAACTAGCGCGGGAAACACACTTGGACGGGCAGAGGAAACTCCAACCTAGGTTTAATTTTGGAACAAACTTTTTCCAAATCATACGCTCTCGAACTGTAGTCTGAGCGCCCCTGCTAATCTTAGTTCATTTCAAGAACCTTCGTGCATAGTGCTTCGCAAAAACGGCCGTCATCAATCTGAGAGAAAGCATGTCTGAAATTCTGATTACTGATTGTTACTGATTAAGTGCTGCACCTAACACATTCGAAGAACGGTATGGAGTAAGGGATACAGCCAAAAGCCCCAAATTTGTCAAGGTCTTGACTTTGAATCAATAAATTCGAATACTTGCACTATCCAGTAAGCTTCTATGCAGCTTCGGTCCAGAACCTCCGAGAACTTTAACAAAGCCACAAATTCTCTCACCGTTTGTAGCAGACATCCTATGCTAAGAAGAAACAAAATCATGCCTTATGCGTTTTCGATTTCTGAGGTTCGGTGCAAAAATGCAACTTCTAACTTGACCTCCAATTATGTTCCAGGGACATCGGATTCTCAGTTTGCTGCAAAGTGATCTAAAAGCTGCGACTATATTACGTTAGCCAACATTCCGAAGTAATATTTTGCACTATGAAACAATACTTTAAGCTAGATTTGAGCTTCTCACGGCCTTGTGCTAAGATCACCGTCTTCTGTGATACGATGCGGTGTCTACTGATGATTATTTACAGCTATTTCAGAGCAGCGTGCTGCCTCCAACTTCAAAATAGTTCATAATGAGTGAATTGGAATCTATCCCGAATATGGAGGCGGAACGCCTCCGATAGTTCGGCAACTAATTACCAATTAACAAAGCGTCATATCTCGAAAGTATGTAAGCTGCAGAACCCACTTTTAGGCGCGTATGCAGGCTGAAGCCTGCATACGGATACCACACCACCACAGCCAAACCACAACGTAACACCAACACAAATCGAACCAGAGCAATACAACCCATGAAATAACTCAACAAATAAGTCGCAAGCTCCTGAGGATGGA
>Ga0123357_10013059_pt1 | contig 10744 bp, 5 predicted proteins | sample TergutEmb28metaG_FD_89873 | JGI IMG/M metagenome (GOLD analysis project Ga0123357, IMG submission 89873) | Embiratermes neotenicus P4 segment gut microbial communities from Petit-Saut dam, French Guiana - Emb289 P4 | ecosystem: Host-associated > Arthropoda: Insects > Digestive system > Gut ...
CGCACGCATCGGCTGCCAGCAGCCGACTGAACTGAAACCCCCGCCGATTTAAATGGACTCGTCCGTTTCGCTGAAAGACCAAATCTGGTTTCTGCGCGTGTGCCATCACGTTTCGAAAGAGCTTTTTTTCTACCAGAAGTCACATAGTGGACAGAATGCATTGAAATAAAGACTGCTGGGTCCTCATGACTTACTATATATGTACACTACGGATAAAGGTATCCAAATGGCTGGTAATTCGTAGGGCAATTTCTTGATTTTCTTACGTCTGACCATAGATCAAGAGCATGTTTGTATATTTTTCTCAGTTACCAAGCATGCAAATCGAATCTATGAAGCACGATAGGCCATCTATATCCATACGGTCAACTATTTGTCTAGGCTGTCTGAGTCTACCGTATTTCTTGTGGTTATTTTGTAAAAGACACGATTTTCCTTAAACGTTGTTTGACGTAAAGTTTGTTTTTCAGATTTTTCCTGGTTTTCTTAAAGCTAGGGAGAATTCAGAGAGAAATTTTCATAAATTTAGGTAGATATGCATGTGGCTTTTTTATTGTAGTAAGAACCTAGCAAAATTTAATTTGGTCCACAGTTCTCTAAAAAAAAAAATCCGGACGTCGCATTTCACGATAATTCTTTCAGTTGGTTCCGACATTTTCCATGAAGACAAAAGGACACACGTGATGACGGTTACAATCCCTTTATACAATTCTTTTCAAATGTGCTTCAAGTTGGATTCGTCAGCTTCAGAGCATTTACCGGTGACATTCTGAATAGGATATAAAAGCAAAGATATTTTCACGCCCATGGGTTTTCGCATTCTGTACTTAATGAGTATACCAGGGTCTAGTTGCGGTCTGTTCCGCAGTTACAAATGTCCAGCTTCATTTATCAAGGCCTTCAGTAAATCGACAATTCCATTCGATAAATATGGTTAAAATGACCTGAAATACTGCCTTATACAAACATAGTACTCATTTAAGCTTAAGAATTTAATTATATACGGACGCATTACACATTGTAGTCTGAACGTAAAACACGGCCCGTTTTAATGTCTATGTGCAACTCCTTAAAGAATAGTGACCTGAGTGCTGAACAATGTTATATTTATTGTGCCGTGGGATCTCTAAACTTGCGGGTTTTTGCTGCCTTTCTCACAAGGAGTTGGATCAGGTTTAGGAAGAAATTAATTACACGCGAGGAATAGAGATTAGTATCACATCTCATCCCAAGAAGGAGTAAAAAATGTCAGTTGTAACGGGTTAGCTTTACAGATGCGTGTGGTAAGATAATAGGTTGTTTGAAAATGTCTTACTTGGAAGTTTCCTCGTTATAATCCCAGGTTTCGTCAATCTGAAGAGGCTATTACTCTTTTGTGTATAAAGGAAAATTCAAAGCAGGGGAAGCATATTTCGTAATTCTAAAACCTTTATTTTTTTCATTAGTTAATCATTTACTTACTTATTTTAATTTACTGACCAGTGGTATTTCTCCAGAATCAAATTCTCATTTTCTGTAGACTGTCGTTTTTTTAATATATTGCGATTAACGATCCTTGATTTAAAAAAAAAAAGAATTCGATCTTCACAAAAGGGAGTTTGCACTTTAGCCCACCGTGTGGCTTAGAAGCCGATTAAACAAGTACACACGCACCAATTAAAAGCTATTATCACAAATATAGTTTATTTTCGACAAATTATTTACAATCCTGTGGAAATATCATGTCTCGTCGCACATCATTAACGATGAATTCCATACCAATATTATCATTTCTACTGTTAAAAAGAATCAAAAGAATAATTGAATAAAAATTATGCAATTAATCCTACGTTGGTCCAAGTTCTTTGTCTTCGTCCAGCCCGTTGTAATTATCGTATTACAGCAATGATGACGGTTTCATAGGATCCAATAGCATCTGTCGAAAATGTATAATATTTATGATAAAATCCCTTAGGTGTTGAATGTTTATCCATTTAATCTATACAAAAATTGTGGTTTTACTAAAATCAATAAATCCATTCACGGTCTCAGAGCACGGAACCGTATTTCATTTTCGGTCAGTGATACCTCTTACGGGGTTGAAGAAATGAAGGCAGAAATCATACATGTATAACATCAGTAATAAAACTTTGACTCCAGTTTCAGAAAATTTCAAGTGCTTTACTGCATAGAATCACATATTTGTCTTTTAACATACATACAATACTCTCTGCCCTATTTGTGTTTTGACATCAGAACCAGTGTTCTTGGTGCAATATGTAAGTCAACCAACAAAAGAACTGCAATTGTTGTATTTTTAAACAAACTGCATATTGTTGTTGTCAGAAAATTATTACACATTCCTAAATATATATACTTACGTGTAATAAGTACATATGTTCGTAAGTATAAATATTTATACTCAATCCATAGAGCTTAATCCCTATTTATACACTGATATTTGCTTATTTGGTCAAAACCTTTCCGGGCTCTCAAGGAATCCGAAGGTTGCAAAATACTACGGTTTAATTCTTTTCTTATTTTTTTCCAGTAAACATTCTTGTATTCTGCTTCTTTAAGATTCACTTTAATACTGTCCTCCTATCTGAACCTAAGTCTCCCACAATGAAATGTTCTCAGGCAGACAGCCGCGTAATGATCTTGACGCGGCTGTCTACCTGAGACAATTTCATGGAATTCTGTCGCTACGAGAGCTTCAAGATTCATTCTCTGTATTGGTCATTCCGTCGGCCCTTCCATGTGAAATTCTGAACATGTTGTTTTTCTACATGAATTGTACACGACCATCACATCGGAGAAAGCAACACAATGGTGGACAAACCTGTATAATGAAAACGTATGCATCGAAAATCTCACAGTGGTGACAAAGAACTCAGTGGGCTGAACATGGAGTCAACAGGTCCTGTAAAATGCTAGTGTTCTTTCAGACTACACCACATCATAAGCTACAAGCAGTTTTCTGCACAGTAAAAGTTTTCGTAATAATTACTCTTTATTGGATACAAGTACGATTCCTAGGTGTGCGTGTATAGTATGCCTGGTGTGTCCAGGCATATCCAAATGTCTCACAGTCTGGAATTTCATATTTTTTTCACGTTCGTATTTTTAAGTAGAGTTTAATTGCTCTTTTCAAAAAGGTTCAGTTAATTTTAGTTCCTTTAGTTTGCTTAATGAATAAAAAATATCATTTATGATTGAGTATTCAATAAATCTCGGGCTTTTCAAAAATTAAAAATAAAATTTCCTAGATGCGCACACCAAGGAAATGTGTTGCTTACGCTTATGTTAGTGTTGTACAGTTCAGTAGGATGGTATTGGTGCGAAAGTTTTACATATGATAAATATAAATTTGTAATGTATGAGAATTTTATTTGGTACATCTGAAGAGGAGACGAGCTTGGGAAATATAAGCTTATTTGCAAGTACGAGTTCTAAGCGGGTGACAAGGAAACAGATTTTGAGGGTGTAGACTGGATTAATCTGGCTCAGGACAGGTTTCATTGAGAGAGTCTTTTAAATACTGTAATAAATTTCGCCTTCCACAAAAAATGTGAAGAATGTTGAATAGTCTAGTTGCTATTACTTTGTCAGAAAGGATTGTTCTCCGCTGTGTTAATTATACTTTTCTTCTTTACACATATGGATTCGCTGTTCGTTTCCGGTCACTAAGAGGTCATAATGACACCCGGTTTTCCTTTCTTTTTTGGGGGGGAGGGGGTTCAGGAACCAAAATTTTGAATCTGTTACGTGCCGCCATTTTGTGTGTGTGTGTGTGTGTGTGTGTGTGTGTGTGTGAAGTTCTAGCTTAGACCGTGAATGCACTGGAAGCGTCCCTAGAAGAGTCGCTTAACTGAGTAGGATATTGACTGTACTGAGCGTGGTGTGCAAGAAGAAAATGAAAGCCAGTATTGAGGATCTTTATTTACAGCAAATATGACATATGCGTTTTCAACTGGACTGTATTTCATAGATAATTTGTGATTAGCCACTTGATCAAGTGCTAGGCCTCGTGAAGGCTGGAGAAAATGATTAAATGCATTTCCTTGGATTCGTATGACTGTGGTTTTGTATTCTGGAATGTTACTCTATGTGTTCCGGTGCAAAAATTCTGATGTTGCTGATGAAACTGACACTTTCATCCTCCGAGAAGGAGTAGGTTCGAATTTGTACCCGTTATGTAGTCTATTCCAAGTGCGAACCAAAAGGGCTGCTTTCGAACTGGAACCCTCGCCGAATAGAAATTTAAAGAAACACATACAGACTGTGCATACATACTGTGCATACAGACTGTGCATACAGACTGTGCATGCAGACTGTGCATACAGACTGTGCATACAGACTGTGCATACAGACTGTGCATGCAGACTGTGCATGCAGACTGTGCGTACAGACTGTGCATGCAGACTGTGCATGCAGACTGTGCATGCAGACTGTGCATGCAGATTGTGCATGCAGACTGTGCATGCAGACTGTGCATGCAGACTGTGCATGCAGACTGTGCGTGCAGACTGTGCGTACAGACTGTGCATGCAGACTGTGCATGCCGACTGTGCATGCAGACTGTGCATGCAGACTGTGCATGCAGACTGTGCATACAGACTGTGCATACAGACTGTGCATGCGGACTGTGCATGCAGACTGTGCATGCAGACTGTGCATGCAGACTGTGCGTACAGACTGTGCATGCAGACTGTGCATGCAGATGGTGCATGCAGATTGTGCATACAGACTGTGCATACAGACTGTGCATACAGACTGTGCATACAGACTGTGCATACACGATGGTATTAGGAGTGTTACGAAATTTATCTTTTTACCACTGCAATCGGTTAATGACTAGTAAATTAGAAATTTGAAAAACAAAGAAACTTAGAGAGTCTCTGATGAAGTTTAGACTTTGGTGTTTAAATTAGGTGAGGGAGTCATGGATCGTGTAGTTAGGTGTTACAAAACAATGTTAGCATGCATTTTAATTTATGACATAATTTTTATAACATACTTTTTGAAATCAATCATAACGTGCATATGCTTTAGTGTCACCCATTCTTTCCCCAGTGAAAAATTCTGTGTGGGCGCCTGACCTATCCTCCCTTCAGAGGACTTATTTGAGGTTCTTACGGAAATGAGAATGAAGTTTGTCTTCTAGTAGAGTGTGGGTATTGAGTGTTGCGAAACACTGTACGAGGCTATCATCCAACTGCTCTGATGCTCCCAGACTCACAATAAACGTCTTCATACATGACGTTCAGTAAACGTGACATTTGATAAATGAGATTCAGGCATCTGTGGGTTTAATAAACGAGGCACTGAAGAGCCATATTGCCGGCCTTTGCAAAGTTTCGTAACTTTGACTGTTTTACATTGACATTTTGTAACTTTACGCCCATTTCAAACTGTGTGGCCACTCCTTGTCTGCTGTAAGTAACACCTGTTAGTTACTTCATTTATACCACATTTTAATTTTCGTACACCCAACACAAAAAGTGGTGATAACACATGTCTATTTTAATATTCGTGTTCCCCAAAAAGATTTTAGGCCCATTTAGTCAACAGATAACGATTTGCGAGCAGAACTAATGAAACCAGTTTCTTCTTCATATCTGATGCTTCTGTTTTCTTACTTGCTTTACTTTCTGCTTCTTGTAAGGAATGTTTAGAATCAGTTTATATTGTTATAGTTTGTAGATCTGGTTTTTCGCGTGGAGACTCAATTATATTAAGCTCTACGTTTGGTGGCGTGTTACACATTTTCAGACGTGTAAATGAAATAGCCTACTAGATGAGGAGCCTGAAGACCTCACTCAATATAGCAACTAGGTTATAGGTTAGAGTTCAGAGGTCTAGGTTTTGATTACCTCCAAAAGTAGATAGGTTTCTCTTCTCCACAGCGTCCAGACCGCCCCTGGGCTCACACGGCCTGTTGTATAACAAGTGCGTTAAGTGTGGTGTTTAAATAAGCTGCTAGTTTTTAGGATTGTATAGTTTCGGTTCTCGACTAGTGAACGACTTTAGAACACTGGATGAAAGTTACTAAAAGGGGAAAACCGATATACTCTGAAGACGCCTGTACTGTTGCCACCTTGTCCATCACAGCTGCCACACAGACTGACCTGGCTGCCGGCGCGAACAGTCACTTTCATCTAGTGCTGAGGTTAAGAATGAGTGAGCTATATTTCGTCGTCCTACACATCTTCACGGGGTAATGCTTAATGAAGCACATGTAAACTGTTACCATTTTTACCTATGAACCATTAATTCTTCCAGTAGTTCTTGCCCATAGCAAGTATAAAAGGCGCCATTACATATATGTGCGGGTTTCATTGAAGCTGACATTTTATAAGTAAGTATTTATTCTTCAAAATTCGCTTACTCCTAAGCGTTTTACATATTTCAATTTGTCCATAGAAAGTAATATGTGTATTATTGGTACAGATGTGCATGACTGCTTATAAATGTCTTACCTATAACGGGGAGGAATTCAAGCTGGCAGGCACGGTATCAAGGCCTAGGGCCTCTCTAATGTTTAGTCTTGCTTAAACTGATTTGGCAAACACCAGCCACAGACACATGCGGAAGATTTGTTTGTTTGCTTTATTTTTCAGGCTTCAGTAACTCAGACTGTGGCACAATAGGAGAGTCACTGAGTAATGACCCGGAAAGAATATGTAAGCAGATGATTGTGACTTAATCTAAGGAACTAACCCACAATTTGGGGAGCGCGCGGTGGTGCAGTTGGTTAAGGCGTTGCGTCACAATGTCGCAGGTTCGAGCCCCAATGATATCAGAGATATAATGTTTCCGGCTGCATTATGACCTGGAATCGACCCAGTCTTTAACAGAAACGAGTACCACGAATATTTTCTTGAGGCTAAATGCGGCCGGTGCATAGGTCTGGCAACCTTATCACTTCATGTGCCGACTGTTTTGAAATATGGCACCCTTAACCTCCTGGAACCCTCAGGGCCTGTCGAGGCCTGTACATGGATTGCTTTACCTTTGACTCACAATTCGGTGAAACAGAAAAAGTCATGGAAACCCTCATTAATGATAACAGGCTTCCTCTCCTAGATCTGAAACCGGGAGCTCCTGAACACAAAACAGGATTCCCAACAATAAGACACTTTTCGCTGGAGATATTGTGTTCCTACAAACCTTCTGCAACCAAACTACACGACATCATATTCACGAAGACACATCACGAAGCACTGAAATAAAATTCGAACAGTATTGAGTTATACTTCCCAGAACATCGGAGCAGGTGAAGGGTAGGGGTGGGAAGAGGGCTGATCTTGAAGTTATATATAATTTATGTTTGATTTTAAAAATTATGTTGTAAAAACTGCTGAATAACTCTAACACTGATTGCAACTGCATTTGTACACACATAAACAAAACTACATGCGGCGTAACTGACTCGCTTAACTTAAATCACGATCTTCTTGTTTTTTTTTAAATTTCGCCTAAGACGTTCTGAGATATTTTATTTAAATTTTAAAAATTCGAATGTACTTGTCATCAGCCGATTTAAGTGGCTGATTCCGGCTGAAGGTTATATCGTCTAAAACGTTAAATATGATCGTGTCAACAAAATCTGTGCTTTCTGAATTTCAATTTGGGAAAATAAGTGAGTGCATTAATGGAATTAGGTGCAATGAATTTTCCTCCTAGCAACAAGTTGCAGAAGAAAGTGTACTAAAAATTATTTCACACTCCTAAGAGAGAATGTGAATGGAGGAGACTTTTTTTTAACACATTTAATTATTATTCTTTCTTTGTTACTTCCCAAGCTACTGATGCCGCGTATTGTACAATACAGACAAACAATTCTTTATATCCTGTGTTCGTTCATCATCATTGTCTTCGCGTACACATAGCCTTCTCCTAGGCAGATAAAACATAATGAAACTCGTCATTTTTCCGGTATGCCTTAAACGTGAGGAAGGTATATGGGATGACACATGGACAAAGGCCGGACGCTGAGCGCTGTACGCTTGGCTTCAATACGTAAAATGCACCAATGAGGAAGCTTGAGAGGCTGTGGGGTCGTAAGTCCCCTCGATCGGGCGCCTCCGTCCCCGAGCACTTGTCGATGCATAGTAGTGACTCAGTCAGCACTGGCTCTTCTTCGGCCGCAGAACTCCCTCATTGTTACCACTGGCTTGAAGCACATGGAGCACCTCCGTAGCGGTTTCATAGTAAGCCTTCTCCATAACGTGTGCAGATGAACAGCAGCTCCTGTGTCGAGAAGTGAAGAAGCTCCTTATATTATTGATTACTCCATCCCTGAATTGAACTTACACAGTGTATCTGGCAACAACCAACGGACATTTGTAACGATGGTGTATATCACTGTAGCATCAATACTAGTTTGTCTGGTGAGTGCTTTTCTGCATTAATATTCATGATTGTTTGAATATAAGTTATGTAAAAATTAATTAATTCTGATATAATGGAGCATAAAGAACAGGACGAGGTAACTGCCCTGGAATTAACAAACTTGATATGATAGAACACCAGTTGACAGTTCAGGGTTAGTTAATGATACTTTCTCAGGGTGGAAGTATTGCAGGCAGAAATCATCGCTTCTGTGCAAAGCATCTTTAAAGGAACACTGGCTGCATTTGGACAGAATCTCAGTTTTCTCCTTAGCAAGGTTCTTGAGTGTACAGGAATCACGTGTTGAATACAGTACATTTGTACATGTAGAATCTCCCAGGCTTCGTTAGTGATATGACGTCATAAGCAGTGCTGATAAATGAAAGACATTAATAATTACATATGGGCATTTACACTGCAATCTGTTTGCATGACGATCCTGTATAATAACATATTTAACTAAAGTTAATTTCGACTTATATCCGGTCCAGCGTATACAAAGAAAAAATTACGTGATAATTTTTATTTATATATTTACTTGTTTATTTTTTATTCTACTTAACGATGTTGTCAGTCTCTCAGAATATATTACATCGAATTCTATAATGTTATTGAATAATGAATTGAAAAGGGTTTGAAAACAAGGGTTAGTGGTCCCATTTTAATTTATGTCGTGGTATTTTCCTTGATGGACTGATTAAAACCACAAGAAACGCAATCAAGATATCAGGCTTCTGGGCCGAGATGTGATCCCAGGTACTCACAAATAAAAAACAGGACACGATCGATGGCGACACATTGAACAGTTATGACTGTTATAAATTGAAATTTGCATTACTAAAGTTGACCGAAATTTTGCAGCTTAACTTCTATGCTAATGTATTTATCATATATTGTCGCTTCAGCCAATACTTGTTTTGTCATTCTTCATGCTCTTATGTTAAAAATAATCTGAAAAATAACAGCTAGAATAATGGGGAAATTGTTTTAGTTTTACGTTTTCGGTGTCTAAAAATAGCGTAAGTAACCACTATTTAAACCTCTAAAATAAAATCAAGCGGCGTAAGATGCCTACATGTATGATACACACAGGGGCTGCGAAATTTTAGTTGGGAAACCGTATGTGAAGAGATCAATGGGGAAAAGGGAGTAAAGGTGGAATAATATTAATGCGGACTCTACACAACCAGGATATGAAAATGCGTATTACATTAATATGGGTAGGTTTCTATGGCTTGTTTTTGTTAATACGATAATGAAATTAAGTTACCAAGAGAAAACGGGGGTTTCTGCTGATAGCCTTACCGACTGTGGAATATTGTAAGTTAAATAGTCGGTCAGTCCACGGAACTGTGCAAGCATTTTTTAGAAGACGTCAACACCAGAAATTCAAATGGCAAGATCAGTACATCGTTATAAAGACAGAAAACCTGACAGAACATACCTTGAATAAGGTACGTGTTACGCATCAGATAATCAAGTAATTAGGGAAGCGCAATGCAGTTTCAATTCAAGCCAAGTAGTCTTTTCAAAACTTACTTCGAGATAATGGAGGTAGCAAAAGAAAGGACAGGAAATTAGCAGGATTCACTTGGATAGCAGAACAATACAACGTTAGCGGACAACTAAACTACCGCTACATCACACTGTACGTGACACGTCGCTCTTCAATATTTTCTTTTCATTTGCAAATGAATTTCATTATTACGTTCGAGACACAAAGACGCGATTTACGTATGTTAGTCGCTTCAACTGGCTGTCCATCTGTGTGCTGGAAATAAGCCTATTAACGATTAACGGATATGCATGTTTATTTATGGAGAACTTCACTTAAACTTGTTGACACATTTCAAAGATCATGAGGTCAGTCCCCTGTTCCTCATCCAAGGACATCGATGTGGAATTTTTAGTGCAAAACGTAGTGGTTTATCTGTGATCGCATAGGTTTCCTCCCTGTAAAATATAATTCTACCAGTATTCCATATTCATATTCATTAAAGTAACGTCACCGCTACATTACCCAAATCAGGCCCGCTCAAACTGTAGCTCGCGGGAATCATGTGTCTTTTTTCTCACGGAGACATTTAACTCTTTACCTGGCAAAGCCGGAGTAGAATCCCGAAGAATTTTTAAAAAGGTTTGTCCGGTTTACTTATGGAGATATACATCACGTTACTAAACCAGCGTGTGTATAGTTTTAACCTTTTGGCGCCTGAATTATTTTTTAAAATTTTAGCACACTCTATATATAAAATGTGAATAAAACAGGAACCAAATATGTTAGAATTATGAAACAAACTGCATTTTGAAGAGAAAAGAACGGAGAGTATATACCACGTTTAAAATATTCAGTACCTATATTTGTTGA
>Ga0123357_10013060_pt1 | contig 10744 bp, 3 predicted proteins | sample TergutEmb28metaG_FD_89873 | JGI IMG/M metagenome (GOLD analysis project Ga0123357, IMG submission 89873) | Embiratermes neotenicus P4 segment gut microbial communities from Petit-Saut dam, French Guiana - Emb289 P4 | ecosystem: Host-associated > Arthropoda: Insects > Digestive system > Gut ...
CCGCGACTGCTTATTCAATATATTCGCAGCTACCCTCCATATCGGAGGCCGTTCCTCCATCCGCAACCTGAGGACGCGCCATGCCGTGGTGAGAGGGACACCCACTTATCACGGCTGAAAACGACATATAAATAGGTAAAAGGATCAGCTGCCCTTTCACCTATTCATGCACTGTCGTCGGTGTTCTGACGTCACCACTTTATATCCCTGTCTGGGCGCCAAAGAGATCACTGCGGTCTCGTAGGCTTAATGTTTAACGAACCGGATATTTTGTCAGGATGATGGGAAGGGTGGGCCTTCGCACAGGGAATATAACGTTATGTATGACGCACGGTGTGATCTTTCGTTCTGCAGGTTGTGACGGACGTACATTTATTATTGTTATCCGTGAAGCTGTGTTATTTAACACACAGACGACAATGAACTGCATCAAAACAGTAGCAGTTGCAGCTGACAACCAACGCCTATGCTTCTCTTCGCTCGCACTTATCGAAATACTTTTTCCATCCTCACCCCGACATCAGTTTGTTCGTGATGATACCAGAAGGATATCAAACAAAACACGTGTTACGTCAAATTACGAAGTGTTAATTTGCCTGCTACAGTGACCAAAAAGCAGAAGTGACGTTGCTGAGGATTTGTAGATTATTGACAATATGACGGAGAAATTTCTAGGTTGGAGTTTGTTTCCAAAATAGTTACAGATACACAAAAGAATAATATGTAATATAGGTATTGAGAGATTATATTTCAGCGCTTGATTGTTGTAATTGTACTTAAGCATTTCGGTAAACGAAAGCTACGTTGCCTGATAAACAAGAGAGGCAATAGACCTACAACGTACCCGTGAGGTGTCTTTGTATAACCATTGTTGCCGTGGAAAAGCAATAAGTGTTACATATTCTCTGTGTGTGTGTGTGTGTGTGTGCGTGCGTGTATGGGTTTGTGTGTAGCCTTAGTTATCCAGCATGCAGTGCGCATGCGCCGTATTGTCATCCCTAGCGTGACCGGCTCAACAGTATTTTTCCACATTATCTCATTACCGGCACTGTTTTAGGGGGGGGATTGGACGTAAAATGTGTGTTTTGATTTTCTCTACAACTTTTGTATGTAACATTTCTCATTCTGAGAAGAATTAAGCAAAATAGATCATAAACGTATACTGGCCTTCATGTAAAGTGCCTGTTATTCATGTCATATTGCAGTGAAACTTTAATTTTGTCGAAAAAGTACTCAGATATCAAATTTCGTGAAAATCCGTTCGGTGGAGCAGAGTTTCATGCGGACGGAGGTAAGGACGGACGGATAGACAGACAGACGGGTGGAATACAGACAGACCGACATACATGACGAAGCTAATAATCGCTTTTCGCAATTTTGTGAACACGCCAAAAAAACTGTTATATTAGTGCTTGTATTTATACTTGGTTTAAAAATTTAATTAAATCAAGGCTACACTGTTTGATAGAAAATTGTTGTATTGTTTTAGTACGTTGTTTTAAGAAAGGAATTCTCATTACATTTGGTAAACTTTATTACAAACAGTCTTCTGCTACCCGAATCAAATGTCTTGCGCAGATGCATTATGCTTATTGACAGGTGACGAGCCGTGGACCAAAAAGGATATTATACCTGCTGGTCGTGGACGAACACGAATACGACCTATTCTGTCATGACGGGTAGCGTATTAAAACGTGGACGAAAACGGGTATCTCCGAATGAAATACCCCAGAAACCACAAGACATCGGGAAAATTTGCATCAGGCATGAAGTGTGGTTTGGTTTTACTCTGAAGTGTCCTAAACATCTTTGCCTGTGTTAATTCCAATCTCCAACCGAACTAGACGTTTACAGTCCACAACGCACAAATGGAACAAGATTGGCAATGTAGTATATGTATAATATAATCTTGTGGCGCGTTCGCGTAACCATTGTTTACACGGAAATGCAACAATTCTTCGCTCTGTGTAGTAGTTAACCTACATGTTGCTGTCGGCAGTATAGAAGTGTTCATTGTTGCCATATGTGCATATATGCCATATATACAACAATGGGCTCTCTTTGCACTGTTGTTGAGTTACAAAATATCTCATTCTGCTGTCAACAGTATACAAGTGCTAACGTCTTCATGTGAAGTGCCCGATATTTTGGTACGATTTAACCGAATTTTAACCGAATTTCGAGTGTCGTGACAGATTTCCGTAAAAGTTACCAGTATCAGATTCTACGAAAATGCATCCCGTGGGACCCTTGCTGGTACATGATGGCAAGCGGTCCGATGGACAGATATGGCGAAGCTAATGGGCGGTTTACTGGACTAATGCGAAGGCGCCTGAGGAGCCCCTTAGTATGCGACGCTTAGTATTTTTATGAAATACTGTACTGTAACCGCAGTAGTACACGTTTATTATGACATACGAGAAATTTACAGGAAATAAGCATGTTACAAATTACGGACAGTTCCTCGTTTAGGCCTTCACGACGCTGGTCTGAACTCTGAGAAAAAATCTAGGCGAGACTTCAGCAGTATTACATTCAAAGCAGAGACGTGGAAGAGGTGGATGAAGAGAAGTTTACTGGCAAAGGAATACATTAGTGACGACGTGCTATTTGTGGGCACGTTAAGACGTTTGGATGGAGATGTTTGGACAACGAAGCTTTGCAATCAATAAGAGTACAGGAGTTCATAATTGAAATTAATTGGATTGGACAGTGATTGCCGTGATGCGTGTGTGCAGTGAGCACCGTGTTAAAAATTAACGTCCAGGCGTGAATGTTCGTTCAGTCGAATATCGCAGGGTGAATGGCAAGTTCTTGAAACACATACTAATGTTTGTCTCTACAGGTCTCAGAGCACGAAAATAAGTGTGCTAAGGCCGAAGTTATACGCCCCATTGATCGATTACCCCTCAGTTGTTTGAGTCCGTTCCTTCTGTCCAGCCATTCTGTTCGCACGAATGTTGGTATTGATAATCGCTTTGGGCTGGTAAGCACGTGGGAGGGGCTGTAGGGTTATACATTATTGGGTAGAAACCTGTAGTGCCACCGTCAACTCCACTCATGGGACTTAAATGCTGTGACGTCAGTAGACTGTAGCATCTTAACTTTTTTGGAAACTTCCACCAGAAAAAAAAGAGGTACGTGTATGTGCGACAGATGCAGTAGGCCACTGAACGTGGTGTTCCAATTTCGTAACCCCGTGTTTAAGGTACTTCTGAACAGTAACACGAGATGAGGTACTAGAGTAGACCTTGTGGTGTATGCTGTCAGGTACCAGCAAGGTGGCCTTGTTTTTAAACTGTCAGTTAAGCGGAATATAGGTTACGCGACCTGAGCACAGACACTTGGCCAAGAGAACAGTAAAATTGCAGAAATCTCTACACATACTTCATACAGCATGAACTGTGTTGTAGAAACACCTTTGTTTCAGTATAGGAGGGTTTATTATCTACGCAGAAACTGGCAGGCAGTTGTTATTTTTTGTTGTTATAATGAGTGGTGGGTTTTGTGTTTTATGTGGAAAAGAGTCGTAGCATTCGGTATCGGTATATACGTCGTAGCTGGCAGCCGGTATGGCTGTGTGTAATAGTACCAGGGCCGGACTAAGGCGCGCGCCAGCCGGGCAGCTACTCGGGGCGCCCAACCATAACGGGCGCTAAAATGTAATTGGAATGATCGGAAGGTTAGTGCTTACGAAATTGATATTTCCACACGCGAAAGAATTTATCCGAAAATTATCCGCAGTTTGGGCACTCGTTGTCAAAAAGGTTCGCCAGCCCTCTTCTGGGTAGAAAAATTTTAAAGAATCTCGGTTTTAATGGGCTGAAAATTGTTGCACTTCCCGGGGCGCGCACATGTCTCGGGCCGGCCCTTCTAATTACATAAAGCAACCAAGGTACAGGATGAAAACGTGATGTAGACCATGTCAGTATAAGGCGGCTGAAGACGTAAGACACACAGGAAGGGAAACCATAAGCCTATTTGGTAGGCTATGTGGTGCATTTCTACTGACCTACATTTGTACGGATGTGCAGTGGCGTCACCGTGCGCAGCCTTGCAGCCGTAGTGCCTGTACAGATAGCGGGTGCAACTAGCAGCTGTAGCTGGCATCGTGGCAAGTTGCAGCATGATAGGCTGAAGTGGTGGAACGTAAACAGGATCCTCTGCGTGTGCATTAAATCATTCAGTAGCATCTAGTTGGTTTGCTTCTCTACGCATGTAATATGTATTTGGACTTAGTTGCAGTAATTCAGGACTCTTTTTTCCAGGTGGTAGTTCAGTCTTGTTTCTGTGGATGAAGTGACTGTAATTAAAAGTTAGCATTTCTGACGTAGCTGCTTCTAACATTCCTGTTTCTGCAGGTGTTTAGTGTTTTTTTTAAGCTTTCCTTCACTATGCCTTTGAAGTGAGTGTTATCAGAAGATTATCCGTTGAAGATGTTGCAGTTACTGATCACGTTTTCTCTTTCTGTCCGCAGAATTTTTGTCAATCGCAGTCTGCATATGGAGAACATAAAGTTTTACGGGTTCGACATGGATTATACATTAGCGGGTGAGTACGGCGCAGAATGCCGGTTAGTTCAGTATTATCAACAGGTGAATTGTCTGGAAGTCGAAAAACCAAATTTGAGAACCGAAAACGTTTAGCAATTTGCATGTGTAGCATCGTTGCTGATGTGCATAGTAAAATCGCGTTAAAACATACAGAAGTCTAGAAGTCCTGTTATGGTATTTCAGGGGTAGCAGAAAGGCCTGTGTCGCTGTGCAAAAGTAAATGCAAATTGGCCTTCCACTGCAGTGTTTACCAACCAGGGTTCCTTGAGAAATCCTGGAATAAATGAAATTTTTGGGATACGGCGAAAAATTACACATGTCTTTTGCAGTGTCATCTCTTCACAAATAAATTTTGTTGACAATAATTTAGCAGTAATCGAACTGCTGTCCCCGCTAGCAACTTCTGGTAACCTGTAAACGTTTTCATAGATGGAGGGTTCTTCAGGATATGAGAAATTGTTATAGGGGTTCCTCCATAACAAAACGTTGGCGAACACTGCTGTAGACCTACTTAATTATCTGGTCGTGAAGACGTAAAGGGATTGGAGGTATAGCACCACGTATTCTTAACTGTGTCCTCCAAATTTTGATGTTTTGCTGACCGTGCATCTCAGTATAATATTCGTAATTAACCAACTTAATGCACACACTCTTGTTTTATAATAAGTTTATTATATGCCTCTACATGTTTCGAGCACTGTGTCCTCGAAACATGTAGAGGCATATAATAAACTTATTATGAAACAAGAGTTTGTGCATTAAGTTGGTTAATTCCGAAGATCTATCCTCCAAGGTCGCAGTAAATGAGGCCGCGTTTACCCAGGGCAAGCATAGACGTGGTGGCATAGGGAAAAATAAGTTTCCTGCTGAGAATCGAAGTCCGGTTTGCCAGCCCGTAGCAGTTCTTTGTACAGGCCACACGTTTGTATTTTTGGCCTTTTCCCTCCCTAAAGAGGAAGAGTGAGCTTATTTAGTCCCTCCCCACCATTTATAATTTTTAATCAGCGTAAAAATTTTCAAGAAACTTGTTATGCACAGTATTCCATTGGAGAATGCCGCCACATCGTTTCGTGCCCTTCGTAAGAACATTGGCCATCACTTCACTGAGACAGTACCTTTTAGGTCCTTAAGTGATGCATGGTGATAAACCGTAGACTGGCATGCTGCTGCTGCTGTTATGGCAGTGATCTTAGAGAATGTAAATTAACAAGATGGCCGCCGCGGGAAAAATTTCATATGCTTTCGGTTCTATGGCAGTAACTAGTGGACCACTTGAGCTGCGTGTGTGAAATTTGGTTCGTTGTACCTATGGGTATAAAATATTGTTTGCAAGTCACCAATTACAGATGTGGCTACGATGCAAAACTCCTTAGGTTCTATACAAATGTGAGAAACAACATATTTAACGTACATAGAATCTGTATTTACGTTTCCAGCCGCCACAAACCTAAACTGAAACGACAGTTGGAAGGAATACCAGTAGGTATGAATAACATGAAGTCTGTGGAAGAGGACAGTAGTTTTTGAGTTCTGCTCGGAACTGACAGTTGTGTGGATGTGTGGCCGTCTTGCTGCAGGTTGCGTTTAATGTTCAGGCGACCAGCTGTAGAGTCCATCGATTTATAGGTGGTCCTTTAGAACGCCGCTTAACCAGAACAAATATTTTGTTTTCCCCTCCAAGAACCAATGTTAATATATGAGTTATGTTCCTAAGTGGCTGATTTCCATTGGTAAATTCAGCTCTTATTATTTTCGGTTTTGTGGGAGCAAAGTGATGCTGCAGTAACGTAAAACGCAAGTAAACATACAAATTATGGTCTTAAATAATCGCATTACATTAAAACTTGCCATTATGTAGTACAGCGGGGCACAAAATGGACGACTAAATTTTGTGCGGTGGCGCCTAGAATTTTGAGATATCCCTTAATTTTTTAGAAAGTGTTTGCACCCATGATATGATAATAATATTTATTTACTGCAATTGGGTTGTTACCCGGTGGCAGTGGTTATTTTACATGTAAACAAACATGAAATTGGTTACTACTAAATTTAAGTCGGGAGGGCTACATGAGAAGCATATAGTAGGCCAGTAATGTTTTTGTTCACTACAGGTACTTCTAAGTCAGTTAGGGGCGTGGCGTGTGGGTGTTCCTGTTATATGAGTCTTATTTCACTGTGCTGTCGGTAGCTCAGATTATATAGCATGGAACGAATTGATCGTGGCCTAATGTCAGGCGCGACCCCAAAATTTGCCGGGGGGTGGGGGGAGAAAACCAGGCACACACCCGCCCCACCCCCCAGGCAGAATATCTGGTTTTCACGCCGGGATTTGAACTCGGGATCTCCTGGGTATGTTGTATGAATACTGCTCTGTCAGCCATGACATTCATTGTATTTGCACAGAATTTTTCATGATTTTTTTCATCAGCAGTAATTAATTTAATTCGTGTAATTTCCAAGTTTCCTCTTCCTTTTTCAGAAATGGGTCAGAATGAGATGCCTGGCACCGAAAGAACCGCGTGCATGCGTGGACTCTGAGTTTCCTATGAATGGAAAACGCGTATGTCGGATTCTGTTTGTATTTGAAGAGGGCTAGAAGTTACCGGATGCCAAGTTTCGTTCCAACTTTGATATACACACGGTATACTCATTTGTTTTCTGCATACACGGAATGGAGTCACTTTTGGACGCTTCCAGTGAATGACGCTTTTTGTATGTTTTGTAACTTTAATATCAAAATGTTCATAACTGAATGTTGGCAAGGCTCTGTGTTTGCGTGTATAGTGAGCGGTGTTACTGGAGGAGATATAATTAAATCACACTCAGAAATACTCATAGCGTCATTTCTGAAGCAAAATTTAGCCTAGAACCACACACCAACGTTCCTTTCCAGTATTAGGTGAATATATCATGGTGGTACGGATATTACAGAATGTGTAAGGAGCTTCAGGCACTGGACGTGTCGGATACTGGGCACTTACATCAGTGCAGTTAAGTACCAACAGCAGTGTATCAGTTTTGTAGCACAGGATTAAGTACGAAACGCACACAGATGGAATCAAAGGTTGTTGGCACTTAACAAATACAATTAATTGCTTAAACATGAAGTTCATGAACTAGGCACAGAGTTTAGAGACTGCAGAAAACAAATCCATTCCAAGATTAGAACGAAACATGACAAAGTCTTAAATCTGGTTGCTTCTGACAGTTTTGGGTTAACTTGCTGCTCATTTAAATAACTGTTGGCCGCATTTCAAAATCTATCCAAGTCCAAATCGAATTTATCATATTTCTGGAACCGCCCATCATGTACGGTGTGGTGAATGTAGACGGGTCTATTAACTGTAGCTGTATATACTCGTACAGGTATGCGGTGTACATAGCGTGATGTTATGCTGAGCTACAACGTGTGAATTATTTCCTTTTTGTTTTAATAAGGTATGCAATCTGTAGAAATACATCAGAAAGTTACGTATTCGTGCATGAAATGTAAACTTAAACATGTGAGACATGTTATTTCACAGACGAGCGCATAAAGTCAGTGGGTTTATTCAAGAGCGCAGACGGAGTTTGTGAGTTCTTGTGTGATAGGCGGATGTCAGCTAGCACTGGAAGTCCGTTAAAGATTGAAGCCGTGTGTTCCTTCGAAACATCGATAATTAGTAACCCTGATACTCAGCGTAACAACTCAGGAGACCATAATCCTCAGCGTCGTAGTTGTTGAAACCTCAAATCTTGCAAAGCAGCAAGAAAATTTGAACTGGCTGTTGGTAGACACGTTCGCGTTTTACCCAGCACCTTTTCAAGCGAAGTCGGCAGGAGACGGGGGACGGGGGAAAAAACGCACGGAATTGCCGTGGCTTTAAAATTGTTACGTCCATCCGTCCGCCCGTATGACACGACTCTGAAACCGCGGATCTGATTTTCATTAAATTTTATATTTGGGACTCTTTACTAAAATCGCGAAGGACATCGGACTGTTTACTGGAAGACCCGCGCTAGTGTTCTGGGCACGTTTAAGGCTTAGTTCTCATGTAGCTGGCTGGCTGAATAATAACGCAGTGCGGGATGCGTGCAGCAGAAGTTGCAGGAAAAACGAAAAAAAAAAAAAATTATAACGTCGTCGCAATACTTTGTACGGTTTGTGAGGCGGTTAACAGTAGCAGATAACAAGCCATATCCTTACATAACCGAATGTGGTTTGTGTAATGCAATAAATGAAGTACCGTAAAGCTACCCATTCCGTATTGCAGTTAATATATTGAAATATCCTTTCAGAATGCAAACGGACAGGAGGTGCTGTGCCTGGCCACGTTCGGCAGCAGTATGCATTCCTGAGCTTGACGTGCCAAGAATTGCCGCACGCCATCAGATCTGCTACGTACGATACGAATTGTTTGCGTTGTGTCAGGCATACAGATTATTTACAGGCACGTGCGCTCTCGGACGCACGCACGCATTTTACCTTACCGAAATTCCTGCCATCAGCCAGGAATGCCGCTCTGTTAAACGGATAGGTTTAACAAACATATCCAATAACGTGAAGTTTTAGATTCTCATGGCGATGACTGAGGATTGCTGTCTGCTTGGAGCTGACGACGTGTAGTCTGGTGTCCCGTTACCAATGTCTGGAAGGAACTGCTGCCTTCACCTTCAGGATAGGAGACAGAAGATGCAGGCAGCAGGTTCGTTGAAAGCATTAGCAACGAGCTGCCAGACTAGACGGCGTCTCATCACAGAAGACAATAATACGTAGGTTCCATCGACTAATATCAGTACTGAAGTTTTTTTCGGATGTGCTATATGTCCATGAGAACTTACCGGCTCGTCGTTTACTGCTTATGTTCGCACTTGTTTCCGAAACCACCGACTTTGTGAACGTGTGTAGGTAAAGTGGTGTGTCTGTGACTGAACGGGGGACGTTGATCGAACGTGTTCGACAGTGGGGTGGTAAGGAGAATTGTGACACGTAGGAGAAAGAAAGAAGAGGGGCTGGAAGAATTACACAATGAAGGGCTTTGTAATTTGTACTCTTTACCAAGTACTCTATTATGTGATCCAATCAAACAGGGTGAGATGAACGGTGTTTATGGCGCGTATGGGGCATAAGTTAAATACATAAAGGGTTTCGGTTGGGAAACGTGGAGTAAAGGGACCAGTTGGTAGACCCAGGAATAGATGGAGTGGTAATGTTGAAATGTGTATAAAGAAATACGACGAGAGAGAGAAGACTGGATTAATCTAGCTCAGGATAAGGACCAGTAACGAGCTGTTGTAAACACGGTAGTGAGCATTCTGTGTCCAAAAATGGTGGAAATTTTTTCTTCTTCAGTAGCAGCAAGGCATCTGTTAGCACCTGAAAGAGGACGAAGGTCCTGGAGTTAGGAATATGCACAGCTTAACTTAGTGAAGGAAGGTTTGGGTTTTGTGTGACGTTAGTATTGATAGTGAACTGATACAAAACAAAATCAAAACAAAATCAGGTTAGTGTTGATAGTGAAGCGACACAAAACAAAATCAGATCTGTGTTGAAAGTGAAGCTACAAAAACAAATCAGATTGGTATTGATAGTAAACAGACACAAAGCAAATGAGAGTGGTGTTGATAGTGAACTTACGAAGAGCAAATCATTTTGGTGTTGACAGTGTACCGACACAAAAAGAAAAAAAAAAATACATTTGCCCCATAGCTTGCAGTAAATATGAATACTTTATTTATTGTGTTCTGAATAGAAACACGAATCGTTTAAACTTAATATTTTGCAGTAATTTATAAAAGTGTCTTTGGGTGATGACAATGTGGACGTCACCATTTAGCGCTTCTTAACCGTTTCTCGTTATTTTAAGTCACATAAACTGTGTGGAGACTGAAATGAAATGCGACCTACGGGTTTCATGAGTAGGTCTGTACGTGATTGCCATTTTATTTGTGTTGGTACAGCGTCTCGAGACTAGTCTGGGGACCACAGAGAAATGAGCCCTGTGGACTTTGTTGTGGTCATCTGTGTTCTGTAGTATTTAGTTATTTGTTTGTGATTTGTGTATGTCAGAAAAATATTAGGAATGGGGGGGGGGGGGGGGTTTTTTTTTTTTTGCCATTTTTCTCATTTTTAAAACTTTCCGTCGTCATCATCATCTTTTTTTTTCTTTTATCTGGAGGTTTCAGATAAAAAAACTCTTGTCTTAGACAAA
>Ga0123357_10013061_pt1 | contig 10744 bp, 5 predicted proteins | sample TergutEmb28metaG_FD_89873 | JGI IMG/M metagenome (GOLD analysis project Ga0123357, IMG submission 89873) | Embiratermes neotenicus P4 segment gut microbial communities from Petit-Saut dam, French Guiana - Emb289 P4 | ecosystem: Host-associated > Arthropoda: Insects > Digestive system > Gut ...
AGCCCTCCAGACTTAAATTTAGTAGTAACCAATTTCATGTTTTGTTTACATGTAAAATAACCACTGCCACCGGGTAACAACCCAATTGCAGTAAATAAATATTATTATTATTATTATTATTATGATCATGAGGAAGGACTTATTGTCAGTCAATGGGATTGAAAGTGATGATACTGACCTCACTGTACATGAATAAGTGCCCTCCGTGCTAGATGAAGTTCTGGAAAAAATTTTCAAGGAAATGGAAGAACAGCACCAAGACGCACATTGTGAAAATAGTGATAGTGATGACAACAGTGGCACAGTGAATACAAATCATAGCAGTCCATTTTAGCTGTACCAAAAATAAGGAGGCTCTCGAGCATGTGTCTCAATTAATTACATATTCCTCAGCCCATCAACCTGAGTTCATAAGTGAATTTTTCATTTATACAATGGCAATGAGACACAGTGGACTGCAGCTGAGATGTTGACAAGAGACTCAAAAATCAATGAATGTTTTTCACCAAATGAATGAAATTAATGTTGCTGAATTTCAAGTAACATAACCTTGCAAGAGAATGTGCTTAACACACAGATTAATGTTTCTCTTTCATGTATTTAATGTATATGTACCATATTAACTCAGAAATACTTTGGTTCCATTAAGTTTCCATATGTGTGCCACATGTGCAAGTTGGGCAGCTTTGCGTGGCCAGGAAAGTGTATACACCATGCTGAGGTGACAAACCACATAACCTCAGAATAGACAATGCTGTGGTGACAAAGGACCCAAACAGAGTGACTTCAGATGGCATAATTAAATCAGGCCATCACACTGCATATGTCACTGGTATGGGAAAAAAGAAATGCAGAAACACTGGCACAGATGAGCAGATGTCACAAAGGCAACAAGTTACACCTATATCAAAGAATGAAGAAAACGAATGCAAAGTGACCCAAAGCACAAGAAACATGAATAAGTGGAATTATTAACAAAATGGACCATGTAAGTATGTACAATGTAACTTTATGGCACACTCTGAACTACATTTGAATCCATCTTATTATTAACACATTCTCTTTTGTACAGTTGTTGTGCTACACACATCACAGTCAAAAATAGGAAAGGTACTAGGTCTTCATGTAACGTACCCAATATTTCTGCTCAATTTTAACCAAACCCAAATTTTATAAAATGGGTATCAATAAAAGTCCCCACCTTAAAAGTTCACAAAAATCCATCCATTGGGAGCCGAATTGTAGCGTGAAGACAGGCAGGCAAGAGGATGCTAACAGTCTCGCTCTTTTCATAAATTTAAGAACATGCCTAAAAATGGGTAGTACATACTTCAGTATTTCTAATTTAGAATCTATTATTAAGTACAAACCATGCAAGCAGTAATCACTCTCTTAAATGTTCTCCCGCATATTAATGCTGCAGTTTAATGGTGTCACCACACCACTGACTGATGCAGCATGTGCAACACCCATTGATGGGTATGCATGTACAAGGAGGTGACTTAATTGTAGTATGTTTCCTAACTCTGCACTAGCCAGCATGAAGACAAACTAAAATCTGGTTTATGACATTTGTCACACTGTTATCTTCAGCGAAAGAGATTATGACCCTCTTTCCAGTTCTTTGGTTAAGGAATGAAACAAAACTACCCACTGGCATAAGACTGCCCACAGTATCCATGGCAGTGTGAAAAAATGCAAGTATCATACAATGACATGAAATTGTAATATGTAACTGGGTCAGCATGATTAATTAGATCATGTGTTGTAACAGGTATGCAAAAATCCAGGATGCCAAGTCACCCAGAAAACTAAATTTTGCATACGAGCCAATATTCATGGGTCATACATACGAACTTACTTCGTGTCACCCTTCTAGCACCTACAATTTTGAGGCTGCCTAGATTTTTGGAAAATATGTGGAACTACACTGTACGCCAATCTTATACATTCTGGTACTCTAAAAATGTGAGAAATATAAACCATTAAGTATCACCTTTTACTGACCAACACTTCAGCACTATCCTATGTATACTAGATCACATATTAATTACTGCTCCGATGTGTTTCAGTGTTCACTAACACCATCTTAGGGAGCACTTGTGGGCCTTATGTTATAACATCACAGTTTGCCATACAGAATGCACAACATTAAATATCATTAAAATCTCTTCACTTAATGTGTGTGTATTAAAATAGATAAAAGGTTAAAACAGTTTTCACAAAGAATGCACAATTCTGAGTATCATTAAAGGCGCTTCACTGATGTGTGTATCTGTAAAATAGTTAACAGTTAAAACCAGAAGTGCACCACTGTTTTTTAACATTGTTCAAGTTTCTCGGTTGTAAAGATGTGTATTACAACGGTTAAAAAGTTAAAACACTTAAAAACACTAAACACTCTTGTAGAATATCAGGCACATGTGGAATGTGGGCATGATGACATCCACTCTGATAACATACTGTGGTACCTTGGAGATCATATACATCCCAAATTGGGTATTTTAATCCGTACATACAAATTTATAGGGCCACCAATAAAACTCTTCCACCATTATGCATTTTCATCTCTCAGAACCCCTGACATCACTTTGTGGAACCTTGTTTGAGAAACAATGACCTAGTACAATCCAAGTGAAAAATCAGCGAAAGAGAGTCAGTACTGAAGAGAAATAGACATAATAAGCCTGCTTGAAAAAGGTGAATGAATTGTCAAAATATGGTCAAATGTTAGACTCACTCATAGTAACGTAAGTACAAATTTGATGCTCATGTGACCATGCATCCTTAATATGAAATGATTTGTGTGACCAACTTGATGCAACAATTGTGATTTATTAATGGTTAATTAATAAATCACAATTGTTGCATCAAGTTGGTCACACAAATCATTTAACATAAGTACAATCTGCGATAATTCTGATAGAATTAGAGAAAGTGCTAAGGGTTTAGAGAACATTAATACCAATGATCTGAAACAGAGAGGGTTTGTTCTGTAGCAAGACTACCATAGTCCTACTGGAATGAACTACACCAAACGACATGGAAGTTTCTGATATTTTTACTGCATTAGAAATAAATAAATATATTGTATAGAGATATATGTAAACTGTACAAAAATATATACATACTGCATATACAGTACACACATACTCTACATGTCCATATGTCTACCAGTGGTGTAGTCTTACGCTATACAGGGTTCGGCTGTCAATCCACCGAACCATGTTTTAAACGGGAATTTTGTCTACCAGTGGTGTAGTCTTACACTACACAGGGAGCGGCTGTCAATCCACCGAACCATGTTTTAAATGGGAATTTTGTGTTTGATTGCCATGTTTTTCAAGAAGGTAAACCTGCCATAAAATATGACCTGCCTCAATCATCATTACCATCTAGCAGAAGGCAGAGATGGTATTAAATAGTACATGGGATGAAAGTTTCAGAATCTTAAGGAGCATTAATCCACTTCAAATTATTTTCTACACAGTACAGGGAATGCATATCTGAGCAATACAGAAATACATATTGAATGAGCAGGTACTGACCTGAGAATGTACTATTTATGATGAACAATTACCATTCCCACTGCATAAAATCCTTTCCCACAGAATACATCAAATTAAAAAAAAATCAAGAATGCTAAAATACTCTGTATCAAGTTATACAGTAATTTTACTAAGCTGATCCACTCCATTCCATTTACACCACCTTAGGCTATGTTGTCACTATGTCTAATAATAATCTGATCCTCCATTCATGTAGCCTTACACCAACCGCACTCAAAAATCAGTGAGTTTAGATTAATTTCATGTTACAATAAGACAGAGTAGGTGGGAACGGCAAGTTCATGTGGTTAAGTGAGACATACACTTGGAGTACTCAAGTGACAGACAGGGGATAAGAAAAAATGCAGACATTGAATATGGATTAATTTTTCTTATATACGAGGCATGCACAGAGTGTGATTTCACAGACAAGTATATATCATCACTACATTGTACAGATATTACACCTTGATTGTAATGAGCTCAATACACACAAACCACTGAACCACATTAAAATTTTCCAGGTTTTCACAGTACAGACTGTTCAGACTGTGGAGTTCCACACTTTAACACCAAAATCTAATGAGGTTATTATTCCACGTACATAGGCCTACATCACAGGAATTCCCTCTGCAACATGCCGTGAAACAATGAGATGCAATTCCTACTATCCTTTTTAGCTTGGTACTGGAAAGTACTAAGAGAAAGACTGCAATGAACCTGGGTGGTACCATATTTATGGTCCAAGCAGATGATGTGCTTATAATAGGCAGAATGCAACATGCCATCAAGTAAACACAAAGAGAAGTAACAAATGAAACCCAAAGATTAGAACTTGCATATAACCAATGAATATGATTGTATACCATGGAGAAAGCAGATGGTAGAACACAAGCGAATTAGAGATTCAAGCCACCAACTTGGAGAGGGTATGGATCTTCAAATACTTGGATGTTTTGTGACAGATGATATAAATATTGTAATTAAAGAAAGCTTATCAACTAGTAATCACTGTTATCACACCTGGAGTGCTATACTAAAATCAACAGCAGCATCTCACAACACCAAGCTCAGGAAACATCAGATGGTTCATGTATGCAGCAGAAACCTGGTGTCTTGGTACAAAACACACATGTCAGCTGTATGGGACAGGAAAATTCTAAGGAGAATTTATGGACCCATGATGGAAAATGAAGAATTAACACCACACTTAGGGATCTATATACGAACAATGAAACCTTGTCCAGGAAATTAAAACTAGATGGCTTGAATGGCTTGGCCTAGTGCAAAAAGAAAACAAGAGTATGATGAAGATGGCACATCAAGGTGGCAAGAGAAGGCAGAGATGACCTAGGAAAAGGTAGCCTGATATGTGCAGAAAGACCCTGGGTGAGCACTGGATGATAAAAGCTGAAGGATGCCATGAAGGAAAAGTCAGATGTCAGAAAGGTTTCAATCCTGCACCAACCACAATGCCACACACCAAATAAATCTTAAAGGTGGATATCAAGCTGTCTCAGTCTTCAGGGCTTAGGCCCAAATCTGACACTGAAAAGACTGATGCAAGGATATGGTTTGATTATATACATGGAAGGGTAGAATGGACAGAGTCTGGTCTGGACGACCAGGAATGGTAAAATGGGAAGTGTGATAAAACTGAGGTGCAGAAGCAGCCTAGAAAAGTGCCACAAGGTTGAGAATTTTAAATAGTAAGTTAGGACAAAGATTCATATATATGGCCTATTTTATGTCTCCAGTCACTTGGAAGTAAGAAGATGCCATTATCTTTAAAGTCACACAAGACAACCTTGTAAATTTACAAAATGTGCCACCTTTACTTCAGGACAGACATAAGGAAATTCCATAACCTGCTTAGGGTGAAGCCATCTAGTGTGTTCATGTTCATTGTTGTTATCAATCTATCTCTAATGCTTTCATGTGAACCTGTCCCTGTGTCTGGATTTCCTGTCCTGGTCATTGGTGTTTGTGAGAAGGGTGAAATGGCCTGTCAAGCTGGACAGTGTCTTCCTCTGAAACGTTGACATTTACCCGCATCACTACGCAGTGTCAAAACCAAGGACTACAAACTGAACAATCCCCCAAAATGAAAACCTGAAAACTTAGTTAAACTGACTTGGTCAGATGATTCAGCACAAAATTTAATGGATTTAGACACTGTAAATGAAATTTAACATAATCCATATTTCATGCAATAGATTTGATGTAGAATTTTTGATCCCACAAACTTCACAATCAATAAGAATCATCATCATTATCATAATATGTTTCTCCTACATGTTTTGATATTTACACTGCCACCACCAGGGAGGGGAGGGTGTGTGTATACAAAGCCATAAAAGTGCAGCAAATTCCACCAAGGATGTGCTTATGAAGAGTTAAAATACAATACTGTTAATTAAAATTAGCAAAAAATGTTTAAAATATCAGTTTACAAATATTTTCTACAATTCTACTCAACCACCATGGCATAAACACCTACCAGACAACACAGCGATATTCCCTATCAGTGAAGGTGACAAAAACAAACATTGATTTTTGTCAGCAATAAAAAATAAAATATTGTTTTGAATAGTAAAAAACATACATTACCCGACTTACATTTTAAACACGGTTAGTAATTTTTTAACAATCTTGTATTTTCACTCCACACTTGCATATACTTGACAGAATTTGCTGTACCAGTATGCCTTTGTATACACAACCCTGATCATGACCTTGTAGAGGTCAAAACATGTACAAGGAACATCAGTGACAAAATGATTATTTATTCCTGATTGTGCGATTTCTTGGATCAAATACTGTATAAAGTAAACAAACATTCTGTGACAGATCACCAGTAATAAAAGATTCAAATACTGTATAAAGTAAACAAACATTCTGTGACAGATCACCAGTAATAAAAGATTCAAAGTAGTGGCAATGGCAGAATGGGTAGACACATCAAATTACAAGACCAAGTCTCCACTGGTTGTTTTGAGCAGCACAGCATTCCAAAGGTCATAAATGAAATTTTATGTTTCACAAATATTTGTAAATAAAACATTGTGAGATACATACACTCCTCCACTTATGCAGCAGTTATGTTTTGGAAAGTCAAACACCATTAGAATATTCAGCAAAATGGAGCAGAGTATACATATCTTCAATTATATAACTATACAAAAAGAAGTCCACCAAAGCAGAACCTAACTGGCCACAGCATTACCACCCCACCAACCATGCAATCACCCAGCATTATTCTTCCACCATCTTTGACTCATTACTCTCAATTCCCAGAAGGAAAAATCTGGCATGTTTAAAAAATGTCATTGTTTCACTTTTTTTTACTTTGTTAAAAACAGAGAAGTCTCTAAAACTGTGTAGCTTTAAAATGCCGAAGACAAGGAGGGTATGTATAAGAGTAACTCGCACCAATAGGACTACCAAACTCGTAGGCACTATGTATGTGTTCAAATCAACATTCTCATAGAAATCAAGAAGAGTAGATGAAACACGCTGTGCTTGGGGTGGTTACATGCCATCGGGATTAAGGACGACAATTTGCAGTGCACCAAGGACTAAAACATCAATTTCAATAATATTTTGAAGATGCAACAGAATTTTTTGACAGAATTCTAATAAGATGCGATTTAACTGAGGTTACAGTCACTTTAGCCTGTTAATTAAAATCCATCTCCTCTAACCGCATGTTATACAAATTAATTTAATTTTTTTAACAACTCTGTAAATTGCTAAGATTATACAGTGTCAGTGATCCATGAATAAATGAGCAAGGAGTGTGACTGGAATGAGAGTGACAACAGAAAATAAAATTACTTGGAGAAAAACCTATCCTGTTGCCAATTCGTGCATCATAAATCTGACATGGCCTAGTCTGGGACTGAACCCAGGTCTCTGCGGTAAGATACCAGTGACTGAATGCCTGAGCCATGGCATGGCCCACTAATTTGAGTCATCTGCTGCTAATATGTCAAACTGACCTAAAATAATCACACAAAACAGAAATCAAACTGAGGGAACAAAGCCTAATAAAAATGACAACAGCAGCAGTCACATGCAACTTCCTCTCTACACTGACACCACTGAGTTCACACACATCAGGTAACAGGTGTAAATGAAGCTTAGTTTCGAGCAGAAGTGCACAAAGCTAAAGGCCAAATGCTTGTGCAGCAGGATCCAATCCTGCAAGTTACCCATTCATTCAGGAATGGCATACTTCAGATCTCTTTTGAGGAACAGAATTCTACACACCTGATACTGAAATATTTATTATATACATGCTTCACATACATATTTCTTGCAGTATGTTCACGTAACATGACAAAACAGCATTAAGTGTTGGATTTGTAAGGGTTCCAGGTTACAAAAAACTCCACATAAGCAGATCTGACATACTAATGGAAAGAAATGTAAATATATCCTGACCCAGTCATTTGAGGTTATAATTCCATTTTCAAAAAGGCATTCATATCAAAAGCAATAATTTGAATGAAATACATGAACAAATTTTAAGTAGTGGCATGTATCACCATAATTAAGAGGAGGAAAATAAATATAAGCTCAGGACAGAGAATTCTGACTGCAACAACAGTAAATTAATATGTTGGTGTTAAGTTATTACTTGTGAAAGGTCATTAAAAATGCACTTAAATCAGACTGATGATGGGGCAACATCTTGTCTAGAAATAAAATTTGGAAACTCTGTCACTTAACTGTTTTATTACACATATAAAAACAAAAATATTTAAAGCATATTTTGCGATGTGCCTTCTAACCAACATCCAAAAAATATAAAATATGGCAACAGAATTAAAAACACATTACAATACTATACTGTGTGGAGCACATTACCGTACAGAACGTTATTAAACACACATATACCCTGAAATATAACTCTGATGACATTTGTAGTTTACACAACTACTACTGTTTTTCTAAAAGCACTTAAGACAAACTGAGAACATGCGCAAGTGCTTCCTTTGTTTTCCAACTCTTTCCAGCTATACCCTACACAATACGAACAAGCAGAGTTTTATATATTGGTGCATTATAGCGGCTACGCCCAATAGTATTTTCTCATTCCACTTACAGTAATATTTGCATGAATTTCGTATTTCTTCCCGTTTTTGCCTACGAATCTACAGTTCAGTTCATCCACACTGGCTGACACTATCTGGAATCTTTCGTGGTTTTTGGGAAATACTGATTCTAAAGTCTTAATTTCTTGCTTTAATGTTATCAAACAAGCCATCTGTAGAATGTCCACATATAAAATACTGAATTCTGGGGAGAATTAAATATAAACAAACAAAAACTCAAACACGATACACCAATCACTCCCATAGAAAATGGCGACTGCAACTTGTTCGGTATTCCTCGGTTAATTCCGTTTCCGTATTCGTGAACACACTCAAGTAGCGTGTTTTGACCTTCAACTGTTTCAGCTGGCGAAGCTGTCGCTGATGGAACACCTGAATAAAACTTCATGTATCGATGCACCACCTGCGTTAGTTATAAGCGAACCGTTCGTCTACCAGTTACTCAATTGCTGTTGTGATATTACTGCAATGAAGCACACCTTCTTGAGAAGCTAATACGTCTTCAGCTGTTACGAAATTCCTCACATTTTACAGAAAACGAAGATTCAGTACAGTGCTCATATAAAACCGCCACTGGCCCTTTATCCATTAAACCTAAAGTTATGATGATGCTCTATCACAACTAAACTGGCTAAACATGTGGATTTTTTTCATCGCGTAATATATTAAAATTAATATAACTAATACAACACTACGTTTCGGGGGCAGGATCGGCAACCGTTCAGGAGCGACGCTGGTGGAGGACGAGGGAGAGTTGGTGGCAAAATAAATAATTGAAATGAAAAATTGTAATTTTTACGTTCATAATATTGTAAATAGTTGAGAAAATGCGAGGAAGAAAGAAGTGCGATTCTTTAAAATTAATAATTTTTGTTAGCGGGAAACCATTTTCATTAATCGCCCCGGGCGCCGAAAAGAACTAGCTATGCCACTGCCCCCCATCTTCAGTTTGCGTCAAAGAACAGTGCAAAATAATTATGGAATATCACGATGTTTTAGAAGCAAGCAGGAATATAGGGACCGATCCTGCCACCGAAATGTGGTGTTGTATTAATAATATCAATTTTAATACATTAGACAATGGAAAAAGTCCACAGACGTCTAAAGTTTAGTTAGGAGTATCCTGTCCAAAACCACCTTATTTCTTTAAGTTTCTTTTTAATACTTTCGTGTTCATATCTAAATTTCATACACTTTGTGGAAACAATGAGGCACATGATAATGCAGTTGGTTGCGGCACTGCGCTGCAAGGTCGCGGTTTCATTGATATAATACTTCCGGCCACACTACGGCTCTGGGGTCGACTCAGACTCTAACAAAAATGAGTACCAGGAATATTTCCTGGAGGTAAAGGCGGCCGGGGTGTATGGCTGACCTTGCCACCTTCCTGTGCCGATTGTCTTGAAATCTGACAGCCTCAGCCTTCAGGAACCCTCAGGGCCTGTAGAGGAAATGCTTTACCTTACTTTGGACATCGCTGTGAAGCTTACCAATGAACGCTGTGTCGATATGAACACTCCTCGAATCAGGAACTTTTTTGCAGCGTCAGCGTTTCACGCAATGCTAATATTCATCATAGCACGATATAAAAACGCATATGGAAAGTGTGCGGTTTTGTTCTCGCTGATTCAGCTGGCGTATCAAACTTGCTCAACCAAATGACACCGCCACCCAAGGGAGGTACTAAAACCCAGGGTTCAGTATCACAGCAAAATCTGTCTATAATAGAGCCCAAAGTCAGTCAAACGCTTATCATGTCAAAGATGTTTCTCTTGAATATATTTAGGGCCTACTTACTGCCAGATAAAAGTACTGCATAGTACACACCACAACCCTTAGGGCTCGGATCAAGTAAACTGGACACCGCAACGCAGCCCGTTTCCAAGCATCATCAACCGGTTCGTGCAGGTTAGCATGCGCACACTGAGAAAACGGGTTATTTGCATCTTCTGGCCAAATACGAGTAGCTACGTGAGAGAGGGTACAGGAACAGAAAATGTTGTCCGCAACTCTTCGTTCAGGACAGTGGCGTACCCAGGAATTTTGTTCGGGGGGGGGGGGGGGGGGGGTGCAACA
>Ga0123357_10013063_pt1 | contig 10743 bp, 3 predicted proteins | sample TergutEmb28metaG_FD_89873 | JGI IMG/M metagenome (GOLD analysis project Ga0123357, IMG submission 89873) | Embiratermes neotenicus P4 segment gut microbial communities from Petit-Saut dam, French Guiana - Emb289 P4 | ecosystem: Host-associated > Arthropoda: Insects > Digestive system > Gut ...
TGTTAGTTACCTGCGCTAATTTCTATTTCAAACGACAGCCTGTAATGACTTCATAGTCTTATAGGTTTACCAGAGAACTTTCTACTTTTTAAGCTGTAACCCTTGTTCAGTATATCGGCAGCAACATAAGGTTCGGTATAGGAGCTTAGCTCTTTCGTGTAATTTGTTGTGATAGAGAAACTGTTTCGTGTAGCGTACTTTCAGACTTAATAACAAAGAAAAGCGAGATGTAGTTAACGTGAAAGTCAGGTCTGAGACTTCTTTTTGGGGATAAGTCAAGAAAATATTTACCTTAATATGGTTTAAAAGTTCAAAACTTATTTTACAAAACTATGAAAATACTGTTTTCCAATTAGAAAACACAGCACTGAATAATACTTCGATATTTACCGAAATTAAATATAACGATTATATTCGCTACGTGTTCTGAACATTTTATGAAACCAACAGTTATAAACTGTGGACCAAATTCGAACTTGCTGAGTCTGGTCGTACCAAAACGCACTTTCATAATTTTAATGTGAGTAAAAGAATAAATCTCTATCAGTAATATTATATATATATATATTATTCCTTATAAACTGATATCACCATTAAAAACTCTGAAGAGTTCGGCTGTGCCATCAGCTACTGGCAAATATTTGGAGGAAAAAAATAAATTCTTTTACATTACCATTCACTAGTAATGTTAGATGGTCTTTACATCCATCAAGAAAACAACTGAGAAAAGTTTGCCCTAGGTGTTTCACCTACTGCTGTACATGTACACCACATAGGGCTTTGTTTTGAAAAATGAAGGTAACGGAATAAATTAAATCCCTGGTAAAGGGACTAGAGAAATGTATGTAAGGTGTGTGTGATAATGAACTGAGCTAATGTAACTTTAAATTTGAGTAAAGGAAGGGCGGGCCTGCTGATACTACGCCTGAAAGACAAATGGAATATTATTTAAAAAATGAAAGGCAATTTTTTTAAGAGAATACGTAATTAATTTGAAAATATATTAGGATATATTGAGGACCCCGCCACATGGATTCACTTCGCTGGATAATAGTTAAACTTTTAAGGGTCAATGGAAAAAAGACACTATTTACTGTAACAAATAATCTGTATGTTATCCACACAACTTACTCTTCAAAATACCGACTATTTCCCTAAACGACCTTACGTAAATCTGAATGATTCTCATAAAGAAGATTCCGTGCTCTCGAATGGAATGTAATTTTTATGTGTAATTTGGAAAAAATTCTGCCAGGGAATGTATAATATCCTTAAACTTTTGACGCCTAACGACCCCTATAGTGGTCGTACCGCACCGCTAATCTCTAAACGTTGCATTTTATATATTTATTCAACAAATATAGGTACTGAATATTTTAAACGTGGTATATTCTCTCCGTTTCTTTCTCTTCAAACTGCAATTTGTTTCATACTTCTAACATATTCACATTCTATATACAGAGTGTGCTAACGTTAAAAAAAATAATTTCGGCGCCAAACGGTTAATGTTAAACAGACTTCAATAAAAATTCGTATATAGTAAATTATCGTAAGTTCGGATACCATCTTCGTAGCATTGTTTTGTTTACGTGATCTCATTTTGGTCTGTCTTTTTGTATTGTTAGTCAATGTGTGTGCAGATTTGTTGCTACAGCCATCAAGTACACGGAATTTCAGCCTTCCGTCGCAGTGTGAATGATATCTTGGCCATCCTGTGTTGTCACGTAACGTAGGTGGATCAGTTATGCACGTTTCGGGACGACCTTTTACTCCCGTCCTCAAGGGTCAAGGAATCCATGCAGTCTTCTAGGACTGATTGACTCTTGAAGACGGGACAGACATTATGTCCTGAAAGGTTGGGCGGATCAATTTACACTGAGTAACAACTCAGAAGAACGAAGATACCAACCTTGAAGTAGCAGCAAGTGCTCTTCCTCATCTGCTGTCTCCGTTATGCTTGTTCCTGCTACATTTCGATATAAATAAGGAACTTTAAAGTCACGTGACTATAAGAACATTTTACTTGCTGTCCATAATGAAGCTGTATTTTTTTCTCTGGCAGTAAAATTAATATGCACAAATTTTTGACTCAAAACATACAAATGTGACATATGAAATGTGTGCTAAAATGTGTAGTCAAATGATTTAATTACTGTAGGCAACATATTACTTTTATGTTATTCAATTACAGATATTAGTTTTAATCACAACAGTCGCACACAACACACAACGGTGCAAAGGAACTTGTTTTGTATAAACAGCAAACGAAATATATTTCATCGCCTTTCACTTATTTCCATGTACTTCTTTTTGATACGATAACATAATCACCTGCCTAAAAGAATATCCTTTCAAGAAATGTTCAAATCTTTGGATTATTTTTTAAGTATTCACAATTATATCATATATCTTATGTTTATTGGACCGTGCATCATTGTGATAGTTGAAGAATAAAAGACCAACTTGATGTCACTTGCTATTTTATTTCACATCTTATGTGTTCAACATGTTTCGGACATTAATATATCCATCATCAGGAGCTTGCGACTATTCTATTTAATTACCACATTGGTCGTATTGTTCTTGGTTCGATGTGTGTTGGAGTTTCGGTATGGTTGGCTGCTTCAGCCTGCAACTCGGATACCACTCCAAACCAACCACACCGAAACTCCAACACACATCGAACCAAGAACAGTACGACCAATGAGGTAATTCAACAGAATAGTCGCAAGCCCCTGATGATGGATATATTAATGTCCGAAACATGTTGAGCACATAAGAAGTGAAATAAAATAGCAAGTGACATCAAGTTGGTCTTTTATTCTTCATATGTCATATATATTAATGCATTTGGTTTTGTAACACTTTTTTTTAAAAAGTTTACATATTTTTATAATTTATTATTCTACGTAAAGGTGTAGATCTTACCCATATTTTATCGTTATTTGTCTTTTAAATGCTACTAATACTGGCCCCATTATGGCTTTAAAACCGAAATATATAGCCTTTCTTATACTTGTTTGTACGGTATGTATGAAAGTTGAGGTTAAAAATATATCTGTAAATGTAATTTAACTAACATGCAACCATTTTGGTGGTGTCGTTAATAGACGTGATCTAAATATTCTATATCTTTACGAAGAATGGAAAGATCCTATACCTGTCTGACTTATCTTCCATTAATCAAGGAAGTCAAAATTTCTTGTCATATTTTACTCATGCGTGTACGAAAAGTGCGTAGTTACTGCACCTTACCGGAACATGCAAAACGTTTCATTTACCCGTCAGTATTCTACCAATCACTTAACCCTAATATTTAACTCACTACCATATGTGACTAATTTACTACATTTTGAATATTTTATCCAAGAAAGGGAACAGAAGAAACAACAGCTTCGTAGAGGCTCCAAGATATTTCTAAATAAATAATTACTCGTAATGCAATTAAATACGTAAGACGTTTCATAAATAATATTTTATATATATGTCATCCTACTCTTCTTCTACGGAATCAGTATCTTAAGTTTTAAACATTTGCATGTAATTGACACGTAGCACGGGATTATTATTAAAATTTTTAATTAAAATTGAAGTAGGAACTTGAATTATCTGAACTTACGAAAAAATAAATTCTTTAGCACTAAATTAAGGGTTTTAACAGTTCAAACTTGTTTTACTGCGTGTTTGTGTCGTATTCCGATATGGGATTCTTAATACAAGTAATTAAAGATCAACTTATTGAAGGTAGAAAAGTATGGGTAAAAATGTAAAGGTCGAATTCTTTACAAATGTTAGCCAAAATCGTTACTTTTTCTCATACATTGTGATGCTATACGAGTAGGATTATTTAATAAACTATAAATGTTGTTACACTCGAATATTTGTATTGAGTTTGCCTTGTGACAATAGGTGGTAATAATTACATATCCAATTTGACTGGGATCGTTTCCTGCTCTCTACTTCACAAATACGAATGCGTTTCGTCACGTTTTATAGGCAGTTCCAAGTTCTCTGACTTATTTAGGCAACAATACATGATTAATATTAGAAGCGAGTGTGTTCTAAGTCTAACGCCTCGCTTCGCGTTTCCTGCTATAAATATTCCTGCAGCAAAATGTCAGGACGTGCTGAAAGATAAAGTTAAAATTTAGACGTCCCCAAAATTTATCATTGTATCCCACGGAGCTCAAAGTAAGACGGTTTTAGATATGGAAGCAATTTAAGCCTCTGAATCCTAAAATTCATCTAAACAAAATAAACGTCTAAACTTTCTACCTCAGGTAAACTTCTCGTACTCATTACAAACACCAGTCGCTTAATAATTAGAGAAATAATTTCCTTTATTTTGAAAATAATGTGTTGTGTGGAAGGCTGCCGACTACTCTGATGTTAATCAGGTGACATGTTTAATAGTCACTGTTATTTGATAAGATTTAATTAGTGAGTTCACAAAGTCGACCTCCGTAGAGCAGATTTCAAACAAGAATTAATTTACATACAGAATGCCAACAATATTTAACTTTCCAATAATTCATGACATAACTTCAGAGAATAGACAGTTTTCTCTTAGGTGTTATAAACAACAAATTGCATATCTTCATAAGAAGCTACATGAAATTCATCGCTTTCAATGGTAGGGCAATTATTCAAATTACGGGAGTCTGAAGTGCGACATTTTGTGTTCTGTGTCAAACTACGTGAAACTTACAGTCGCTTGACAAACTCAAATTTCACAATCAATTCTGCCCTCAAAATAACCTACGTTCCGTCACCATCATTAGTAATAATGTCTACATTTTCGAAAATTTGCAAATTAATCCACATTGACATGCTTTTGTTTTTAAGAAGTGAAGCCTTTTTAAAACAATTATTTATATTTTTTGTCCTACTAAAATTAGTGTTATATGACTTTAGTGGTGTAGATTGTAATACTGTATAAACTTACTAAAAATTCCTCGTAAACGTTAATCCAAAAGTTACGTAGTTGTAACAAGTGTGTCATTGTAAGGTACTTTTCCCCTCTTGCTATTACGGATTGTAACAGACCTGTAGATTACTGCACTATTACAAATACGTGGAAAGACTATTTCGGTCAACTAAAAGTTTGAACCTCCTTGTTCACAAAGGTGGACAATGAAATGCCGTTGTACAGTCTGATTCTTTATTATTTGTGCCTAGTCATGTTCGGAATATTGTCACCGTTGAAAATTTAAAATGTAGCAAATCTCTAAGTGCTGACAAAATTCAGAGAGTATTCAAGCAAAAAGGGAAAGGTTAGGTGCAGATATCCACATTATTTGTATTATTTCAAATGAGTAAAAATTACAGCATTGAATGGTGCCTATGTACCCACTTTAAGAAACCCATAAATCTGACTAACCTGATCTCCAGATGTGTAATTGTTAAAAGCCTCATACGCAGTTATATCAAGCCTATTCCTCTTAGGACTGATCACAAACACATAAAATGTTAATGCGCAGTTTTGACTGTGAAGTTCAACGAAATGCATAAAACAGTGTCCAGATAATCAGAATTCTTCATTTATACAGAAGCGGGAGTTCAGTGGCAGAGTTACATTGCGGCGCAGTCTTCATGTAGAACTTTAACTCAACACAGAGCAAATGCAAGGAAAAAGTAATAATGAGAACTTCTGCAACAAATTGTCCATACAATAAAACACCCAAATTCGTTGTGCTGCAAAAAAGACTTTTGAGGAAACGTGTTATAAAAATTGAAAATAAAGTACAGAAGAAATAATCAGAAGTTACAAAATTATAAAATTAATTCGCAAAATTAATTACATTAATATTATTTGCACGGCAAATTTATTTTTGTAAGAGTGTAGGAGTAAAAATTTTTGACACTCTTCCCGGCAAGTCAGGATGCCTGAGATCCAAAAATTTACTTGAAATCTGTGATCTCTAAAAACAGATTGTAGGAACATGCAACTTACGATGGGATAAAAACATAACATTTTTGTCACATGTTATGATTTTTTTGTAAAATTCATCCCGGTGTGGTATATCATATTCAAACTCTCACTGTTTTGCCATTCACAACCACAAATTTTATTAATCCTGACATTACACGATACGTGTGACAAATTTAAAATAATTTTGAGTTTTAAAATCATGTATTTAATTGCTAGAGGATGCTAAGACCGAAACAAGTAGCTTTTATTGAGAAGACTAATACAATTTGTTGTGGTTGACGGCAGCATTTGTATAAATTGTAAGATGATACATCGCAATGATTAACTGGATAGTGCATGTGTGGAAGATACCTCCAAATTACGACGTGACAATCACTGCTACTTGCATAATACACCTTTCTTTCTCGTACACTTTTTTTTTTGTTCTTCAACGCGCAACAAAAAGTGTTCGCCGTCTCCGGCTTCAAATGTGTCAGCTTTGGACACTGTCGTGCAGAATCTCGCACAGAGGCAAAGAATATGAATGATCCTGTCGTGTGTTTTAACTTATTGCAAGTATTAATGGTGTAATTCTAACCACTCAAAGCAACTGACCCATACGTATGTACAACACGTGTTATCGGGCTAAATACTGTGTCTGGAACTTCTTGCATGATTCACTGATTCGTGCGCAATTTGACAGCCAGCTTTAATGTGACAAAATGACTGCAAATAGAATCACCTTTCTTGTAAGCAATTTTCTAATTTGCTATTACAATTAGTGCTTCAGGTCGCACATTCTTAATTTTAGATTAGTTCGTATTTCTTTTGCCTTGTAAGTAGCAGTGAATTAAGTGGGTGATTTGTACAAATATTTCTTCCTGAAGTCAGATAACTTAAAATAAAATTCCATAATGTGAATAATTTGTGGCCACCTTCATTGGCCATACTCATGCAATTTCGATATCTTAATGTTTATAAATTTCTCGTTTCTTTCAGTACTGTAAGACTATCAAATACTACAGCATTCTAAAATCTCCATTAAGTATCTAGTCTATAGTTAAGCATATTTTCATATTATGTCTTTATAATGGAAAGTTTTTCCACTACAATATATATTATTTTTAAGTGTTTCACAATGAATCCTTAGGCAATTATAGTGTTATTCTTCCCACTGCAGCCGATATAGAGGACGTTAAAATTAATTAAATTTTCGTACATTAAATAACAAATATATTGTTATATATCTCACCCATTAAAACCATCTTATTAAAATAATTTTATTTTTCGTATTATTTTTGAGTACTGTTTCAGTTTTCAGCCAACACACTCACAGACTTCCAGGTACTTTGCAATACTTTATATTCAGGATTAACTACGGTTCGTCTACAGATGTTCTCATATCATGCACTGTGTGTGGTGGTGCAATTAGTGCTCTGAGCGACTTGGATGGAATATTGGAGCTGATATGATGTGAAGCACTTTTCCCACACTTTTCTTGAAGCACTGACAAAATTTACGAAGAACCTCTGCAAAAAAGCTCATATCTGTGGTCAGGAATTGAATCTAGGACCTTACAAATTCTAAGTAGAAATGTTTAAATTCTACCTCAGTTTTGATATTTTTCTACAACAATAATTGTCCTTCATATTTTCAGCAAATACATGGAAACCTGTTTTGCACCTGTAATCCTTTTGATTTTAGCCTAAGCAAGAGGTGACGCTTCATATACTAAGAAAATGTACATAAAAATCGGAAATGTAATACTTTTTATAACACGTTTTCTTAAGCTGCGCCTTAGAAATTGATTGGAGATTCGTATTTTAGGTAGTTTTTTACCACCGAAGCATAATCTACCAATTTCATTCTGAGAAAACCTGAGTAAGTTTTACTACGCAACAAACCTTATAAAAAATTTAAAATTGATGCAAGATGCTTACTACGAAAAGTACACATCATCTTGTTGACGTAACAGCCACGTATTGTTTACGGCTTTAGTCTTGTGACAGAAATCGCAGGGTATATCGCGTTAAGAATAAACGTGATTAAGGGCAAACTTGGTTGCAGAAGTAATGGACTGGGACTGAAAAATTAAGCCTTATAAATTGAATCTTAAGACGGGAAACGGAAGGATTATTAATCTAACTTTAAATTTATTTCCTACCGAATTGCAGTACATATTTATAGACGTGTCAGAAAATAAGTTTAACGCTTCCCATTTTGAACATGAAAATACACGAAATATTTTATCCTGCACAAGATTCAAACTCAGGATATTCTAGCCTGTAGCACAGTAGCTACGTCGTTTGCATTTAGGGAGCTGTTACGTAAAAATTAAAGAAAATAACAATAATTAGTTCTTCTGAAAATTTTACGATTTTATACCAAAAAAGTAAACAATGAACACATGACGTCACAATGCGGCGTTTTAGCCTAACCACTGTCGGGTGGAAATGCAACAATGCTTTAAGTGTGAATAAAAATCCAACCAGATGCAACAGTTTGCAGATATTTATTTACTGCAAAGCTACTCTACATGTTTCGGGTGTCACAGCACCCATCATCATTCCTGATCAGACCATGTTGGAGGGGAGTAGCGGTACAAGTAGTAAGACCTGTACCGGAGGCTGCGGGTACAGTTTTTAATACCCCTGATGATGGGTGCTGTGACACCCGAAACATGTAGAGGAGTTTTGCAGTAAATAAATATCTGCATACTGTTGCATTTGTTGGATTTTTATTCACATTGAATTACGATGCATGGAACCATGAGCATAAAATGTTTTAAGTGTATCTTGCTGAACTACGGTCAGGTCGAAAACAGAAATACTGACTGTTGTACAAGAGTGTTTTTATGGCGAACTGTTGTGAGGTCCCCGGGCAACAACAAAACTTATTTAGTTCTCCCAGTAAATTGCCAGACATAGTTATGTCCGACGTCTTTTGCGAAGTTCTCCTCGAAGAGCAGTATCACGTTAATAATAATAATAATATATATTTTAATATATATAATAACATAAATAGGATGGATATTCAGGAGGTGGGATGTGGGTGTATGGACTGGATTGGGCTGGCCCAGGATAGAGATAGGTGGCGGACGCTTTTGAGTGCGATAATGAACCTTCGGTTTCCGTGAAATGTGAGGAATTTCTTGACTAGCTGCAAACCAGTTAGCTTCTCAAGAAGGACTCTGCACCATGAAGTAAGTAAGTAATTATAGTAATGTATAATATTGTAGAAGTAATATTTCGATGCCTCTATTCTTTGTAATGCACCTCCCTGAATATGGCCATATGAGTGGCCGAAACATGTAGAAGATATGCAGCGTGTACAACACACTTTCATACACTTATCTGTACTTGTTGGTTTTCAAAGACAAAGAAGTGTTTCTCCTAAAATGGACTACGTGAAGTAGGTAGTCCAACGCAGGATACTGCTGCGGGTCTAATTTACAGAAGGACGCCGTACGTCTTGTCGCCCAAGACGGCACAATGCAGAATACGAAAGATCTAACTTTATCCAAAGGAAGCTGCGAATGCAGATGGATCGTCTTCAGCTGAACCGCATTTCTTTCGCAAAAGTAGGTGCAAAATTGAAAAAAAAGATTAAACACGAACAAAAAGTAAGAAAACAAGCCACAAAAAGCAGCGGTTCCTGGTCACATTAACTTCCTCCGTTAATTCGAACAAATAAAAGCTTCACCTCGTTGCCACCAGAGTGACTGACGTTTATATCAGTCAGTTGTTATAAAAATTTATTTAATGTTATAACCTGAAATTAATGGCCACATTTTTGTATTCCGGCTTTCTTCATTATCACCTTTCACTTTAATCTGTATATATTCAAGTGTTAACTGCTAACTTCTACTGTATTGACACAGACCGCTGCATTATACTCAAATAGTTCACTTGCATGTTCTTGAAACCATTGGCAGTATTTATATGTTTAATGTTATACACAGACCTATGGTCAGATATAGAAAGTTATTCAATGGACGCTGTCTTCACTTTGAGTTACAACTTCGAACACTTAACGGAATTCAATGACACAATATTGCCTTTCTGGTTATTTTAACGTTTCTTGGGTGCAATCTTTGGAAGAAATGTATATTTAGACTTCCCATTCTCATTGTAAATCTTTGTATTTCATAAGCTTAAACGAGTGGATATATTTCATAAAACGTGTTGGAAGTTTTGTTATTCAAAAGATATTAAAGAAATAAACTGTGACGATGTGACGGAAATTATGAACCTCACAGGAGAAGATAATTATGTACCTCACAAGAGAAGCCAATTATGTACCTCAAAAGATAAATCAATGTACCTCAAAAGGGAAGAAATTACGTACCTCATAAAAGAAGACAATAATGTACCTCACAAGAGAAGTCAATTAGGTACCTCACAAGAGAAGTCAATTATGTACCTCACAAGAGAAGTCAATTACGTACCTCAGAAGAAAAGCCAATTATGTACTTCACAAGAGAAGTCAATTATGTAGCTCACAAGAGAAGTCAATTACGTAGCTCACAAGAGAAGCCAATTATTTACCTCAAAAGAGAAGACAATTATGTACCTCAAAAGAGAAGTCACTTACGTACCTCACAAGAGAAGCCAATTATGTACCTCACAAGAAAAGTCAACTATGTACATCACAACAGAAGCCAAATATACTTCAAAAGAGAAGTCAATTATGTACTTCTCAAAAAAAGACAATTATGTACCTCACGAGAGAAGCCAATTATCTACTTCACAAGAAAAGGCAATTATGTACCTCACAAGAGAAGTCAATTATGTACCTCACAAGAGAAGCCAATTATGTACCTCACGAGAGAA
>Ga0123357_10013064_pt1 | contig 10743 bp, 8 predicted proteins | sample TergutEmb28metaG_FD_89873 | JGI IMG/M metagenome (GOLD analysis project Ga0123357, IMG submission 89873) | Embiratermes neotenicus P4 segment gut microbial communities from Petit-Saut dam, French Guiana - Emb289 P4 | ecosystem: Host-associated > Arthropoda: Insects > Digestive system > Gut ...
TGAGAACCCCAAGCATGTTGTGAAAAGACCCGTGAGTAGAAAAAAACAAACACCAAAAAACACACCCCCACCCAGGAGTATTTCTACAAAACCCCCCCCCCCCCCCCCCCCCCCTCCTATGTCACAACCACTTTTTTACAATTCAAAAATGGCAGCACAGGTAGAGTAAACATTTATTAGTAAGGCATAACTGCATGGACAATACACTGTATAATTTTCCTAACATTTTGAGGCATCCAACAATTCTGAGGATGTTGACAATCCTACATGACAGTCCTTTCACTTAATATTACTCACCTTTTAAAAAAAAAAAAGTAAAAGTAACATGATTTCAATTAAGGTTGCAATGTTGTCTCCATTAACGGGGGAAGAAAAAAAAAAACAGAACTACCAGGTTTCACTTCTTCCCAAGTTAGACAAGTATGTAAGATTTGTTAATCATAAGCATTTCTACAACATAAGAATGTAACAAAACCAATGATACAAGAAACTACATTGCTGTCTCTTATAAAATACTGTTAAATTAACAGTCCATATACTTTGTGACTATGTTAAATCACAATGGTCCCATGGTTTTACATACCTGACACACAAAGTCTACTGGCCAATGAAAATCTATGCTCATGATTTTAATAAATTCTTGATATCAATCACTCTAGACTTTATTTCTGGAGTATTATCTTTGTTACATTCTTCCAAAGATGACCCAAATGCCACCGACAAATTGTGCAATTCGTCAATCCGATTCAAATCTGAAAGTAAAAAATAATTACATGCAACAACAAAATGTCTTCTCTTCTACACCGAACTTCATGTTTAAACCCTAAACAAAGTTTCTGAACTTATACCAACTGAGAATCAAACCGTACTTGAATGCTACAAAGGAATACAAAGAGAGTAGAGGTACAGCTCCACTCAATCCTAACCTTAGCACTAGATGGGAGTGAGTGGTTAACTTCATGCCCTGGCTGCTTTCCCTCGAAAAGAACGCTGGTGCCCATTGAAGAGGAAGCTGGGTGGGCCCCAGAGCTGGTATGAGCTTTGTGTGGGATGGAGAAGAGAAAATTCTCTTGCTCCTAGCAGGACTAGGGATTTTCCACGTGATATGGTCTTTATGGCAAAAAGTAAGGTAAGAGTGAACGGTGACTACAGAATGCAGTACACACAACTTCTGAGGAAGACACCGCAATCTCTCCAAAATGTACATCTTAAACACTGAGTTCTACTTCAGGTATGTGAACACATATAATTAGGGTATGAAACAATCTTGGGCAAGTACAAAAATTTACTTAGTTCATCATGATTAACACCAATACTTAACATTCACACGCGTGGTGTTACTGTAAAGCTCTAGAAACATACCTTTCAGTTTTTTTCCTAACAAATATAGAACATTTAAAGCTTCTTTCCTCAGTCTTGTATGCTTCAGAATACCTGAAAGAAAAAATTTTTATATAAAGATTACTTCTATTCCACCAAAAAATTAAAACCCCCAAGTCACCTATGACTGCATATATTTCACTTCAGTAACAAGACCTATAAAATGACTGGATACTGACCAAATCATGTGGAAAAGTTTGTAATTCTAATAAATGATCATTACAAACCTTTATAAACTTTATGAAAATAATTTCTGCACTGGAGTTGTTGGCAGAAAGTGTGTACAGAGGAGATTGTGTTGGTTGGTTAATATGTTATTTAATGAAGCTCTATCAGCTGCATCATATGAGGTTGCAAAATTTACAATGTAATGAGCTTGTCCAATACTACATGAAATGGGCAGTACATGTATCAGCAGTCTTGCCCCACCTGATTAGTTACTTTTGACTCACAAACCATATGCTTCGTATCATCCAATTTCTATGATTTAGCCTGAAGATATAGTGAAACAATCAAAAAGAAAGAGGAAAAGTCATGAAGGAACAAAAACTGATTACCAACTAGTACTTACCAAATGCAAATTCTAAAGCCTGATAAATTTTTGCAAGTATCCTACTGAGCACCTCAGTGTCTCTTTCCTCCAACACAGTTGATCCATCCAGTAGAGTCAAGCGATCCACATAGCACCTCAGAGCTGCCACAACAGCCACCTGTACAGATCTCGTACTGTTGGTCAAGCAGGATACACACTGATCCAGCACTTGCTCACGATACTGAACTGAAACATCACCAATAGAACTGATACACTGACTAACTATGAAAAACTACCTAATGTTCTGGGTCTTCTGGGATGGCATGCTCTTGTTGACTGGTAAATACTGACAGGCTGAAGGCTTACAGTGCCTTCATGTTCAGGGTGAAGCAATCCACAAAGTGGAGGTAACACCCAAGAAGATGACCTAAATCTTCAGCAACACCATTGTGACAACCCCAAATCTTGCAATTAAACCAAAAGCTTGTACAAATTACATATCAGACACTACCACTAACTTGTAATACAGTGACCAAATAATCAGCTAGCCATTTATTGACAATTTAACCAACTTTTGAGCCAGTCTGTACACTTTCAAAGCCACTGAATATGATGATTGGCTGTTAAAGACATTGAAATAACAGTATGACAGATTCTAATGGTAATAAATATTTACCACACTAAAATATTATCTTATAAAGAAAACAACTAGCAACAGACAACCAATGTGTGATTTGAGGCTTCTGCTGCAGTGTAAATGAAGTCTTCACTGTACTGGGATGTTGCGCAGAGATGATTGGTAGAGACATTTTAGACTTAGAGATATTAATAAATCACAGTTTCACTTAATATGCACGCCATGAACTTGTAAAGCTCTTGAAAGACATCATAAACAATACATGGTGCTACAACCTACGAGTAACTTTTTGAAAACAATGTCTGAGGCTGCATAACCAAACAAAGCATAGGTACCTGATAACTGCTTCATGACAGTCTGGCCTGATAATCACTGTCATTAAGTACATACATCCATAACTACCCATACATGAATGACTTGCTATGAGGGGCCATAATGACAGAATTTCAATTCTTTGGCATAATACATACAAAGATATTAAAATGCCACATACAAAGTTGCTAAAATTCTTCTTTCAAATATAGGTAACTCTGAAAGTAGGGAAACAACTCAGGAACTCCTTGAAATCTATCACCAAAGTGTAATCATGACAAAATTGTGTCATATCCATAACTTACTTTCTCCAAGTAATATCTCTCTACAGTACATTATTTATATGAGAACCAATATGACTGAAAGTAAAAATATGATTCTATAAGGCCAAAATATGCAACAATAATATGACCGATGAACTGTGTGTATAGTCATTTTGTACGGCAGCTGCAGGAACTTGTGATATGACAATTACAAAAGGACAACTTTCAGTAGTCTTGAAATACTGTGCAGCAACAGATATTTAAAAAATGCACCTACGACACAGTGCAGCCACACTAAACATGTTTGTAATATACAATCTGGTAACAGTTTTACCTTGAGTGACATGGTTGCTAGGCCAGGCTTTACCGAGCGTCTCATACGCTGTCTCAGTCACCTGTATAAGCAACTCCCGCCTCTTTGAGTTCTCTTCTGCGCTTTCTTCATCTGACTCCTCTGATCCACTTCCCTAACCAGTTTAAACAAAAGAGAATGAGTTAACCTTCCAAAGCCTAGTGGATGTGACTTTCATCCTACACAACTTTAACCAACTTGTTTCTATAACCAAGCTGGAAAGTGTTTATTGTGCAGAACAAACAGGGTCTTTACATAAGAAATTAAGTTTCATCTTTTTAAGGGTAAATTAGCTGTATGTTCATGATTTCTTCAGTTTATGTGAACTGAACCCTGTACTTTAAAGTAATTAGACAATATACAAACAAACTTTCACTTCTGATGGGCTCAAAATTCTACTTCTGCAAAAGTAAAAACACCTGAAATCAGGTCCCTGGACTGTGAATATAGCATTTAAAAAAGTATCATTGCTATAGATGTGACTGTACAGTTAAAATAAAATTTAAAATAGGCTACTTTTCTCACTGTTTCCCAGTATTTCTGCAAAAATATTAAAAAGAAATAATGCCAACAATTGGAATAGTAAAATAAAAAGATAGTTGTGTCAGACAAAGTACAAATTTTATTTCATTTTAATATTGTACTTTAAATACATCAGGATGTCCTCTACCAAGATTTCTGCAATAAGCTCTTGTTGCTATGTGCTTGTTGTGGTTAAAATTCCTTATGTGGGAAAGTCTGGAAAAGCAAACCAACTGAATTTTAATCCCAGGCAAAAATATTGGTAAGATATATTAACAATGAAATGTGTTAAACATACCAGTAAAATCATTATGCCACCAGACATTTATAGAAAGGAAAAACATTCAAGCATAATTACACATACATCAATTATGCAATGTAAAATAAGCTATCTCTTACAGTTTGTGAATATGCTTCTTTCACTTCTAACCAGCAGGTCTTTACCACACATAAATCATCTGTCATGGCCCAGTATAAATGATGACTCAACCCAACCACAGGAACACAGCTATTCTCTTCAGAGACCATTTACATTATACTGTGAACTTCCGCACACACATAACAAGAACAAAAAGGTAAAGCAACCTGTACAGGTCCTGAGGGCTCCTGGAAGTTGAGGTTCCCCAATTTCATGACAGTTAGCACATGAAGGTGGTAAGGTTGTCAGCCCCATGCACCAACCTCCTTTACATCCTAGGTAGTATTCCTGGTACTCATTTCTGTTAGAGGCATAGTCAACTGCAGGGTCATAGTGCAGCCAGAAGGATTATGTCAACGAATAATTTCAGTGACACCATCAGGAATCAAACCCATGATCTTCTGGCTTGTAGTGCAGTGCCTTGGTTAACTGCACCACCGTGTTCTCCCCCCCCCCCGCCCCATATAAAAAAAGTAGTCAATCACATATATTAAGATATTCAGCACAATTCCCAGCTCAGCTGGTATAGTAACTAGGCTACGGGCTAGACAATCAAGATACCACAGCTAAATTCCCAGCAGGTGCAAGAGACTTGGTTCTGGGGCCCACCCAGCCTCCTGTTCAATGGGAGGGGGAACACATATCCAAGAATAAACCAACCATGTTATCAAGCTGACCACTCACATCCATTCAGTAGAAAGGTTAAGAATATGTGGAACTATGCTTCCACTCCCCCCACATGCCCTCATAATGTGCATAACACCAATTTTACCTTCACCTACAGTCTGATGTAGTTTTGGCATTTTTGTTACAGTACCTAAACTCACTATGACACTTGCAGATTCATGACATAATCTCAACCTTTATTTTATACTGTAACTATCATATACGAAAATATCTGGCTATATATTAAGATATTCAGATTTAAACTTATGTAATAAAACCAACAAATGAAAGTGTATAGAATATGTTTTATCACATATTATCACTCCCTACACTCTGCAACACTACACCCAAGTCTCAAACAATCCCCCTTGTTATACACACCTATATGGGGTACAAAGGTATGTAACTATATTGACAACCGTTTTACTGAACATGCAATTGTATACATATACTACTAATGGGCCTATACTCATAACTATGTTGTTTTTAAATTTAATTATAACAGGGCATATATTAACAACATACAATACAACTAGCTTCATTTGTTCTTAACAATTAAAATTTTATTTGTTTTAATAATACATAAGCTGGCATTCTGTAACCATATGGAGAGTCTGAGACATCTATTATATCGCTGAGAGGCTCCACTTATACAATTTGGCAGTTTATTGTGTTCTTAGTAATCTTGTAAAGCTACCCTCAGGATAATCACAAAAGTGATTAAAGCATGATGGTGATTAATAATATACGATAAAACATATTGTATACCCTTGCATTTGTTGGTTTTATTGCACAAGTTCAAATATCCCTTAATGCACAGATAAGGAACATGCTGACATATTACAAGTTCATTGCCAGCAAAAAAATCTATTATGTAAATTATATGAATTCATTGCCTTATAAAAAAATTAGCTGATACTATGTTTTACTTCAACAGACATACCAAGATTCCATTCACAGTGCTTTCATAATATGATTTATTCATTGATATATCATGCTTACAATACTGAAGACTATAATTATTCAACTCATAACAGGTTGTGAGAATTAACTAGACGCATGAAGCAGCATCCTTCTCAAAAGCTAATGGTTCTTTAGCTATAAACAACATTCCCCTGCACTTTACAGAACCTCACGGTACATTACCACGTTCACCAGGGGCCCTCACCTGTCCAAACTCTCGGCCAGATAAATCCACTCCACACCCTCCTACGTTACTTTGCAGGAATTAAGAGTTGAAACTAAAGTGAAAATCTAAATATGCAATTAAATTACTGTATCTCTGGTATTCCTTTATTTTTCAATATATAATTATTATTTTCCTACAGCTCAGCCTGTCAAAGCCTATACCTTGAACAACAAAAATTAAACGAAATAATATGCATATCAGCTGCAAATGGACTCCCCTTATTTCAACCTTATATACTTCTTACCAGTGACACTCTTCAATCACATTATTAAAACCAACAATAACAATCCCCACTTTATTTAAGTCACATCTGCTATTTTACATTGCCCTCATAAGGTCTGACTTTTCTCCCTATCTATGCATCTACACTGTCTCTGGGGCCCACCCAGCCTCCTATTCAATGGACAATTAGGTCTCATTTTCCGTGTATAACATTACTACAGCATACACCTGACTATTCACACCCATTTTAGTGCCAAGGTTAAAAATACAAGGAGCCATACCTCCACTACATTATATGTCATGATGGTACGATACATAATTAAGCAAAAGGATACATCTTATATGGTATGGTGCTTACTTAATTAAAAAGAGAATGTTTCCTTCATTTTGCATTTTTATAAGAAATGTTGATTTCAATGCTGAAGACATACCTTTGCTAATGTATCTTCAACAATGGAATAAACTTCATCAAAACGGTCAATGTCTAAGGATGAAAGAGTATCCCCCAATGCACTCAGAGCATGTTGTTTATATGCAAGCTGTTCTTTACGACACTCTTTCAACATAGCATCAACTATAGTGTTCACCATTGGATGGAACTCTTCCTGCTTCAACTCTGACCTGGAAGCAGCACAATGAAACAAATAATATAAGTACATATATCCATGATGAAGTTAGTCTATAAACTTTCATTCTTTTAGAAGATGCCTGAGTTCAACCAGCCTTGCATTCCTAAACTACAGATTCAGAATGACGAAAATTCCCTGCAATTACATTACCATGAACATTTCACCACATCTGTACACTGACTGCTTAAGAACGATGAACATATGAACAAAAACATTAATTCATTGTATAATTCTTATGAAAACAAGAGAATTTTAAATGTATTCATATATGCTACATATGCTTCACATATCACAGGCTTGCCTGACAATCCACACGCACCTGAATCAGCAAATTTTCCAGGAAAAACTCATACATTTTATAACCTGTGATGTGACACTGAAACATAAGGTTAGTGGCTGAAATGGTAGCTAAGGGCACCACTGCTGACAGTTAAGGTATGCTGTATTGAAACACATGTAGACAATATTTCTTTCCACTGAGAACATGCATGATAAATACAACCAAATGGTAAATCATTGAAGATCAAAGTTTTCAAACAAAGTGAACAAAATATATTCCATGAGAAGAAAGTCTGGTAAGGCAGGATACTGTAGTTGGTAAAGTAACTCACTATGGACTGCAGAGTCGAGTTGGGGACAAGATTTTCTACACCCATCCACACCAGCCCCAAGGCCCACTGGGACCACCCAGCCTCCTGCACAATGGGTACTAGGTCTCTTTCCTCTTTCCCAGGGGTAAAGTGGCCAGGGTGTGGCGTTAACCACCGACCCACATCTAGCGCCAAGGTACAGTACAGCTATACCTCCACCCACCCTTCTGGGTCTTCATGGCAAGTTATACAGGGAACTTTTACCTTCATTTTGTTTTTGAAAGAAAGTCTGGTTCAAACTGGTAATGAAAAATGGTGTCAAGCATAAAACAATGACAGCAGTAATTTTACTAACTGGTCAGAAAGAATGGTGGATCAATCTGTCAGTCTGCCAAAAGATGGTGAATGGTAACGCAATCTGAAGTTTCAGTTTTATCTAGAAACAAAACATCAAAGAATCCTTGACCAAAAAAGAATGCAGGTCAAATCCAAAGGTCAAAACCATGCTGATCTGGTTTCCTGAAATAAAATAAATTACTTATTGCATGTTTTTTCCTTTGGAACAGGCAACCAAGCATTCAAATTTTAAGTGTTGGAATGTTTAGGACAGCATGTTTGTTACACATGTTAGGAAACGGATGAAAAATGTAGCTACAATGGCATGGTCACTTCTTTACAACTTGAATTTGCATCATTTTAAGTGTGAAAAAATTAAAACTGTATTCAGAGATAAGGTCCCTCATAAGGTATTCTGTGATATCAGTTATGGACTGTCTACTAGACACAGAACATTCAGGGCAATATCAAGACAAGTAACACACCCTCAGGCAATTATTGCTAGTACCACCCAGACACTCTACTATATCTAGGTCAGGCAGTGAGTTCACAATTATGTTCAACACCAAATAAAATAACAGATCAGTAACATACTTGCAACTGGAGCAGATGGTAGCCAATGCCTTTAGCAGATTTTCTTTTCCATTCCATGTACGTCCATTTAAACCTGTCACGAGGATATCAATCAATGAATTACGATGCTCTGCTGACATTGTTTGTCCAATCTTTGTTGCCACGGTGCCAACAGCATTTGCAGCCTAAATAAATACCAATGGCTTAAATTCCTGACAACTTGGAACAGAAACAATAACACAAGAGTATTTTTAAAACATTTTTAATGAGTCTTTTTTACCTAATGATTCCAATTGAGTATTATTTGGAAGGAAATAAAAACTAAAATACCATTATGTATATACTGTTTGTGGATATAAGCAGTGCAATCCATAAGTTTTAGGACTGATTTTTTTAAATAACAGAACTAGAGCAATCTATCGGCCAACCCACTAACTAAGTACTATCAACCAACATCCGTTTACACACTGAGTTTCGTTTGTTTATCTTCGACAGTATACGAGTTATAACTTGTATGGTAAAGTCAGTTTTCTTTATACACCATGGATGGCGGAAATAGACAGAGAGTTGTCACAAGAATTTGTTTCAAAGCTGGTCTATCCGTGACAGAAACACTAGTATTGGCGCAAAAGACTTATGGGAATGAGGCTCTGAACCGATCAAACTTTTTAGGTGGTATTCTCGATTTTGAGACGGAAGGGAGCTGGTAGAAGATGATGAGAGGTGACCATCCAAAACTGGCTTGAACTGAGGTAAACATTGCTGCTGTTGCTGATTTGGTCAAAAATGACCTTCGAATCGCATTAAGAATGATAGCAGAATCTTTGAACATCCCCAAGACTGTAGTTCTTCAGATTCTGAAAGAGGATTTGGGAAAGAGAAAGTTGTGTGCACATTTTGTTCCACACTCCTTGACACCTGAGCAAAGGGAAGATCGAGTCACATCTTGCCAAGACATTATCGCAATGACCGATGCAGACAAAAATTTTTTAAACAATATTATTACAGGAGATGAGACCTGGTGTTTTGCCTGTGACCCCGAAACAAAGTGACAGAGTTCTGAATGGTTTGGTCAGACATCTCCTCGGCTGAAGAAACTGGAATTCCAGAGGTCCCGCATCAAGACCATGTTGATAATTTTTTCAACTCTCAAGGTGTAGCGCACAAAGAATTCGTACCAGAGGGAAGAATAGTAAATGCAGAACTTTATAAAGGAGTAATGGATCGCCTCCTGAAGCACATTCAACGGGTTCATCCAGCTGTGTTCTGCTCTCGAGACTTTTTCTTGTTGCATGATAATGTGCCCGCCCACAAAGCCGCAAGTGTTTGCCAATTTTTGACCCCCCAAAAAATGTTACAATCCTTTTTCACCCCCCGTACTCTCCAGATTCATCTCCGGTAGACTATTTTCTGTTCCCCAAGTTGAAAATGAAGTTAAAAGGACTCCATTTCGCAGATGTTGCTGAGATCCAAGAAGCCGTAACTGATGAATTAAAGAAGGTCCAAAAAAGAGGAATTTTCGGCAGCTTTTCAGAAACTGTACAACTGTGCAAAAGCCTGTATATATACCAATGGAGCTTATTTTGAATTAAAAAATCAGGTATGTGTCTTCCTTGTGTGTCTCAGATTTTTAAAAAAAATCAGTCCCAAAACTTTTGGACTGCGCTGTGTATGCCTAAGAATAGATGCATTTTAACTGTATTACTTGAGAATGTAAATTACAGCTATCATACAGACGTGCTAAGGTATGTGGCCTTACTGCACTTCATCATATGCACAACTCCTACCACCCACACATATCACAAAACAACAAAACTATCAAACCTCAAACCTGCATTTTTGAAGCCATCATTTCACACCAACAGTATGAGCCATTATTTACTACCTTGCTACAATGGAGTTATAAATCTTCAATATTATGTCACATATCGCATCCAGCAACACTAATTACACATATCAGCTGGCAGGCGATGTGGTATAATAATGACTGCTTCATTATAAACTCTATAATTACAGTGTAAATTAAACAGTGGCATCTATTTTAGTATATTTTTATGCTATTTTGTTCACATACGACAGGGGGCAGAAGTTGACAACTTCACAATAAGCTTCAAAATTTCAA
>Ga0123357_10013065_pt1 | contig 10742 bp, 6 predicted proteins | sample TergutEmb28metaG_FD_89873 | JGI IMG/M metagenome (GOLD analysis project Ga0123357, IMG submission 89873) | Embiratermes neotenicus P4 segment gut microbial communities from Petit-Saut dam, French Guiana - Emb289 P4 | ecosystem: Host-associated > Arthropoda: Insects > Digestive system > Gut ...
AAGGTAATGAATGTTTTGGAGAAGCATTTTGGGTCGTCTACACAGGCCATCAGAGGACTGCTGCAGTAGGTCCAGGCCAAATCGTCTGTGTTGACCATTTAGAATACAGGACCCCAGAACTGAGAAGAACACAATTTTGAATCTTCATATTATACATTCTTAATGCAGTGTGTCAGTTACAAAAAAAACTTATGTACACATCAGGCTATACATAGCACTGTTATTTTACATTACACTTTGGTATGAGAAGAAATGTCAGGAAATACAATGAAAAATACTAGGGTATATTGCCTATGTTTTGTAATAATCTTGAATGCTTATATTTTTAGTACCACTATGAATAGAGAGGGTAGGGTTATGGTACGGCAGTAGGTCGCTTTACCGACGTCATTGTACACACTTCTAAAAACTACCACCAGGAGCATGCCACGGAGCCATGCTGGCTACAAGTAACGCCGTCGTGGCCGCTTGGGGTGGTATAATTTTACGTTTCCATGGAACTGCCAATCTGCGTAAGTAGTAATCTATGCCCTGGCGATCCCAAAACCTAACCTAACCACAGCCTCCTGTCCGGGCTAAAGCCCACACCGGGGGCTCCACCTGTCATCCTTCCCTGGAATCCTGCCCGGAAAAAGCCCACGCCAGGGTCCCACCTAACCATATCCTTCCTAACCTAAACCTCCCTTCCACCCCAGGACCCCACTTAAGACCTTCACACAACACTGCCAATGCATGCCCCGACTACGAGGAAAACTCTGGGCCCACCGTCAAAGCAGGGGCTCTGAGGCCGCCTCCGCATTGCGGGGAACCTGCCTTCCCCGGCATCCTTTAACTATTGCGTCTTCTTCATACTCCTTAAAAGTCAACCATATGGTTCTATAGCAACCATATGGTTTCTTTCAGGGTCAACCATAATGGTTTGTAGTTCAAGGTCAACCATATGATTCAAAGTCACCCATGGCCCCAACCTGACCCATTCTACTGACGATAGCAGTGAAGTGGTTACAAAACACAGGGCTCAAAAATGAGTGAAATCGTGCACTATGAAGCAGTAACAAATTCAGTAACTGGACAGAACACAAATAAAGTTAAGTCAAAAGTAAACCAACATTAAAGCAACTATAACTCATGTTCAACAAAATATTAGAAGGCGGCGACCGGGAAAGAAAATAAGGCAGATCTCCACAAGGCTAGAACAGCAGACTACAAGTGAAGTACCAGCTTCAGCTACAGCACGGAGATCGCAAGTAGAACCGAAAGGCTGGGAACGAGACAGACCATCAGCGGACAGGTATCAGGTGATGACAACCACACGCGACAACTGAGCACCTTTCTCATCAAAATGGTAGTTACACAACTGCATCATTCGTAAAGGAAAGAGGGCATTTCCCAAAAAATGGAAGGTGGTACTGAAGGTGGTCCGGAAACGTGTTTCACTGGCAGCCGAAGCAAATAACACAAGTCAGGAAACTTAACTAGGTGCAATTATTATTGAGCTAAATGAGGAAGTAAATAGTGTCAATGATAGGCAAGTGGTGGAGCATTCTGATCCAAGGAATATTGTTGTAGTGTCACGAAATCAGTTTCACGAGTTTGAGTACTGTAATGAAGGAGTTTGATAACTTAAAAAAAAAATGGGGTCGCAGAGCACTAAATTATCAGAAAACAAAAGCAGTAGCTGATAAAATGTCAATCAAAATTGAAATTGCAAATAAAACTTGTCAGTTTAACAGAACAATTTAGAGGAAAACGAGTCTTAAGGAGTTTTCAAGCAAACTAAAGTCAGAGATTTTGAATCTGAGGCCATGAACCAGTTTTGTAGATACAGACCTTGAAGTTACTAGTCTTAGTCACAGTGTGGAAACTATGTGAGAAGCTGCATGAAAGTGAATGAACACGAATGGTTCAGAAACAGGAAGGGTTTCTCAGGAAATGAAACACAAGGACTCACGATGTTGCAGTAGATTCAACGGAGCATATTACACAAACAAATGATGTAGTAGCACTTAGGTGGGATTTTGTTGAGTAAGAACACATTAGCAGTAAGGTGGCTGAGTTAAGAGAGTCGGATAACAGAGTGTAGAAATCAAATCCTGGCTGAGAAAAAAATGATTTGTTAAAGTTTCAGAAGGTAAGTAATAGAGATCCTGAAGGCAAGGTTAGCTTCTAAGCAGGCCAGTGAAAATCTGTCAGCTGCTAAGGCAAACAATGAACAAAACCAAGCAAATGTAAACAGTTCTGGTCAAAGCCACATTACTCCATCAGGGAGTGAGAGCGAGGTAAATGTTAGTCATAATGTGTCTACTTGTATTGATGTTGCCAATGTTGAATTCTCATGTAAATAACACTGCTGTTGTAAATCCAAATTCTGAGATGCCCATCAATCGCAACACATTGAGTGAACTAAGTCTACAGTCCTTTGTGGACTGTAATTAACAGTCGTTACATTTATGCAGAATCTAGATATATACTTTGAACTCAAGAAGGTCCAAGAGAATTTAAATTTGCCTCTTCTGATTAAGGATCCTGCTGCTCAAAATTGGGTTCTGAATATCACAAGATAGATTCATGGTAGATATTTGAGTCCCAATTCTCCAAATAATTCTGCAACAAGCTAGAACAGTCCAGATTTCGATGTGACATCAGGGGAAGTACGGAGGGCAGTCCACAACAGAACACTACATCCAATATGTTGGTCTTGCATCAAACTTGCAGCCACCTTTGACTGAGTACGATTTAGTGACAGTATTAACATCGCATTTTTCCATGGCGCGCCATGCTTGCTGCCAATTTAAGGTCATCCCAAGAAGCACTGGCATTAGGGTGAATGCAGTCACTGGAAAATTCGCATGAGGTTTATAAGAAATCGAAACAGGAACAAAATTCAAAAAATTTCGAGGAAACAGCCGAAAGTACGAGATCAAGGAGGTAGTAGTGGTTACCGTGAGAAACCGCGATGTCAGGCATGTGAAGTACAGACACAGACAGAGTAAAATTAAAATAGTGTTTGTAAAAATAAAACATCTTGTTTTGGAATTGGCATTAATAAAATGAATAGGCTAAACCTGTTCATTTCCGGTATGTTCGCCTGATACCAGACATAGCGCGCACAGCTACCTAGGGGCAAAATTAGTGATCAATGGCAGCTGGTTCACATCTTTCAGCCTCATTATGCCATCACAGAAATTGGAATTTTGGCATCAGAAACTGTAAAAAAATTTTAAGAGTTCCAAGTTGCAGCCTGAAAACAGACGACATACTTAAGTTGGGGCGAGGGGTGGAAGACCATGCCTGAGGCAAGTACAAATGTAATGGCCCTAGAATGTGTCGCGTCTGGCGATTTTAATTACGCCAAGCGAAAATTTAATTTTGACTAAGGTGTAAGATGTAAGGCGAGTGTCATGTCGTTTCTTTGTTACAAGTTCCCGGAAATGTCACACACACCCAACCCCACATCCGCTTCTTAAGGAGACTTCTCATATTGCAGTAATGTTTCAAATGTATCCCTAAGGGTTGCATGATTTAGCTGTCCTGTGGCGACAGCGAAGGCCACGTTTACAGCCACTGCAACTTATGAACATATTTGGTAATGCTGGGGTTACTGACAACGCCCTGTGACGTCACTTGATCCCAAATTCTGATGCTATGTAATCAGGAGGTTTGGAAGCCTAGGGGGACAACGATGGTCATCACTTGCTGCAGGAATCGTCCGAATACATCGCCAAAATTCTTTGTGAATGAATTCTCTCTACAATCTGAACTTCCAAATTATTTAATAGTGTGCTGCTTCATTTATCACCGCGGCGCACACAATCATTTACTTTGTTATAACTTATTAACAAGCTACAATATATCAACTATTCTTCCCTTCAAGAGTTGTGGCTGCATTCGTGAATATCAGTTCTTAAGTGTCCAGCAGAAGCCTTGTACCCGTTTCCCTCAGTAACCAGCCGCTCGGTCAACAGCAGCATACCCGACTTCGACCATCACACTCGGGATACAACAAATGGTATGACAACAAGCATGTGCATCTAGTTGCCTCCTACACAGGTAGACATCCAGTGGAAACAGTAAAACGTTGGCCTCTTGTTGAAAGGTTCCAAGACCAGCAATGGTAAAAGAATACAAATGCTACATAGGGGGTATTGATTTGCAGGATATGCTGTTTGCTGGGTACAGAAGCAACGCAAGAGTACAATATTACTTGCGCACTGTGCTCCACTTGCTGAATAGGTGCGTAGCAAAATGTGCAGCTTCTGTACTGTCGCCACTGCTCACAGCGAGAAAATACCAAGTGCAAGACTACCGTGTTTCGGTCAGAGATAATACACGCTCTTCTCAGGGCAGGGGAAACAAATATGAGGAAAAGGGGCCGGTCGGCAAACGATAGCCCTACACTTCAACTTTAAAAAGAAAATACGAAATGCAGTAAAAGTAGTGGATGAAGTGAGATATGGTAGTACTGAGCACTGGCCAGCGCCCTTAGAAAAGGCAAACGTGTATACTGTGTATTAAATCCTATTCAAGGGTGAAATGTGTAAAGTGTGGGAAAGCTTTCTGTCTCACTGAAGATAAAAACTGCTTTATGACAAAGCAGTGAGAAGCAAATACTTTTGTACCTTAGTATGCATGTCTGAAGATATTCTGGTGCTTTGAATTGTTTCAGGAGAATAAAGGTACCACTAATCTATAAATCTTATTGTAGCACCGTGCATTTTCGTAGAATCACTTCAATTTATAAACCAATGAATGCACATATAATTTCACATAAAACACTTTTACAACACTTTAAAACACTCCGACATGTTTCGATGTTGTCAGATCATCAGGGAGCTTTGTTCCTTGCGAAAGTTATATTACGGTATTCACAATTCTATTCTTATTTGCAAACGAGGCGTTGTGGCGGCATATCATGTTGTATGGGAATGTGTTTCATGCAGCAGTGGCTAGGTGTGCATCGCACACCTAGCACACCTAGATAGAATGACTAATTCCTATTCTATCAACCGTCGCACATGGAAGTGGACAAAAACTCTTCTTCCACCTGTTTGACCTGGCCATTCTGAAGAGCTACATTCTTTTTTTCCCCATTAGGGGTAAGAAAATTTCGTATAGCAATTTTCGGAATAACCTACTGGGGAATTTATTTGTACAGGCTTGACAGGAATTGAATGTGCAAAGGCCAATAGGAAGACCATCTGCTGCAGCTGCTGATGTTATGAGACTTGAACGTGGCAGGAAACAATGGCCTATTCGATCTGCCATGCGAAGAAGATTGTGTTCGGACAGGGGTGATTTCAGAAATCTTAAAAGATATGCGAAAGGTGTGATGCAGCTTTGTGTTGTGATAACACATGCTATAAGGTCTACCATACCAAGGCAGATCGCTGAAACATTTCAGGCTTCTCAACTGGATCTCCCTACGTAAAATTGGGGCCTCAGCTGGAAATGCAAGGAAAAGAAATTTAAAATTCTAAAAATACTTTTTCATTTAGGCAATAGAATTTTATGCATTTTTACACAACCACTGAAATGCCCCTGTTTTAGTTACTCTTTCCTTGATAGACTAAGAAAATATGTAGACTCGATTCCTCGTCGTGAAAAATATACTGGAAATGATGGCGCAAGTCGGTAGACTGGAAGCACTCAACAAAGTTTGGTCAGTCTCAGTTCGTGATGGGGACACAGCTAAAATGTCGCGTGTGAACTGCGAGTGGTGTGAAGAAAAAAGTTGTTAGTGAAGTTTTGGGAAAGGATGGTATGCGTGTGAAATAAGACGATGTTTCTGACACTACCAGGCAAAGGCATAACTCCACAAATCTTCACGCTGAAATTTCCTGTGCATACATCAGGCCCAAAACAGAAACATAAGTAAAATAAATTGAGAATTATAAAACTTTTAAATTAACTTCCTGCGTGTAGGCACTAAACATTTCTACTGAATCAGTGGCGTACCCAGGAATTTTGTTCGGGGGAGGGTTCAACAAATTCAGTTGAGGATAGGAGAGAGAGAACAGGGATCTGTTGGCAGTAGCACCCTAGTCAGGGGTTCTCGAAGCAGCTGTAATTTGGTACAAGAAATTCCATTTCATATAGTAAAACTTTCTTAATTTTTGGTACTTTAAGACTATATATGATGACAACCAATTAATTTGTCATTGCTAAATAAAACAATTGCGAACCTAGGCAGTTTTAAAATTTTACTGTCTTTTTTCCGAACATCTTGGGGTGATGACGTCTTAAATTCAGCAATTTTTAAGTTTCCTAATTGGGTTGAGTTTGGGACGATTTTGGAGGGACTTCCGAATTTCGGGGGGGGGGTTTGAACATCCCCCTCGGTATGCCACTGTAGTGAAACTTTTCTTGAACTGAAATATCTCTAATTTATTCGCAACAGTGCAGATTATTTGTTTCATCACTTTTGGTTCATAGTTTATAAACGTTTATAGGCAACCACACACGATTTAAAGGGGTGTCTAATATACACACCGTACTGTGGACACGAAAACTAAATTAAATGCCATATGATAAAAAAATAAAAGAAGGGGATGATGAGCCGTGCCCACCGGCCCGACTCAAAAGTCATTCCTATATGGAAATCTTACAGTGTCCTATTGTTTCTATCCTTGGGTTATCGTTCGGTGATTGGCTGCCGTGAGTGAAAGGACTAATGGGCGGTCACGTAGACTTTTACCATAGGGGCAACTTAGCCCAGACAGAGGACTTGCTTTCTGCTCTTCCCTTTGGAAATGTGGCTACGACTCCGACGCCTTGAGGAAAGACGGGCAATCAAGCCAAGAGGATTATTGGGTGCCATGAGCATTCAGGCTCACTACGGGACCAGCAGTCTGGTATGGACGTGAGGTAAAGACTTTTTTTGGTTTAATTTTCCCCCCCTCAAAGGAGGACGCATCTCGGTCTTTTCAGAGTCCATGCTGAGCGCCAGCCCCGGGGGCCAGGGGCAAGGCTAAAGAGCTGTGTACTTTCATTGCTCACTATGTAAGGTAGTTTTGTAATTTTTTGTACTATTCGGTTGGTCGTTGCTGTTGCCTGTAAGCAGGTGTAGTGGTTAAGTACGTAACGTTTTGGTGGGAGCTTGCCAGCCGTGGTAGCGAGCCTGTTAATACGCGAGCCAGCATATTGTAAGTTATGAAGAGAGACGACGAGCCCTAGTTTAAGTGCTGTCAGGATTGTATGTTCTTGTATGTAAATTTATCGTACATCATGAAAGGAGACTACGAGGCCTAATTACTTTACTGCCAGAATTGTATGTTCTTGTACGCAGATTTATCGTATGTCATGAAAGAAGACTACGAGGCCTAGTTACTTTACTGTCAGAATTGTATGTTCTTGTATGTACGTTTTCTGTACAATTTGGAGGCCACGAGGCCTTCCTAATTCACTGTGAGAGCCATATGTACTTGTCTATTACTTCAGGTGTTTTTGCCTTTGTGCTAATTGTTTTTCAGAATATACGTTTATGTTTTGTATGTTATTGATGCACTGTATTCCCTTTGGACATACGTTGTATAGTTCCCTTGCTTACGATCCCGAGTTCACTGTTGTGGGACCCGACTGCCTAAATGGCCAACAGGAGAGTACAAAGTGCCGCGCCTCCATTATTTCCATCAAGCGCCAACGCCTCTTGTTTGGGGTAGCGACCGCGTGGGATCAGTAGTCATCTTTAGGTCAGAGAAGTTCTGAGCTATTTTTTTATAGCCTGACACTACTAATCATCTTTAGGTTAGAAAGGTTTGAGTTTTTTTTATAGCCTGAAACTACTAATCATCTTTAGGTTAGAAAAGTTTTGAGCTATGTTTGTTTTACAGCTTGACACTACTAGTCTTACTACTCCTTCCCATTCAATATTTCCTCATTCATGTTTCCTTCACGGTGCTATGTGCCAACAGTTATCTGCTACAGTGTCATTTTCGTTATGCCGTAACTCCCTCTTCAGCTGTCTCGGAAATTGTGCTGTCGCGGATGACCCACGTCTTGGCGGCCGTCTTGAGGCCACAATTGTACACTCGATCCCATTAACAGTTTTCTTAAAATTAAGTTATACATGTTAGATTGTAATATAGTGGTGTTAATAAAAAACTTCCTGGACTAGCAGATTATCACAGCCCAGAAACTAAACAAACGTGTTAGCAGGGGGATATCAAAAATGGTGTGGGTGAAGTGCGAGATGTGTCTGCATTGATGATGCTTCCCACAGCAGAAGTATCCCAAGTGACATCCACTGTACACAGTACACTTTATCTTGTTCATGTCCATTCACTAATATCAGAATTTCTGTTTCATAATAAATGTGTACATTATTTGTTGATGTGAAATGTTAACAGTACGCTGTTTTTACAAAAACATGTATAAAACTCGAAATATTTTGTGGAAGTGCACATAAACTTGCAACAAAGTTCACTACTACATTTGAAACTAAAAACTTGGAACAAGAGTATGTAGAAAATTTTTTTGAGTATACAAAATTTGTCATAACTGAGCTTTTTGCTACCTCCACTTTTAGAAAAATAAGAGTTTTCTATTACGAACAATGTGTTATGAGAACAAAGAAACAGAACTATTACTGCTCTACAAGTGTTTATAAAGTACCAGAAGAAAATTCACTACATTTGCATCATACTTATGGTGCGTACAACTGATTCTTAAAACTTAGTAATTGTCAAAAAACAGGCATATTTAAGCTCTGGGTGGCTAACACTACAAGTTACCTCCTGCAGGTAATGATGGCAACCATTATGACCCAACATCACACCAACAAATAACGCCTAATATGAAAATAAAGTTACATTCAGACTTCACTATTCCACCTCACACGCTACCCAAAAATTAGTGTCCAACCAATGAATGGGAATTTAATTCCGGCGTTGCAAAGCAACGTCTACATCTGATGGATGTGTGCATGTGAACTGCCTTTATCAACGTTGTGCATGTGAACTGCCTTTATCAACATTGTGCAAGTGAACTGCCTTTATCAATGTCGTGTCACCTGTAACCATCACCAGATGTCTAGCAACATAATCACTAAACAGTGGCATACATAAGGCCCACACATACCCATAACACAGGGGTGAAGGGAGGGCATGGGTTAGATGCTCCCCACAAATGTACAGGCACCAAAATTTGTTGTACATTCTTTCTGGTTAACTACAATCCTCTGACATTAAGCAGTATTCTGATTTATTTGGGAGACACTTGTCTATTTATTTCAGTCCTCCAATTACAGTCATGAGGCCAACTAAAGCATGTATGCCACTGCCACTAACATATGCTACTGAGCAGCTGCATGTCACCATGAAGGACAGCACTGTTGACATCCTGCTATACTTTCTAGGCAACATAAAAGCTGCTAAAAATACTGTCATTCCATTCCCTACCAGGACATGTATTCATGATCTCTTGGGGAAGCATATCAGATTCCTTGAGGCAGAACTGCATGTAGCACAGAAGCTTTGCATCCTCCTCCTCCTCCTAATTCCTATTTCACACACCTGTAAATGAAAGGCACATAAGAATATTAGTTTCCTGGATACCCTCCAACTGTCCCACAGTGGGGAAACTCTCTGAACCAAGGTGCAAATACCACAGTGTGTTCCTTAGTGTTACTGCTCACACTATCAAGGATTTTACCAATCCCCTTAGGTCTTGCAGTAGTATACAACCCTTCCAAAAGAACCATTACAAAATATGCTTCAATATCATGGTTAATTAAAAAAAAAATACTTCCCAGCATAGGTTCATTAAATTTAAATACCACTTGGCTTCATACCACAATTGAATTAATGCAGGGCATTTGTTCTTTACCTGCAGACACCAGGGTGCCGAGACTTGCTGCCAGGATCATTCCGTACTTGTGCAGCCAAGCTGACTTTCATAGTACTATGCACAACAGTGCACAGATGGGTTCTCTCTCACAATACACAGCAGGCACATTGTATTGGGTTTGTCAAGTCTGCACAAAGTGTCCCATTTAGCAATAATAAGGAGCTGGTTAACCAGATTTCAACTGTATATTGTATTTAAAAAACAGTTCAGGAGCATGCTAACGGTCATGGAATATCGTACACTCTTTCTTCATTTAGACTTGAAGAATGGCTTCCACCAGACAGAACCCATCAGTTTAAAACCTGTGATAATGTTCGTATTCATCTCGAAGACAGTGGCAGCAACAAGCACTCCCATATTTCTAACAGATGACTAAGAACTTCAATTGCACATGCACCTCAGGCCTTGCAATCCTGTAAATGAAGCAGAAAATCACTGGTTGTTTCCACTTTACACACAGACCATGCAGGGCATCTTTCTTGCAAGCTGCCTAATGCATCATGATCACATCAAAGGTTACCACACACACACACTTGCCCACCAATTACATACCTGAAGTGCATTCCTCATAATCCACTTAAAAGTGATTATTACAGGAATGTATTATATCACATCACTCATAACATTTACTGTAAACTTGTAGTGGTACAAGACTTATTTTTGTTCACTGACAGAACTTCAACCCACATAGTAGCACTGTAAAACAAGAAATTATATTATAAACTCATCATAAATCCACTCGTGTTTAAAGCATTTCTAGTAACGACTGCCTAAGGCACTTTCATTCACAGAATCTGGGTTCATAACTTACCAGTTTCACAGAAATACGCAAACAGAAAAATGGCAATGAATCGTTTATTAGAACTAATAATATTACATTCAATAATAATACAAATATA
>Ga0123357_10013066_pt1 | contig 10742 bp, 9 predicted proteins | sample TergutEmb28metaG_FD_89873 | JGI IMG/M metagenome (GOLD analysis project Ga0123357, IMG submission 89873) | Embiratermes neotenicus P4 segment gut microbial communities from Petit-Saut dam, French Guiana - Emb289 P4 | ecosystem: Host-associated > Arthropoda: Insects > Digestive system > Gut ...
ACACAAACGCCTCGCCGTTGCGGACAAGCATCCAATGCGGGAGATTTTCCCTTTTCAACTAAAGTTGCCCTTCCTTTTCTTACTAATTGCTGAATTGTAGGCATTTTAAAAATTTAATTCTTTATTTTTATTGTTGTTAATAAATTCGCTTCAAAACACAAAACGGGCTGCAAAGTTACATCTAATTTTTGAAAAAACAATAAGTTATTTCAAAAAAAATTGTTCTTTTAAGTAGAAATGCTGTAAAAGTACAATTTTTAATGGAATAGGGCAAATAATCGATTGATGGATTTGTGACTAATGATCCCGCAACGAAATTTTCCCTACCTTCAAACCGTTGGCATTTGCTTCAAAAACAATGTCGCCTGCTTTCTCTCCTGCCTGCACGATAGCGGTTAATTGTCCGCCGAAGGCATGCATTTGAGGCGACTGAAAGGAGTCGAGGCAGGTGGGATCGCCGTTTGCCGCCGCCCTGTATTTACCGCTTCCCGTGACGGAAAAACGAATCAACCGTCCGTCGTCAGGACAAAGATTACCGTCTTTGTCCACGACCCTTACGGTAAGATACGCCAAGTCCCGACCATCAGCCGCAAGTTCTTTTCTATCTGCAATCACTTCTATATGATGCGGTTTTCCGGCAGTTCGGACTGTCTGTTCTTCAGCGGCTTTCCCTGTTGAATCGTAGGCAATTACCTTTAGTTCTCCGGGTTCATAGACGACATTCATCCACATCAACCGGTAACGGTTTTGCAACGACTCGTCGTTTTTGCTTTGTTTACCCTGACTTTTACCGTTGACAAACAATTCGGCAGAAGGATAATTTGTGTAAACGAACACGGGAATGACCTGTCCTTCCTTGCCTTTCCAAGTCCAATGAGGAAGCGTGTGCAAAGTGTTGGCATTTTTGTTCCACACGCTGCGATATAAATAGTAGCGGTCTTTCGGAATACTTGCCAAATCAATAATCCCAAACATTGAGCTATGATTAGGCCAGTCGTCATTATCATACGGGGTCGGTTCGCCTAAATAATCAAAACCTGTCCACACAAACTGACCCATTGTCCACGGATAGTCTTCTGCTAAAGCAAAATCTTCGTCCGGCAAATTCGACCAGGTACAATATTCCAAATCATAAGAAGATGACTGGTGATCGCTGTACTTGGCATTCGCCCTTTTCTCTAAAGGAAATTTGTAAATTCCGCGAGAACTGACGGTCGATGTTGTTTCCGAGCCTAAGAGAAGATTTTGTGGCAACAGATTATAAGCCTCCTTGTAACGCTGTGTCCTGTAATTAAATCCGGGAATATCCAGCAGAGCGGCAAAACCATTGCCAAGAACGCAGGTTGCCTGATCCATTCCGCAGGTGACCGGGCGCGTCGGATCTTCCCTGTGGCAAATGTTTTGCAGGAAAGAAGCGACTTTGTAACCTTCCGGGCGGCATTGGGTAGGGACTTCATTCCCGATACTCCATAGCACGACCGAAGGATTATTCCGGTAATGATGCAGCATGTTCACCATATCTTTTTCCGCCCACTCGTCGAAGAAGCGATGATAGCCGTTTTCACATTTGGCGATATCCCATTCGTCGAAAGGTTCAATCATCATCATAAAACCCATTTCATCGCAAAGTTCAACCAATTCCGGAGCCGGCATATTGTGGGAAGTACGGATTGCATCGCATCCCATATCTTTAAGCAGCGTTAACTGCCGGCGCAAGGCAGCCGTATTCACGGCAGTTCCCAACGGACCCAAATCGTGGTGGTTGCATACTCCTTGAAACTTGCGCAGTTTTCCATTCAGATAAAAACCTTTATCGGCAATGATTTCAATACTGCGAATGCCAAAGCGGGTGGTATATTCATCTACCAGCTGTTCGCCGTTATAAATTTTGGAAACAGCTTTGTATAGATCAGGCGCTTCGGGCGACCACAATTGGGGAGCATTTACAATGAAATTTTGCTCAAACGGCTGGTCATGGTTAATTTTGCGAGTGTCCTTTTTTTCAGCGATAACCGTTCCGTTTGGGGCGACAATCTGCGTTTCAATCCGGATATTGTTGTCCCCTGCATTCTCCACCGTTGTTTGCAAACGAACGGAGGCAAACGCTTCCGATACATGCGGAGTAGTAACGTAAGTACCCCAAACCGGAACATGTATCCTACCGGTTGTAATCAAATGAACATTCCGGTACAAACCGGCGCCGGGGTACCAGCGCGACGATTTAGGCTTGTTTTCCAGACGCACGGCAAGCGTATTCACGCCGGTATCTTTATTAAGTAAACCGGTAATATCGCAATAAAACGAGTTATATCCGTAGGGCCAGTAACAGGCTTCTTTGCCGTTTACATACACACGGGCTTCACTCATCGCGCCATCGAAAAGTAAGGCTATCTGTTTGTCCGAGTCTTCGCCTGCAGATATGGAAAAATGAGTGCGATACCATCCTACCCCGACATAAGGAAGACCTCCCGTGCGACCGGTTTTTTCCGATGCGTGTTTTTCCAGATTCTGAGTTACAGTCACACGCTGCAAATCATTACTCCGGTCGAAAGGACCATCAATAGCCCAATCGTGAGGGATATCCACCGGTTGCCATTTCCCATCGTTATAATTTTCCTGAGAGGCTTCGGGAATATCTCCTTTGGCGAATCGCCAGTTTTGATTCAGCGGTTGTTCGGTTCGCTGAGCGCTTGCTGTTGTCGTAAAGCCGGCAAGAAGCATGAATAGTAAGGATTTTATTGAGTTCATAGATTTTAAAAATTATTATTTGTATAAAAACTTTATTTCTGAAGTGTATCAGCGTGAGTTTAGAGCTTTTTGACTTCGGTAATGATGCTTTTTTTGACGTTTTCCCATAATGTCTTTTGAAGATTGATCAAAAGTTCCAGTGTGGAGGGTTGGACTGCGCTGATTTGTAACATCTGTAATCTGTTATCTTTGTATCTGTAATGGTAGCAATAAACGCCAATGATTTCGGCATTAAACATCTGATATTTTTAGCAATTTCAGCAAGTCCGTTAAGTGAGTAATATTTTTTGATCAAAAGCCAATCTTCCATAAAACCATAATCCAACACCCGCTCAACGATAAATTCTTTATTACGGTCCATATCCAATTCATTTTCATCCACATCCCAAAAAAGATGTTCTGAAAATTTGATATCTTTTTCGTTCATTGTTTTTTTGGCAAAGATATAAAAAATTGGAAAAATAATAACTATCTTTGCACAAGCGTTTTTTTAGCGCATTTTATTAATATCTTTTAATCTTTTGTCTGAAACCATTATAATTCATACATTTTTCATTTCTAAATTAACATAAAATGAGCAATATAGTAGCAATAGTCGGTCGTCCGAATGTCGGTAAATCAACTTTATTCAATCGTTTGACACAAACCCGTCAGGCAATCGTCGATGATGAAGCCGGAACTACCCGCGACCGTCAATACGGGAAAGCGGAATGGAACGGTCAGGAATTTTCCGTTATCGACACCGGCGGGTGGGTGCTTAATTCGGAAGACGTTTTCGAAGAAGAAATCAATAAACAGGTTCAAATAGCGATTGAAGAAGCCGATTTGATACTTTTCGTGGCAGACATCATGCATGGGATTACCGGCATGGATGAACAAATTGCCGACATGCTCCGGAGAAGTAAAAAAGAGGTATTGCTGGTTTCCAATAAAGCCGATAATTTTGAAATGCACCTGCAAACGGCTGAATTTTATTCGTTGGGATTGGGCGAGCCTTATCCCGTTTCGGCTATCAACGGTTCCGGAACCGGCGATTTATTGGATGTCGCCGTTTCAAAATTCCGAAAAACAGAGCCGGAAAAAATTGAGGAAGATATTCCCAAAATCGCTGTTGTGGGTCGTCCCAATGCAGGAAAATCGTCGCTCATCAATGCTTTCATCGGAGAAGAAAGAAATATTGTTACCGAAATTGCAGGCACTACCCGCGATTCCATTTATACTTTATACGACAAATTCGGATTGAAATTCTATCTGGTTGATACGGCAGGTATTCGTAAGAAAAACAAAGTAAATGAAGATTTGGAGTATTATTCGGTTATCAGGGCTATCCGTACAATTGAAAACGCCGATGTTTGCATTTTGATGGTTGATGCAACGCGCGGTATCGAATCGCAGGACATTAATATCTTCTCGTTGATTCAAAAAAACAGGAAAGGCTTAGTCATTGTTGTAAACAAATGGGATTTGGTAGAAAACAAAGATCAGAAAGTAATCAAAACATTTGAAAATGCGATTCGCGAACGGACTGCGCCCTTTACGGATATTCCTATCCTGTTTTCTTCAGCGCTTACCAAACAGCGTATTTTTAAGATATTGGAAACGGCAAAAGAAGTTTATGCTACCCGCAAAACCAAAATTCCAACGCACCAGTTGAATGAAGTATTGCTGCCGATAATAGAAAAAACGCCGCCTCCCATGAACAAAGGAAAGGCGGTGAAAATCAAATACATCACCCAATTACCCAACACAGCGATTCCGAGTTTTGTGTTCTTTTGCAATTTGCCGCAATGGGTAAAAGAACCTTACAAGCGTTTTCTTGAAAATCAATTGCGAAAACACTGGAACCTTTCCGGAACGCCGGTTAACGTATTTATGCGGGAAAAATAACCGTTAAAATTTATAACAAAGCCCAATTTCCAAAGGCGCTGTGTTATAGCCTAATTCGCCGAAAACAGCAATATTATCCGTGAAATAATACCTTGCTCCGATAAAATATCCGGGTCTGAATTTACTTCCCGTTAAATCGGGGTCCGACTGGTTGAAACTGACTATATCGTAACCCAGCATAATTCCTGCGTATGTATCCAGATTATCAACAAATTGATAGTGAAAAATGCCTCTGGCTCCGATAATAAAATCACTCACACCCCAACTGTCTTTATTGCTGTTGCCTTTAAAGGATGTATATGCCGCATATCCTCCAATACCAATTCCTGCTTTGCTGTCAAACATGTTGTCAACAACACCGTATTCAAACGAAGCGACAATCGGGGCAAACCAATTTGAATAGCCTTTATGGCTGATGTAATTTCCTAAACCAACGCCTAAATGAATGACTACGTCGTCTTTGATAAAAACGTCGCTTTGTGCGGAAACGCTCCAACTAAAACCAAATAAGGTTAAAAAGACTGCTAAAGCCTTAGAAAATAAAAACTTTTTCATTTTTTAAAAGGTAATTATATATTTACATAAATTTTTGCTATAATTAATTTTGATACTGCTGATTAGCCCAGTAAATTATTATATTTGCCTGTTCTAAGCTGCTTTGTACTACCTTATACACAGGGTTGCCGTCGTAACCCATTGCCTTATGCAATGACTCATAAGCGCCTAAAAGCGGGCGGGTCATTTTATTGTCTTTTTTGGCAATCGCTTCCTGATAATCTTTAAATTCGGGTCGTTGTCCTTTTTTCATTTTTGAACGTATATTCAGTACCGAATCCAAAGCGACAAGGACTCCATTCCAAGCTGTATTACCCGCCATTTTCACATATTTACTATCATTGTAGTAATCGCCCTCTTTCTCTGCTTTTTCAGAAAGTATTTGCCTTGCATTTTGTAAATAGCGTTCAGCTTCACGAATAGGATGGATTAGTTCTGCCATATAAAATATTCTTACAATTTTTTTCTCATTTTATTCGCTACAAAAATACGTGATTTTTTATCAAAATCAAAAAATAATGTAAAATATTTTAAAATGACAAGAAAATCATAAACGACAATACCCTGTAACCATAATCATGCAAAATTGTTACTGGTTAAGTTCGTTTTTTAACGTATTAAAAAATATTTGCATTATTAATTCTACTTTAGCAGATTGAAAAGTCAAAAAAACTTAATATAAGTAACCCCTTCTATGAAGCGAAGCGATTGGGGGTACATTCGTGCCAATTTAATAGAAAGGCGACTCTAAACTGCCGAGTAAGAAACATATTAAAAATGACATACAATATTCAATGCGCACATTAATAGTCAGACATTTAACTATTTGCAGAGAGTCTTTCAGTCGTTTTTCTCATGGAATTTTAACAAACAAGAAATATTGCTTACCTTTGTTCCAAAAATATGGCAATGAATTTTGTCGATAAGCTACATATACTCAATATGACACCTCAAAAAGGCGGACTATTGTTAGTTTCAGAGAAGGAGTCTCCTGATATCACTGAAACAGAAAGGCGTATATTAAGTATTGCAGAAAAGGACTATAAAGCGGATGCCGTATATTTCCGTAAATTTGATTCAACCAGAGCTCCAATACCTCAAATTTTTATATATGAAAATTCTGATTCTCGATTATCAGACAATGAAAAAATAGAAATTCATAAGCGAATATGGACAAGTGAAATTGTTCCCCTTTATTACATATTTGAAAATACACAAATGTCTATTATAAATGGGAAAAGAAAAATTGCCATTACAAAAAACAAAGAGAGTTTTCAAGATACAGTTACAGAGCAACTCGATTTAATTCAATACATTGAAAATCAATACGATGTTCTAAAATATCCATACAAATCATATTTCTTTGATAATGGCTCATTTTGGGATACAGATGTTTATAAGCAACAATTTATAACTACTGAAAGTCCATTTAAGCTCTTAATATCCCATCTAAAGGCTTTGAAAAAAGAGATAAGTTCACAGGTAACAGAACAAGTACTTAATCGCTTAATTGTTCAATGTATTTTGATAAAATACTTGGAAGAAAAACGAGATGAGAATGGAAATAATATCTTTACTGTAAAATCAAATCTTTTTAAAGAAAAATGGCAAAATGATACATTTGTGGATGTTATCAAAAATGGAAATTTATTAAATTTATTCGACTATCTTGCTGGACATTATAATGGGAAAGTGTTCGAGTGGAGTAATGAGACTGAAAGAAAAGAACGCCAAGAAGTGTTATCTTTATCACAGAGTACTCTTAATTACTTAGCTGCATATTTTGATGGTAACTTAGATTTCAAAACCAAGCAACTCGCATTATGGCGATTCTATTCATTTCAATATTTACCGGTAGAGTTAATTAGTCGAATCTACGAAGAATTCCTGCCTGATATGCCGGGTGTTGTCTATACTCCGCCTTTTCTTGTTGATTTTCTAATAGATGAATGTATGCCTATTGAAGATTATGAAAAATTCAAAACAGGCACATTTAAAATCCTAGATCCAAGTTTGGGTAGCGGAATATTCTGTGTTTCAGCATATAAAAGACTTATAGACTGGTATAGAATTAATCGGTATTATGATGAAAAGAAACCATGGAGCGAGGCTATTGATAGTGATACTCTAAAAAATATATTGAAAAAAAATATATTTGGTACAGATGTTGAAAAAGAAGCAATTCGTATCGCAATTTTTAGCTTAACTTTAGCATTATTAGAAAGTCTAACTCCTTTGCAAATTTTAGAAGAATTGCATTTTGAAGATTTAAGTGAGAAAAATATTTTACATAAGAATTTTTTTGAGTTCTTTAATGAGAATAAAAATGAATCTTGTTTTGACTTAATCGTTGGGAATCCGCCATTTAACCCACCTAATAAGATAAAAAATTCTGAATATATAGAAGGTATTAAGGCTGATTATGATATTGAATTTTCGCATAAAATACCTGACGATAATTTAGCCTTGGCTTTTTTAGATAAAGTTCCTCTTTTATCTAAACCCACAACAGGACTAACGTGCTTAATATTACCGTCGGCTCCTTTGCTATATGGAAAATGGACGATGGAATATCGAAGTTCTTTTATTCAAAATTTCTTTGTGCCTCAAATAATAGATTTTACACATTTAAGAAGAATATTATTTAATAAAGATGTTTCTACTGCGGCTGTGTTTGTTAAGAATCAAAGACCGGAAGAACAATCTGATATATGGCATATAATTGCTAATCGCACTAAAAAAGAACAAAATAGACTTTTCTTCTTATTTGATCATTATGATTTTCATATTATAAAATTTAAACAAGCATTGAGCAATAAATTTATATGGAAGGCAAATTTGCTGGGTGGCGGCAGATTGTGCACTATTGCTGATAAGTTGAGTAATATTGACAGGACTATCAAAAATTTTATAACTGATGTTATTGGAATTTGCTATCCTACATCTGATGAATGGCTTACGAATGAATTTATTTACGACTTTAATGTCAGATATAGTAAGGTATATCCATTTTTTGCATTATTAACAAGCGGTGCTTCTTTGGTAAGAAAAGAAAGCGAAATTCTGAAAACAGATATAGATAGCTTGCCTTATCCGAAAGAAAAACAAAGATTGAATTTAAATGAAATTGAAGACATTTGGTGTTCTGATGTGTTAGAATACTATGTTCATCAAGGGAAGTCGCCAGACTCCAATCCGTTAAACAACGCATTAGATAATAATGAACAACAGATAAAAGAATATGGCGATATATTCTGTAAAATAATGGATGCCAATTATACTTTGAATAATAATTGTAGATTTCAACAAGGAGAAACTATTGAAACCCCATCGTATATCGCAACATCCTTTCACTATACAGAAGAGAATATCTCATTTTCATTTAAAAAATCTAATGAAAATGAATTTGTTGAATATTTCGAGAAACAGACAGGTTGTAATCAAAAAATTACTCGTATTCTGAGATACCGGCAAGGGGATTCTATTTGGTTTATAAAACCCCGATTGTTACGCTATTGGCTTAAGTCAATTGCAGATAGAGATGCGATAGATTGTATTAATGATATACTAATGAATCATTAAATGTATGTTGTCAAGACAATCGAATAAGCAACCCCAACAGAATAAACATAAAGATAACTTTAAACCGGAAGGAGTTTTTTTTAGCATCCTTAACTTTTTGAGTGCTAATTTGCCTTTGTTTGTGGTAAACAAAACACAAATAAATCCGAATAAAATAGAGAGCAGCTATAATAGTCAATTGTCGATGTTTTTAAATGCTCGAAGCCGTATGGAAGTTTTCCTTTTCCAAAATTCTCCAGAACAAGAGAATGGCAGAATCCCTGATATAGGGGTTCCACTTATAAAGAGTATTATTTGTAATAACTATGAAAGTATATTTGACATTGAATGTAAGAGACTAAATACACAACTATCTCATGTGAAGCAATATGTCTGTGGAAATACTGGTGGTATTCAACGATTTAAATTAGATCAACATGGAGTAGATCTATCATATTCGGCAATGATTGGTTACGTTGAGGATCAAACATCAGAATATTGGTTTGAACAAATAAATGGTTGGATTACGGACCTGTGTAATAATGAATCTGTGCCGATTTGGTCTATGAATGAATGCCTTACAAAAACAGAAGAAGAATATTTTATTTCAAACCATAATAAAAAGAAAGGCTACATTCGTTTGTTTCATTTTTTTAAGACGATAAATTGATTTTCCCTTTTCCGGTTCTCTGGTAAGCGGATTGAGTATCGTTACCATGCGAGTTACTCCGACTGCTAAAAATATACGTTTAATATTTAATAAATGAACTTTTTTGTAACAAACAAAAAATTAACTCACATTTAATAAATTTATTGTTTTTTTATTGTACTTTTACAAAAAAATTACAGACTGCTATTTTATGAAAACCATTTTGACAAAAAAACCACGAGATGGTATTGTGCGTTGGCTCCCGAAAAGAAAAAGGGAGCCGGTAAAGTTTTTATTATCAATACGATTATTAACTTATAAAAATAAAAATCATGACAATTACAAAATTTCTTTTACTCTTAATCTTACTTGACTTATCCACCTGCAAAGGCTGTGAATGCACAGGATGTGGAGAACCGGAATGGGCTACTAAGCTACCGCCGGAAACGCAAACAGGAGAGAATACTTATGGATGTTATGTGAATGGAGACCCGTTTGTAGCACGATATGGATTCTCAGGAGTGGATGGTACGCCTATATATGCCGATTATAATGGTCAAATGTTAAATATAATTACTTCTGATTATAAATCAAGAGATATTATATTATATATTCTATATCCTAAAGAAAATGCAACACTTTCTTCTTTTAATGTTTTTGCTAATGATTTTAATGGCAAGAAGTATGCAGGGATAAATTGGTGGTTCAATGATGGGATTATCGTAGAAGGTAATCAGGATATTGGCGAAATAAATATTACCAAATTTGATACCATTAATAAAATAGTAAGCGGAAACTTTCATTGCAAAATGGGAAAGTCTCAAAATTTTAATATTCTTGATATGAATACTTATAAATTGGATTCAATAGCCAATATTTCCCAAGGACGCTTTGATCTGATTATGAATATTAATCATTACTAAAATGTCGCAATAAAATTAATTATTAATCGTAAAAAAACAAACGTATGAAAACAAAAATCACTCTTATTTCTTTATTTCTGACAATTGTTGTCGGAAATACAATGGCGCAAGACGCCAATCAGGCATATACGGATACGATGAATGCTATTTTTCAGCATATAGACAAGAGCAAAATCACGACAGGTCTGCTTGTTGATTATGGACTACAGATTGTTGCCCCCGAATATTTCAACGGAATCCCTTCGGATAGTAATTACGTGGATATGGAAACATGGATCAGTCTCTATTGCGGCATTTACGATGCCAAAATAAATGATCGGATCATTATATAAATGATTTTTTTTGTAACAAACAAAAAAATTAACTCACATTTAATAAATTTATTGTTTTTTTATTGTACTTTTACAAAAAAATTACAG
>Ga0123357_10013067_pt1 | contig 10742 bp, 7 predicted proteins | sample TergutEmb28metaG_FD_89873 | JGI IMG/M metagenome (GOLD analysis project Ga0123357, IMG submission 89873) | Embiratermes neotenicus P4 segment gut microbial communities from Petit-Saut dam, French Guiana - Emb289 P4 | ecosystem: Host-associated > Arthropoda: Insects > Digestive system > Gut ...
CCCACCCCCACAACCCCAAACCCCACACGGGGGGTGTTGGTAAAAAGAGGGAGGATTTTTTTCCCCCCCCCCCCCCCCCCCCAGTGCAGTATAAATCCACAGAAGAGAAGAAAAATCATGCTTTCAAATTTTTGAGCTGACTTTTAGATATTAAAAAAAAGTATCTTTTCCTGAAATAGGGAATAGTTTTTTTAAAATATCATGGGCTTTCTACATGTGAGAAATTTGTGATTTACATTGCAAATTGTGCAGAATTATTATCTACGTATGGTCAGTTCATGGCACGAAATATTTTGTGATGCTGTACATGTGTAATGACAGTACAGGAAAGAATGCCATGTCTGAATATCAGGTGAATGTAGATTTGGACTGAAGTATCTTACTTGACATCAGACATCCATACGACATACCCATCTCATACTGCAGTTCCAGCACTGCCCTTTGATAGCATACTTTTTTCTTATTTTATCCTTTGTAGTGTGAAGATAATCAAATCTTTAAAATTCCTTTTGTATCTTAACTGAAGCCTACTTCTTCCACATCACAGAAGTCAGCTGGTTAGTGCTGTTTGTGGAAGTTAAATCCTTTATTGTCTTAAGGGACCATTTGCTGGTTTCTAAAACTTACTGACAAATGGTCTAGCATGCCAAATTCTGGTCTCTGTATGTTTGCTTGTTAGTAATATAAGTGTTCACACTAAGCCAGAAAAATGCAGGTCATCAAGAGATGCAGTTGCCATATAAATCCAAATCCTAAATGCTATTGTGAGAGATGTATGGAATGCGTAAGTATGCTGTCTTGGCAGAATTCAGTTTTTTTAAATCCACTGTGATTTGGAGGGTTAATTGTATAAGAAAGATGACAGATATTTTTCTTGTTGCAATTAAAAAATGAGTTGTAAGAGAGTTAAAACTTGTTGCACCTTTTTGTATGTTATAGCAGCTAGGAGGGCATTGTTGACCACACAGAAGAGAATTATGCAGAATAACATTCAGAAATACTACTAGATATCCTAATGCATACATAGAATCATGTGTCATGGGGAAAAGCCCACCTGTCCATATTACTGTAGTACTTTGGAAATTTTTGCTGTGTGTACACTGGCTTTATGACCCCAGCAGAGGGCAGGCTAATAATTGCATGTAAACCACTAAATTTGTGTGATCAGCAGTAGCTCTGCATGCTTGTCATGGTGCTGTAAGGAGCTTATATGCCTGTTGACAGCAAATAACCTTATATTGTTACAGTTAAGTCTAGTTTAATTCTATACTCTGTCCTTCGACAGGGACAAGAGAGGGTTGAGACAAGCAATGAACAAAGGCTGCCTTTGAAGAAGCGTCACTATCATATTTCAACTGCAGCTGCATGTCTCCAGCCAACAAGTTGTCAGCCACAATCTGATTCAATGGTCACAGCTGTAGATTGCACGAAGAAGGCCCTTGACAGAACCACAGCCCAAGAGAAAGAGAAGCTGCCTTCCACAGGTGGTGTTGGAATTGCTGGTAAAGGACAAGGAAAACCCACAACTGATAAGCCAGTGATAGTGAGGGAAAAGGGTGGTTGTGGAAGTGGGAGTGGTGGGGGCAGCACTAGCTATGTAAACAGTGGTGAAATGAAGTCAAAACCTATTGTGGACTTGCCTAGAAATTCCATAGATGAAGCCATAGAAGCATGCATCACTCGGTATACAGCAACATCCCCACCAGTCGAGAATTCTACACCCTCAGTTCACTCGGTGATAGCAACGCCAAAGAAACGGCATCGCTTGGAAACTGCTGCTGTTGCAGGCTTGGTGGGTAGGAGTTCATGTACATCTGTGAGCAGAAGCAAAGACAGTGCTTCTGAGAGTGGGGCTGTGAGCAGCAACAAAATGTCTGGTGGTGCAGTTGCTACACCACCCCCAAGTAAACGGACTGTATCCAGAAGTGCAAGTGCGAACTCTGGAAGTGTGGTGGCTGTTTCAAGTGACTCTGTTATAAGCCCTGATTCTGTTAAAACTTGCATGGTTCCAGACTCTAGTGTTAGTGTATCCTCTGAAGCAACTGTAGACTTGACAACACTTGTGTCTCCAGCACTGAAAGTTTCTTCTTCTGTGAGCAAAGTGACTTCCTCATGTAAGTTGTCTCCTCCTGTGAACAAGGTCACTTCGCAGGCACATAAAGCCTCATCCCCTACAAACAAAACTTCTGTGTCAGTTAGTAGAAGTTTTAGCCCTGTCAGTAAGCCATCTGTCATGACATCCAGTAAAGTGTCTTCACCAACCAAAGTGACAGCAGCTAATAACAAGGTTTCTTTGTCTCCTGCCACTAAAGTGTCTGTCTCATCTCCCAGTAAGGTTACTACATCTGTCACATCAGCTGCCAACAGAGTGTCAAGTACATCAGGAAGTAAGGGTATTTCACAGTCCAATAAAGTGGCATCACCAGTGAGTAAATCATTAGTACCTGGACTTAAATCAACTTCACCAAAAGTTGTTGCAGTTTCTTCTAAAGTAAACTCATTTCCTTCTACCGTTATGACAGTGTCTGCTGCTACTGTCACCACCACAACTACTACTGCTGCCACAACGGCTGCCACTGCTGTAGTGACGGCAGCAACCACAATAACAACAGTGTCAACGACAGCAGTAGATGAAATGATGTTGTCGAGTAGGTTAGCTGCAATCCCCACACAACACAACCTGCGGTTGAAACGTGCAAACAGAACATCAGAAAAGGATGAGTCCCATTTGAGGCGCAGTGGTATGGGAAGGAAGAAGAAACTAATCCGTGAAATCCGTGTACATGTGACGAAACTATCCCCTTCAGACTTTCTTTTGAAGAAAGCAGTAGGTGTCGTGAAGCAGCGTGTGCGTCGGAGGAAAGCCATAAATCGTACAGGGTTTCCAATCAAGAAGAAAAAGAAGAAGCAGTGTGTCAGTGGTGATATGAAACTGCTGAAGTGTCCAAACAGTGTCCCCATTCCTACACCTCTCTCTATGCCTGTGATAAGTATAGATGTTAAGAAATCCCATGCTGATAATAGCACAACTAAGATGCCAGCACAGAACAGTGTGGGTAAAGAAATTCTAAATTGTGCTGATACTAAACGACCTCATAATTTATCTAGGAAGGATAGAAGCAACAGAATCCCAGAATCAAATCCCAAAGACAGAGGGGCGGAGAAGGAAAATAAAGTGAAAGGAGAACTTGAAAAGAAGCAGTTAGATACAGTGAGACAGACAGTTAATGGTAGACGTGATGCAGTCAAGTTACCACTTGAAGGCATTTCTCTGAAAGAGAAGAAAGAGCAGTTGGAAACATCAAGAGAGGAAAAGAATGGTATTTCAAACAAAGTAGACAATATTCAAGTGATGATGGATGATGCTCAGTGTTCCGAAACCAAAGAGTCTCAATTGAGTTTGAAACAAAGCAAAGGGTCTGTGGTGGACAGTGGTCCAGACCACTTGAAGGTGACTGATTCGTGCAGCCTTGTAAGCCCTGGAGCAGACCCAGGGCTGCCAGTTGCAAGTGTCCAGGCCCTTGATACAGGGGATAAGGATTCCAGGGCAAGAAACAAGAGGAAGCGGGACAGTTCAAAGGATGAATGTCCACTACCACTTGGCTCCAAGCGAATGAAGAAATGTCGAGACGAAGACATGGATCAGGATGACAGGTGAGTGAGTCAGGGACTTTTGAGGTTGGTTGCAGTGAATGAGACTTCAAAATTTAAAGCTACGGATAATGTGGTTAGTATTTAGGTTGCATATCCATCCTTGAATTGGGTTTTAAGTTACATGGCATAGGGGTGCAGCTTTATGTTGGTTTAATGTTTTAGCTCTGATGTCCTGCCATTTGAGGTGCTACCATGTAGTGATGTGCCATCAGGGGATGAGTCAACAAAGTCTTGTCGTCGCAAGAAACAGCCTCGCTGGAGGAAGAAATTTTTGGCTGCTGGACTGTTCTCTGACTACTACAAGGAGGATGAGTATGTTCAAATTAAAGTGCAGCAGCATAATTTTCATGGAACCAGGTTATCTCAGTCAGTATAGTGACTAGTCTGTGGGCTGCAAGATCAGGAGTTTGATCCAGCAGGGGCAAGAGATTTTCATTTCTCCATAGTGTACAGACTTACTCTGAGGCCATCCCCACCTTCCCTTCAGTAGGGGCAAAGCAGCCAGAGCATGAGGCTGACCAGTCTCATCCATTTAATGAATGAGTTGAGCTGATCTGTTCCTCCAATCCCACTCCCCCCAGTATACGCACTTGTGTGTGTGTTTGGCCTTATTTGACATACTGTTGTGACATATGCAGAGGAACTGAACCACTGCTATGTGAAAGCCACTGTTAGCAATAATATGACCATGTTACTGCATGCAACTTAGATGTGTTACTGCTTGTTCATTTTCCAAGACTTTTACATATCATGGGTTAGATTCATATTGAGCAGTATGCATAGCATTTAATGACACAAGGGGGTGACACTTGGTCCCTTGGTGTTGTAGCCCCAGATATATTTGAAAGTTCTGCCCCCAGTATCATTTTTCTTGTCACATATCTCAAATAGACTGTCATGGCATTGAACGAAGTTCTCTGTGGTGTGAAGCCAGTAACAAACTGCCTGGGCCATGGCACAGGCCTGCAATGTCTGTGCGTTTCGATGTTCTCAGATTAATACAGAAGAAAATGTGAATTTGTGTGGGTTTTGCTGAATTTGTAGTGTTTGTTGGAAAGAAGGGCTCTTTATAAAACATCTTTGACATCAGGCCTAGGAAACCAAACAATGATGTGGGGAAGCCTCGACTGGTGTACAGACCAGAAGAGCATCAACATGGTTTGCTGCCTCCCCCCTATCACTGTGGCAAGTACTTGCGCCAGCGGCGTGTGGAATTCAAGTTGCCATATGACTTATGGTGGTTACACACACACAACCAGTTGCCAGGCCGAGACAGAGTGCCTTCCTGGAACTACAAGAAGATCCGTACCAGTAAGTATTATGTTTAACCTTTAGGCACCATGCATCCTATATATAGCTCAGGCCTACCGCTACTCCCCAGAGTACGCTTTTTATATATTTAGTCAACAAATATATTATTTAATTATTTTTTTAGACTTTCACCGTCTTCGTTTATTCCTCCATAAAATGTCGTGTATTTCCTAATGTTAACCTTCTTGGTTCATAAAATATTTACATTGTACATAAATGGTGTGCTAAACTGTAAATGTCCAGCTCCAGGGCAAAAGGGTTAAACTGTAATTTTGTTTGTATTATGAGGATTAAGTTTGAAGCGGTTAAACCATCTCACTTGTGTTAATAAGATTTACAGCCATACATTAGTTGCACTTAACTAGAAATTTCTCTGTTTTGTGTAGATGTATATTATGATGTCAAGCCGACGTACACATACGAGGCACAGGCTTGCAACTGTGTGTTGCCAACTACATCAGGTCATAAAGGGTGTGGGGAGGACTGCATCAACCGCATGGTGTATTCTGAGTGCTCACCTCAACTTTGCCCATGCAAGGAGTTCTGCTCGAACCAGAGGATACAGCGCCATGAGTGGGCTCCAGGACTGGAGAAGTTTATGACCAAAGACAAGGTAGAACCACTGTTTGTTTCATAGCGAGAGTTTGAGAAGTCCTTTCATTTGTTATTGTGTGTGCCACATTATACAGTATTATTTTTGTTGGAATCTACAGGCAGGCTCTCCACTTCATGTGCTTTAAACCTGAAATTTTCTCCCAAATAGCTGACCAAGAGAAATTGTCTGTGTGTCAAACTGCATTTATGTGAATCAAGTGGTGGAATTTTGTGAACATGGTAATGAACATTTTGATTTGTGTCATAGAGCATTCCTTCATGAGAAGGCAGTACTCACATAGCTGAGCAAGAAACTCCCTATATGTTGTGGAACCTCAGGTTTCTTTACTGTCATCACAAGAACCTGGGTAGTGAAGATTTGGGTCTCATAAAAGGGAATTTTTCCTTAACAGTTGTTCAGCTTCTCAAGAAGAACTCTGTACTGTGAATTTAGCATGTTACAGCATGTGATGCTGAAGGGTTTTGTTGGCTGTGCTACACCACATGCTCACATGTTGTTTGTGCTGTATTACGTATTGTGCGTGTAGTTGTGTGTGTATGTGTGTGTGTGTGAGAGAGAGAGAGATAATTGGTGGACATATTGGTAACACGATGGAGGGTCTGTATATAACACACTGGTAGAAGTTTGGTGTTAGAAGGTGAATGTGCAAAGAGGGTAACAGATGAAAACAAGCTTGAGGTTGCAAACTCTAACTGTAGAACATTTTCTTTTTTGGGGGGGAGGGGGAGGGGGTACGATTCATCCTGTTGGTGTACACCATATTAAGAACTGATAAACTTAAAAAATAACAAGGCAGCTGGAACTGATGGAATACATCCGGAATTAATAAAATATGGAGGAAATAAACTGCTGAATAGAATGTGTGAAGTAAGACAAATTTGGGAGGGGGAAAGGGTACCTGAGGAATGGAAAGAAATAATAATAGTTCCTATACACAAAAGAGGAGACAGAGATAGGTGTGAGAATTACAGGGGGATAGCACTAGGAAATGCAGCGTACAAAATTTTGTCGAATATAATATTGGGAAAAATTAAACCATATATTGAAAAAGTTATGGGGGACTATCAGAATGGATTTAGAGATGGAAGATCTGTAATTGACAACATATTTGCATTGAAAATAATAAACGAGAAACTTTGGGAGTATAATCAGAGTGTACAATATTTATTTATTTATTTATTGATTTTCTAAAGGCATATGTCTCTATACATAGAGGTACACTGTGGGAATGTATGAAAGAATTTAAAATTCCTACTGAATTAATAAATATGTGTAAAATGTTTACAAAAGACCAGAATTGCACTTAAAATAGAAGGAACATTGTTATCTTTTTTTGAAAATAAAACAGGATTGAAACAGGGTGACCCTTTATCACCAGTATTATTTAATTTGGCACTACAAAAAGCAATACAAAGTATAAAAATGGTTCTTAGTGGTATAAAGATTGGTAAAGAACAATTGAACGTGTTAGCATATGCAGATGACTTTGCATTAATTGGAAAAAAAGGAAATAGAAATAAGAAAACTTTTTGTAGGAATGGAAAACATTGCCAGAAAGTTCGGACTACAGATAAACCAAGAAAAGACAAAATATATGATAATGGAAAGGAAAAATATTGTTAAAGGAAAATAAAATAGGACATTTGAAAATAAAAAATTACAAATTTGAAAGAATGGAAAAGTTTAAATATTTGGTAGTTATGCTTAGTGAAGATAACAGTAACCAAATACACTTGCAAGAAAGAATAAAAAATGCTAACAAAACATATTTTATGGTACAAAAAGTTTTTAAAAGTCAAAACATATCAAAGGAACCAAAATTAAGACTAAAGAACACAGTAATAGACAAAATGGTAACATATGTATCAGAAACGTGGACAGTAACAAAGAGAGATAGAAAGCAATTGAACATTTTTGAAAGGAAAGTGTATAGAAGAATTTTAGGCCCAGTATATGACAGTGAAAAAGAAAATTGGAGGATATTAACCAGTAAAGAAATTTATGCAAGTGTTAAAAAACCTACTATAATAGAGACAGTAAAGTTAAATAGATTACGTTGGTTTGGCCATGTACAGAGAATGGGAAAAATAGAATTCCCTAAAGGATATTATATATGAATTTATGAACAACAAGGTTGAGAGTTAGAGCAAGAAATAGATGGCAAGATGAGGTGAAAGAAGATGGAAGAATAGTTGGTGGAGAAGGGTGGCAGGAAAAAGTACATAACAGAGAGGAATGAAAGAAGCTTCTGAGAATGGCAAGGAATCATTGCATCCTACACATGCTAATGGAAGGAATGAATGAAACTTACTGCCGTCAGCTATAGCAAATGTTATTAGCCTATCAACACATGCTAAATGTTTTCGTCATTACCGACTGTCCTCATCCATTAAATACATGATATTTAAAACTCAAACTACAGTGCATATGTACAGAATTTGTGAGATCTCACAGATTGTACAAGTCATGCAAGTGGTACATAGCACTTAAAATTTAGGCAATGTAAATAGCACAGATGAAACTACACTTTCAAACCAAAACCTTAAAAGTAAGCATTGAACCTGAAAAATAAGGACACATAACAAAATCCTTTATTTTTCCTAACAAGCATTTACATTTGCTCACAAAATACATCTGGCAACGAAGTACTTGAGGTACATAATGGCTTTAAATATTACTTGACAACTTTTACATAAACAAGAAGATAAAAAGCGCATAGTGGAATACATGAATACCTGCATTTCAGGTGCTACATGTAAGTTGTACAATTCGTGAGATCTCACAAATACTGTACATATGAATTTTATTTTTAGTTTTAAATATCATGTATTAATGCCTGAGATGGTCAGAAATGACCGAAAGATGTAGCATAAAATTTGTTGTAGTTGACGGTATAGGTTTATCAGTTCTTAAACCACCTGTTGTTTAATTTAATAACTGAAAAATAACTTCTTTCCATTGTAGGGCTGGGGAGTGAAGACTAAGTATGCCATTAAGCCTGGTGAGTTCATTCTTGAGTATGTAGGAGAAGTGGTGAGTGAGAAGGAGTTCAAAGCACGGATGGCAACACGTTACATCCATGACACACACCACTACTGCCTTAACCTCGATGGTGGGTTGGTGATCGATGGGCATCGCATGGGAGGAGATGGTGAGTAGTATATGGATGTGCAGTTTTAATGGGGCAAGAAGAGTGTTTAGCCGCTTGGTACCGGAATGAAATGCCTGGAGTGATGTGCAGGAGCCCGATTTTAAATGAGAACTGCATAAGGAGGGATTTACATGGCCATTATCTATACTTCATGTTTTGTTTTTCAAGGATTGCACTGTGTGATGGGTATACCTGGCCAAAGGTTTATAATGTTCTATGGTGCTATTATTGCAGAGGTTGGGGTTGTAAAGGAGTCTCTTACTGTGTTCTCTACTATGTAGTCATTATACAGGGTAATGGAAAACGAAGACAACATTTAAATTTATTAGAGATGTGCATATAAGGTTAAAAGTTTAACATTTATAACATCCCCCCCCAAGGCCACCACATGTTCTTGTGGACTTCGTGGTCCTCCCTCCTGGGCATGGCAGGAGTGTAACCAACTTTTGAGGTTGGGACGCCCATGAGGCGCAGTTATGTTGTCCCGATGATGTGAGTGGTGATACAAGAGGATGTAGTGCCAGGAGGGCCCTTAAACCTAAATTCTACCCAGACCATAGTCACCGTGGAAATCCTCCCCTTCAGGGAAAATTCCCACATTAGAGCCAGGAATCGAACCTGGGACCTCATGATTAGTAGTCAGAGACTCTGACCACTAGACCACGAAGCTGGTCACATTTATAATATATTACAGATAATTTATAAACATTACAAAACTTTGAGATTTGTTGTGACATTTGAAACATATCATGTACTTGCAGGCTCACTGTTCAATTTATTATAAATGTGTAAAAACATTACCCTGTGTTTGTATTATCCTGTATTATTTGGTAAGCTTGACTGGTTGCTTTCTGCTAGCTCTGATACATTATGACCCCAAAAGTAATGTAACAGAGCCAAACAAATATTGTTTAAAATTCTACATCTTCCTTGATGAAAATTTAGTGCTTTGAAGACCATACTGAAGTTTAGAAGTCAAATTACCCTTTCCATCTGTTTGTAGGTATGTCTACATGTTCTATCCCGCTGACTGATAACATTTTTATCAAAAACTATATAGTTGTTAAGTCATTTTTCCCTTCAGTTTCTACACTGTAAATGCACACTTCCAGTGATCTAAGCAGTGTGCAGTTTCATACTACCATCTTTTCTAATCCATCTGAATTTTGCCCACTGAGGGTACTGACACAGGAACCGGAGGAACGTAGGCCGTATGGTGACTGGCCATAGGCTGAAGGTCCAGGGCTTGAATCCTGGTAGGGCAAGATATTTTTTTCTTCTCCAAAATGCCCGGAACCCACCCAACCTCCTATTCATTGGGTTGCGGGGTATTAAAGCAGCCAGGGTTTGAAATTAACCCCTCATGTCAGTCTGGTGCTGAGATTAATAATGAGGGACTCTACTCTTCTCCACCTATATGCCTTCATGATGTGGACATGGGAACCGTTTTACCAGGGTGCTAATGTGCCACTGATTGTTGTCATAGAGGGGTTACCTGCCCAACGATTCCAGATGGTTTTTGTCGTGATGGCCGCCTTCTGGATAGTGTCACGATGCTGTGTATCTTCATTCAACATATTGAGCCCCCACCCCAACTCTGTTGTTAACACCTTCATCTGTGTGCTTGCAGTACTTATTGTGTCAGTATTTTTCTGCAGTGTATATAGAAGTTGCAATTGTTTGCAGGTCGTTTCGTGAACCACTCATGTGAACCCAACTGTGAGATGCAAAAGTGGAGTGTCAATGGGTTATTCCGGATGGCTCTGTTCGCACTGAGGGAAATCCAGCCACATGAGGAACTTTCATATGACTACAATTTCTCGCTGTTTAACCCAGCTGAGGGACAGGTATTCATTTAGATCAGCCAGAAAGTGCTAGCATTTCACTTATACAGGGTGTCCCAGGAGGAATGTGCCAGAATTCGGGAGAGTGTTCCTTAGGTCAAACTATACCGATATAACCCAAAACACCTATATCCAAAGTTGAACGGTTACGGAGATAATGGCCAGA
>Ga0123357_10013068_pt1 | contig 10742 bp, 8 predicted proteins | sample TergutEmb28metaG_FD_89873 | JGI IMG/M metagenome (GOLD analysis project Ga0123357, IMG submission 89873) | Embiratermes neotenicus P4 segment gut microbial communities from Petit-Saut dam, French Guiana - Emb289 P4 | ecosystem: Host-associated > Arthropoda: Insects > Digestive system > Gut ...
AGAAAATAAAATACGAGTATAAAAGTTATTTTGGGACACATTTGTGTAAGATGACCACTTGCTTATGTTGACCACTTTTTCAGGAACCGTCGGTGGTCAAGTTACACAGGTTTTACTGTATATTGTTATTGGTGACCTTTCCATCTTTGCAGTATTTCTCCACATTATCTCACAAATGGCATGATCTTTGAAAAAAGTTATTGAACACATAATGTGTGTTTTTTTATTTTGTCTACAACTTTTGCTGAAACATTTCTCATTCTAAGAAGAACTGAGCAAGATGTGATCAGAAATGTGTATTGGTGTTCTTATAAAGTACCTGTTATTCTTATCAGATTTTAATGAAAATAGATTTTCAAAAAACACTCAAGTATCTAATTTTATGAAAATCTGTCAAGTGGGAGCCACATTGTTCAATGCAGAAGGATGGATGGATGAATACACAGACGGGTAGACATGGCAAAGTTATTAGTCACTGTCATAATTTTGTGAATGTACCTAAAAATGTTGTCCAGTATAGCTTCTGTCCCCAAAAATACAGTGGAAGTATGGGTTATTTGATGCCAAGTCAATTAGACTACATTGTTTCAAGATTCCTTTTAATGTGGTACAGCTTCTCATTTTATTAATATTCTTATGCAGACAGCGAATGATTCAAGAGGAGAAAGCTCGAGTTGAGAGAAAAAAGATTATAGCTGAAGAAAAAGCGAAACAAGATGTAGCTGAGCAGGCTGTGAGGGTGGTTCAGTTGCAAGAAACTGTTGCGCTGCTGAAACATTTTTCTGAGCAGATGTATAAGATGAAACTAGAAAAACATGCTAATAAAGAGGTATGTATGACATTTTTAGAATTCATACATTTGTGAACACTATATTTTGTAGGGATTTTACCAAAAAAGACACACACACACACACACACACACACACACAAACACACACACAAACACACACACACACAAAAACACACACACACACACATAAACACACACAAACACAAAATCACAAACACACACAAACACACACACACAAAACACAAACACATGCACAAACACACACACACACACACCAACACAAAAAACAAACACACACAAAACACAAATGCACACAAAACACAAACACTCACAAAAAGCACACACATGCACGCGCGCGTGCGCGCGCGCACACACACACACACACACACACACACACACAAAAACTTAGTGAGCTCTTGACACTACTGTTTCTTTTGCGAAAAGGAATGTAGAGTGAAAATATTACGAGAGACATACGACATTGTCTTACTCTACCTTAGTGCATGTTTTATTCAAGTGGGAGCAGTACATGAAATGTGATGGCTTGCCTGATCCAGCATCTGTAAGTGAAATGAACACATATATCTACTTATGGAGGGCTATTGAAAAGAGAGGTCTGCTGGAGGATGTTGTGAAGAGGACAGCTGAAGTTCTTGAGGTAATTTCAAAGTTTTTCAGGTCATTCTTCATAGACTGATTAGCCTAGTGAAGGTGATATGATCCTTCAAAATTGAAAACCACTTACCCATTGACACAGCATCACATCCCAAGAGACTGGAATTCTTATCAACACCACTATAAGAACCTCAAATATTGTACATTAAATTTGTCCTATATAATCATAAAGTCTTCCACAATTGCCATGTTTGTAGTTTGTGGCAACAAAATAACATCATGAGATTTGAAGTATTCATACCTGTTAAGATTTAGACTGTGATCTTGTGGGTTATTGATAGTGTGTAGTCCCACAAGTAGTTACCACTATTTTGGATGGACCTGTTGCTTGAGGGTGGAGGCACAGGGTTACTCCAAACATCGGTAACCACTATATGGTGTTATTGTCCAGGAAACCATAATTTAAAACTTATCTATTAGTCTGTGTAACAGTGCCACCCTATTATTGCCTCTTCAAAGCACTCCCTTTCCAAATGAGAATTAATGCTAGGTGTGGTAGTGTTAGAAACTATATAAACTTAGATATATATTTTGAACATTTGTGCATAGTGAGTTGCTCTGTTAATAGGCGTGATAAAAACTCATTTGTCAGAAGCATGCGTTTTTGTCCGTTTTTAGCATCTTCATTGAATTTGTTCAGTATGAGGAAGAAAGTGCACGCCTTGTAGGCAATTACCCCAGGCTACATTTATAGTGAGTATAGAAGCCACTTTGACTGCTGTTAAAAAAAAAAAATTTAAATTTGGGAATATACTGTCTCTGTTCAGCTGCTTGGAACCATGCAGGAGCTGATTGACAACCCACTCACTGTCAGTCCAAAGCACGTTAAAAACTGGAAGCAGGTTAGTGAGACTCAAATGTCTATGTTAGATAGGAATTCAATTTATCTTTATGTGTGTGATTTGTGACCAAAATATATATTAACCCTTTGACGCCTAACGATGACTATAGTGGTCGTACCGCACCGCTAACCTCAAACATTGCATTTTATATATTTATTCAACAAATATAGGTACTGAATATTTTAAACATGGTATATACTCTCCGTTTTTTCCTCTTCAAAATGCAGTTTCTTTCATAAATCTAAATTATTTGGTTCCTGTATTATTCACATTTTATACAGAGTGTGCTAAAATTAAAAAAAAATAATTCCGGCGCCAAAAGGTTAATATATTATGTAATTTTAATATCATGCATGGATGTATTCAGTGGTTCCTCCACTTGTGGAGTTTTTCCTTCTTCATACACCATAAATGGTAAGATTATTGTGAATGGTTAATTTTAGAAGATTATTACAATTGATAACCAACAAGATGCAACTATTTTGTTTTATTTACTTCTAATCTGCCCTACATGTTTCGGACAATGTTTTCACCCATCATCAGGAGCATATCACTGTAACTACAGCTTCTGGTATTGTCCACCAATGTTGCTGCTGGCTGGTGTTGCATATTGGGTGGAACTGACTTAAGTCAGTTCCACCCAATACACAATAAGTCATTTACACCCAATATGCAACACCAGCCAGCAGCAGTATCAGTGGACATTACCAGAAGCTGTAGTTACAGTGATATGCTCCTGATGATGGGCGAAAACATCGCCCAAAACATGTAGAGCTGATTAGAAGTAAATAAAACAAAACAGTTGCACCTTATTGGTTATCAATTGTAATTACATTAATGATGCACGGAAACACAGACGTTAAATTTTTAGAAGATGTATATTTATTTCTGAGTCTTGTCATACAGAGACCATGACTATCTCCTTTTCAGTACTTCCCAGTTTACTATGATTATTATCCTGTCACATTTGACATTCAGTATGGATTTACAAGGCATTGAACATATATCCTGTAGGTGCAACATGATATTCGGATGGAGCAACAGTTTGATTTGGACAGAGCTTCTTATTTGATATTACGCAACATTGAGGAGAATATGCAGCTGAGTGGCCTGAATGAAGTACGCTATGTGATAAAGTTTGACAACTTTGTTTTGTGTCTGTGGAGTCTATTACCACTTCCTACACCTTCAGTTCCATTATCAAAGACTGAGAGGTGAGCACTGCATATATATATATATATGTTCTGGTAGTGTAGCTAGGCTATTTGGGCCCCTATGTGATGCTTACCATTTGACCCTGTCATACTTGTCAGATACATGGCCACTTTTTATAAAATTGCCATGTATGGACTTGGTTTTCAATAAAGCAGTTTATGTCAGTCTATTTCTTGTTATAATTCTCACATGTATGCTGAAAATCATCTGAATAGTGGGTGCTATTCATTTACTGTAACAACAATAACTTGTTGCGATGGGATTGTGGGCCCATTGTTTTTTTTAACCCATGCTTTCTGTACTTTTGCTACATGGTAGCTACATCCCTGATATATACATCATGCTTAATACAGTACTGTCTAATATTTGAGTCATAGACACTCTAAGGCTAGTTGTCCTGCATTTGTCAAAGTACTTTTTGTTTTAATCTCTTGGTATTTAAGTAGTGTGTTCTCTTCTTCAGGCCTCCTCTTGCATGCGATTTTGTTGATGTTGGTGTGGCTGTAAATTTGCCAGAAAGTTTGCTTGATGTGCTTCTAGTTGTCAGAGCTATGCTGGTCAAGTACGACCACTTCTCAGACCTCTGTCCGTCATGGGTACCCAACCCAATTCCTGAAGAAGAACTGAAAGGTACAATATCACTGTAGTCTGTCAAAAACTTGTGAAATAAAGTCATGACTTCAGTATGTTATTTGTTGACACCCTTTGTCAGAAAAATGGAGAAAATTGCATGTGAGCACTGTAGTGTGTACTTCACACTAAGTATTGTTTGATTAAGTTCAGAAAGGTGGGGTATGGGAAAACAAAATATATGTAAGAAATCTTGGTTGTTGTAACTTACAAAAGGAGACTGCTTGGAAGCCCAGGGTTTAGATACGAGAGGCATATTAAGAGTAATAAACTGTAAAGGTGTAAAGCCAGTTTAAGTGGCTGAGTCTGTGTGCAATAGCACACCTCTAAAGCAGGTGAAACGTTCATGATCACTGTGAGTATGATATTCTGTGATAATCTGAATGATTGCGAGTTGTTAAAAGAAGGCCATGGAGTTAGACAGTGGGTTACTGCATTTCTTACCAGACTGATATTTTGACAGATCTGTATGAGATGTGCTTGGTGGAATGGGATGCAAAACGTGAACTTCAGCTTCTGGTAGACAAAGAGAATGATCGCAGAGCACTACTTGCTGCAAAGATAGCTGCTATGAAACCAGTAATGTCTAACTCAGGTGACTCTCGACATTCCAAAAGTTCTTCAAAAAATGGGAGACCACCATTGCAGACTTCAACACTGGAGTCAGAGTTGCTTGAGCTGCAGCGTATTCAACAGACTCCTGTGAAAACAGCATCTGAACTGTATACAGAACAAGAAGGTGAGATCTGATTGAGGAGTGAAGCTGTTATCTGATATACATATCTGCCATAATACAGACTGTTGCTCTAGCCTTAGAGATATTTCTGTATATCTTATAATTCAGTATACAGTAGACTGTCAGGTGTCCCCTTTTGGATAATCCACTTGGCATATTAACCTCAGGACTTTTATAAAACCTTTGTTCTTGAATATAGCTTTCTGTATTGAATTGAATTGAATTGAATGGTATGTGGATTCGAGCCCTTTCAGGCCCGATGCACCTAGGCCTTAGGACAGACCCCATTTTCTGTATGAAATTAGAGGAGGCCTGTTCCCTTACCAAAGTTCCAGTTGGCCCCCATAATTAGTTTCATGATATCCTCAGGGTCCAAAAAGAAGGAACCCAGATGTGTATGTCTGAGTAAAGCCAAGACCCCACACTCACACAAAATGTGGACTGATGTTTCCTCCTCAGTACCACATTTCCTACAAATAGGGTTATTACTCAGCCCCATTGTATATAAATATCTTCTCAAGGTGTTATGTCCAGTAAGGAGGCCAATAACAATCCTGGATTGTGTCCTATTAAAGAACAATAATTGGGCCCTTGTAGACAGGTCAGGGCCAGAAATAAATTCCCAAGCCTGTCTCTGTGTACTATAAGGACCATGCCACAATACCAGATGCTGGTTTTCCATCCAGCATTTTATCTTCTTATATTCTGCGTAGAGACCCCAAGAAAGGCTCGGGCCCAACAAACCGTTGAACAGAATCATCCCTTGTAAACTTGTCGGCGATTTCATTTCCACGCACTCTGGCATGCCCAGGGACCCAATACAGCCCCACAGTGTGCCGGGTAGTAGCTTTCTGTAAGTGCTGCCTGTTTGGCTGTTTCAGAAATGTGTATGAGTGATGGCTTATGAGTATTAGCAGTACTCTGTACATCTTCATACTGTATTGCAACTTGCTACTTCATTATTGACTGCTTTTTAACTAAACCTGCTACCACTAAAGAAGTGTTGCTTTCCTCTGTTGGAAAGATATTTGTCTCATTTTTTATGGGACAGTACCACAACCAGTAGAATGCACAGTTTATTGCTGGATTTAACTTCATGCAGACGTAAATGATTTTTGTACTGTGCTTAAGTTGGACTTCATTAAACAGCATTATTTGGGACATTATATTTAATATCATTTAGCTTTCCACATTTACTAGAGGGGATGAATAATGTCTGGTGCTAAAATGTAGTGCACCAAACAATGTCATTTTAAGTGTAAAAAAATTAATAAGGGACTTTGTAATTTCTAGGCTGTTCATAGTATTGTCTAGGGTGATTTCATGAAGGATAAAATAGACAAAGTGTGTAGCTTGCATGCGGGGAACAAGAAATGCACACAAGATTTTGGTTTGATTATCAGTTGAGAGACCTAGGCATGAATGGATGTGTAATACTGAAATGGCTTTGAAAGGAATTGGATGTTAAGCTGTAAACTTGATTGTACTGGCTGAAGATAGAGTCTGGTTGGCTTTTGTACATTTAGTGATGTACAAGCAGTCCTTGCCTTCTGTGCATAATTCTTTCCTGAAAACGTGTGTGCAAGTCAAAATGTGTGAAAGTGGAGCAGTAGACTTATATGTTGTAAGGGGGGATTCCGTTCCCATTGCATAAAAGTACATAAATTCCACATTTATGGGCAACAAACAAAACAATTTTACCTGCAATGATGGTACATTCCTGCATGAATTCAACTGAAGGTAATTGTTAACATTCCCCCACATCACGTATGTGAATACCCTCCACATTTCTGATGGCTATATAAGGGATGGCTGTATAAGGGTTGGCCAACAAAGTTATATTTCATAAGCCGTTGGTAATCTTAAAAACATTGTTTAAAAACATTTTCATACATCTGCTTCACAGTACATTGCCCTTATCATTGTAAAGACAAAATATATACTGCCATCATCATGATGCAGGTCAACTTTCTTCCACCAGATTGTGTTACCTGATTAAGTTGTCAGCATAGCAAACAACAGAGAGCATGCGGCCTCACCAGAATCAACCAACATGAAAACTCAACTGACCCCACCACCATCAAAGTTGTCAGTTGCGTTGCAAAATATAAACAATACTGATATGTTTGCTAAAGTTAATTCTCGCTTCAAACTCTAGTTATCTCATGTATGTTTTCTGACATTTTTTCTTTGTGGGTTGACAGCCCTAGTGAGACTAGGCCTCAGACACGCCATACTCAGTAGGACACCTCTGGACAAGTGATCATCCTGTTGCAGAGACTTCTACCTGACAAAACACAACACTCACAAAAGACAAACATCCATGCCCCCAGCAGGATTTAAACTTGCAATCCCAGGTAGCAAGTGGCTGCAGGCCCACGCCTTTGACAGCACATCATGAGATTAGCCTTTCTAGCACTTAGTAGACACAAACTACAGATTGAGGCTCACTTTTACAGTACCACTGTGTGTTGGCTCAAAATGTTTGTTTGTCAGCTGTGTACAAAATAATGAATTCAGCATGAAGAAGATGGATTGTGGGTGAGAATTTAAAATGTGCAAAATTGTGGGTTGTATAAAAGTTGAATGTCAGAAAGTCGACTGCCTGTACAGTTTAGTTGTGTAACTTGCCGCGTGGCAATTATGTGAATATGAAATAACTTGAAATGCCAACTTGATGCAACAAGGTAATTTTATTAATGTATTCTTAGCTCGACATGTTTCAGGTACATATGCCCATCATCAGGAGCACCACATGTTGAGTTGCACCATATGGTTTTCTGCACCGAGTTTTTGGATGGGTGGTGGTCTTGAGAGCCGTTGTGTAGGTCGTGTGTGCGGTGCAGATGTTGCTGTGTGACATGAGTCGCACAGCATCATCTTCACCGCACACACGACCTATACAGTGGCTCTCAAGACCACCACCCATCCAAAAACTCGGTGCAGAAAACCATATGCAGCAACTCAACATCCAATGCTCCTGATGATGGGCGTATGTACCCGAAACGTGTCGAGCTAAGAATACATTAATAAAATTACCTTGTTGCATCAAGTTGGCATTTCAAGTTATTTCATGAGGAAGATGCACGGTCAAACAACAATGTAAATATGATTTAAAATGGTATTTCTTCATGCAGATGAAAGCCAGGCTGCAGTGAAAGTACAGTACTGCGCTGACCTGAAGCCTCATGAACTTAATCTTCGCAAGTACATGATCCTTGGTGGTGTCTACCATATTGACCTCCTTCAGCAGCCCCCTCAGCCTCAAAACTTACATGATAACTCAGCAATCACTGTTCGTAAGTAAATTGTGTTACCGTATTTGGAAGATTACCCCATACCAATGAATAAACCATGCTCCACATGTTTCAAGAAGTATAAATTGAAAATTAGTGGCATGAATTTATTGAAGTATTGAAATATACATGTCAAGTATGAATGTGCATATACACGGTGTCGTGAAATTAAGCAGCCATGTTCTTAGTATATTTCTGCTACACATTTCTACTTTTCAAAGTCTGATGTTCCACAGCATGAAAATAAAATATGTAGCATTTCAGCTGTGGTGTCTCACATTACAAATGCTACTTCCTCAGAAACCTATGTCAGATGAAGATAAAAAATACACTATTTACATTTACTTTTCTCCACTGATTTTGTCATCAAAATCAATAACTGAGTTTATTTGGCTAGGATCACTGTCTCGTAGGTGGTCATCCTCCGTGCCGTGAAGCATGATAAATGTGCTCTTTTCAACCAAAGTATATAGTGTCACATGTTTTATCCACATTCCATGCAGCTCTGTGTCCAGCTACTTAATTATTCCTGTTGATGTGAATGCATGTTCTCTGTAACTACCCTTTACATGCATTATTATTTAAGTTCAGTTCCAAATAATAGATATAAGCAAGATACAGCTGAAATATCGCCAGTCCTCCAGGAATCGTGATGTAGTCACTGTTGCTGCTTTTGAGAACCTCTTCATTCCCTTCTGTTGCATGTGCAAGGAAGCTGTCTGAAGTGAGCATAATGTGTAGATGTAAGAGGGTTCCTGGCTGATTCTGCTAAGATGCTTGATGTATTCTAATAAAAGTGTGATCAGTCCACCTTGATCCTTATGCTTTGACAATCATAACTTTTACATAGAGTTGTGGTCGTGTTTTTCTTTTATGTTGATGTACACCTGCAGAGTTTTACTTTGTGTCAGGATGCACAAAATTGCAGTTCTCAATTTTTTTCTCTTCATTGTCACTATTTCTTACTTGAACACTCTGTTCCCTTTATTGCTTACTGTCACGTTGAGGGGTACATAAAATTGTAAATATGTTTTATCAACATTACTGGTATGGGAAAGGAGTATGAGTGGTGGTTATGTACTTTGCTAAGACAGTATTAGCTCCTTATATTTGTCTGGATGCCAGTGTGAGGCACTTGTGTCCCATTCTGAAATGCAAATGTGTCATACAAAATATCACACCACACTTTTATATCCCTTGAAACTCTGTATTCCATATTTCTTGTCAGTGCTGAGGTATTTCAGTGATGCATTTTGATTGATATCACCCACCTGAACTGTTGCTTATTACTTATTAGCAAAAGTCTCATTTGTCTGGGATATGGTGCCACATCGTATCCCAGAAGAATGTAAACCTCAGTTGCACTGCTGCAAAAACTGAAAAAAATTGCTTATTCACAAAGCTTGTGTTCTGTTTCAAGATATTTTACTTTCTGACCATGATACTCCCACTGACTGCCACTGCTTTACAGCTCTCAACTCATAATTCTTTATCCTGTCTGTTGTACAGGTACTGCTAACATTTTTTGCCATTAGTGTGTTTTCTAGTTTCTTCTGCTGTTGTTTGTTTGTTTTTTCAGTCTGTAAGTGACCGTAGATGTAAGTAAATGCATGCCTTTAGTACTCATGTTTAGAAGAACATGTGCACAGTACCTTACAGATTAGCATCCCCTTGTTCAGAGTGGCTGTGTGTGGTTCTGTGTGTAGTGTGTGAAAGGAAGACAGAGTTGTGAAAGTCAGTTATTACAAACCATATCATGAGTGAACCACAAACACATGCATATGCATATGCATGCACGCCAATTATCTCTCCCTCTGGTAGAACAACAGTGTCAAGTGTTAGAGAAAATAGGTTATTTAATTGGGATGTAAAGCATATGCAAATTTATGTCTGTAATAGTCAAAGTTCAGAGCTGTGTTAGTTCCTAATGTGTAATCAACAACAACAACAATAATAATAAGAGCAGAGCTTACTACCAGCAGAACAAAAAGGATGTCACCCTGGAATTAAAGGTTGCAAAGATCAATGAATGATATCAAAGGCAATATGTGAGGACTTCAGGAGAAGGAGCAAGAATTTAAGTATAGCCTCAATTGATTACTAGAAAGAATTTGATAGCGTTCCACATAGCTGGGTGGAAAAGTCAAGCATTGGTAGGAATGAACAGTAAAATTGTCAGATTTTGTAAACTATCTATGGAGAAATGGAACACAAGGCTTTTTTTAAAAACAAAACGCGAAGTAATGCAGTCACAACTCATTCAGATATGAAGAGGAATATTCCCAGGGGACTCTCTTTCGCCATTACTCTTTTGCATAGAATTCATTCCATTAACAAACGAGCTGAACAGAGCTGATTGTGGATATCAAGTACATGGAACTGAGAGGAAAATAAGTCACTTATTTTGTATGGATGACTTGAAACTGCTAGGTAGAAATGAGAATGATTTGAAGAATGAAATAAAAATTGTGCAAACAATTAGCAAAGATATAAATATGAATTTTGGTTTAGAAAAATGTGCAAGAATATGTTTAAAAAGAGGTAGGGTCCAAAACAAA
>Ga0123357_10013070_pt1 | contig 10742 bp, 5 predicted proteins | sample TergutEmb28metaG_FD_89873 | JGI IMG/M metagenome (GOLD analysis project Ga0123357, IMG submission 89873) | Embiratermes neotenicus P4 segment gut microbial communities from Petit-Saut dam, French Guiana - Emb289 P4 | ecosystem: Host-associated > Arthropoda: Insects > Digestive system > Gut ...
CATTTCTGTCAGAGAGGATCAGAAAGATTCCTGTGGACTCCTTCATGCGCCATACGATGCCACCTCACTGTCAACCAATAAGGATTATCAAGTGACGTGAGGTCACACCGCAAAAGTACGGAGCCTCAAACACCGCCGTTTGAGTGTCAAGACTCAAGGGAAATCGGTCTTCAAACTGTGCAACAGCAATAATTTTACCAAGTTTTGAAGCAATGTAACTTTCGTTAAAGACAACATTATGAAGAATGAGAATATGTGTACTATGTACATAATTACTTGGCCGATACAATATAGAGATGATCTTAAACTTAGAACATAGCCTCAAGTGAGTTATTTTTGCCCAAATAATTTCTTTGCTCTTCTACTTTTCTCATTGGTCCTGACATTAATTTATGACAGTTTACTAGTAAGATATGACCATTACTGCAAAGTAATTCTCTTCGTAACTTTCATTCTGGGTTGACTGACTGATTAAGCAACTAAATTACTTACTTACTACAAAAAGCGAACAAACCAACTAACTGACTGGTTGATTTACTGATTGACTGACCAACTGACTAATTGCCTGACTGACTAATTAACTATATAGGATAAGGCCCTTGCCTGCAAGCTATTCAAGCGACTCCCCAACTCTTATGAAAGCAGAAAGTTTACTGCCTTTTTCACAAGAGTCCGCGAAAACACTCTGGACAAAACGTGAGCAGAGTTTCTATTGCGTTTTGTTACATTGTTAGAATACCAAACACATTTCAATGACAAAATAGGGCCTAGATCTTAACTACAGGCTTACGACGATATGTTAGACACGTATTCAATCCTCTTTGAATTTCTGATATTTTCACAGCGGTGTAGCTGAAATTTTCTTTCTTCTGTGATTTTAAACTCGTCAATAGGTGGTTGGATCCCGACGTTTCGAGAGGATGTAATACCTGCATCTTCAAGGGTCGACAGGACCTACAAGGGCTTTAATATTCGTTTGGGACCATCATCTTGAAGATGAGGGTACTGGTTTACCGCGAAGCTTCGGTATTCAAATCGCCCATTGAAGCAGTAGTGTCTAAGAAGAAAGGAATCCTAATGTCGAATTTAATATACTCAAAAAGGAAGGCAATCTGTAAGAAAAGAATAGAAAATGCACAGGCCTTTTCTAAAATAACAAATTTTTATATTAATGAAAGAAATACTGCTTCGTATTGATTGCGGAAGATATTGAAGTGACTTTTTTGAATATTAATTTTCAGGTTTACGCTAATAACTCATTCTTAAACTCCTTTGGCCCAAACAGTGAAACGAGATTCGTATTCTTAGTCTCGCTAACGTTCTTATGTGTCTTGGACAGCGAAGTCAGCGTTTAACACTAATACCTAAGGAAATCATTTATAGCAATTGAGTTTTTAAATTGTTTAATTAAGGATAATCTTCAAGAAACAGGACATGAGGCTGTAGATGGTATCTACGTCACACTGTTCACGAATAAGTGTGGAGCTTTTTGGAATTTAGGGATTCCAAATGAAGCTGGAAAAATTCTGATTAACGGAGCAACTCTCAGATTTTCAAGAATTGCTGTAATCGATGGAGTTAATTAGGCAAAAAAATCACTTCACAGTGAAACACTAGAAAATGTTTACAAACGGCAAACAATATAAACAACCGCGGCGAAAAGGAAGGCCGTAATGGTAAAATTCAGGAACTCCCTCCCCCCACTTCAAGCAGTTTTTCATTTTGTTCCTAACCATTATTTGCGCTTCAGTTATTGACGTAATACGAAAGAAAGTTATAAATGTACCAGCGTGTTTCATTTTAACTGCGAGTTAACAATGTTAAACTTTCCACTCTGCTGAATCTAAGACAGGGATGAACAAAACTTTTAAGCGACATTACAAGTGTCTGCTCCAGAATTTGTTTCATTTTGTGGAAACTCGAAGTTACAAAGTGGAGCGGAAGTCATTATGTGTTTATTAACTCTTCGATTATTAGCGAATACAAGGGAAATGACTTAGGATTCGTGACTGATAGCGATTTTGGGGGAATAAACCAGCATCGTGTCAATACCTCCAAAAACTCAGCTGGGAGACTATACAATTAGCAGAGGTTTCGGCCGGTGCCCACAGACTTAAATTGTATTTGTGTCTTTCGTAGAGGTCCGTTTAAACAGAGAAAGGTATAAGCCTAGTTTATACTTCCTGGTAATTCGGATTTGCTTAATGACTCCATAGGTTTGAGGGATGTAATAGTTACTTACGTGAAGGCATGATACAAGCTGCCAATTATCACAATGAGAACAGACTTTTCTGTAGTCAAGATCAGGGTCCATCAATTCCGGAAAAAATAAAATTTTGTGTTGTGCGTTGGACGTAATCGATATGAAAGTAAATTCATAAAGAGGCAGAATGACTGAAGGAACAATGAGCTATACAGACCAGCGTCTGTTATACAGTGAACTGGACCAGATATGTGACTTAGTAGGGAAGTGATGGTATCAGTTATTGAATATACTATCAAATGGTAGATCCGGTGATCGAGCCGGCAAATGCACGATATTTTTATGCTCCAAAACGTCCATACCGGCTCTGGGGCTCACAGAACGTCCTAGCCGTTTGGTGTAACGGGTTCTTTCCTCTAGGCGAAAAGCGGCTGGATTGTGAGTCGACCACTCTCCCCGATCCATAGAGAAGTCGAATGAATGGAGAACTACCTTTAGTCACTCTACATGTCTTTATGGAGTGTAGATGAAGAACTTCACCTTTGCGTTTCATAGTTCAATTCAATCGCAAGGAAACGTTAATTGGCGCAATATCATAGCAAATAAAGACCGTCACAGATGTGTGTAATAAATTTAAGTCCTGGTAGAGCAGTTACTTCGATAATCGTAGGAAAAAGAATATTCTCTATACCACACAGGGTCTGAGCAGGCTGTGGAGTACACATCACATTTTTCCAATGGGCATAGGGTTTTTTTCACCGAAGCAAAAGAGTCAAGGGTGAAGCTGAGCACTCACCTCCATCTAGTGCTGAGGCTCAGCCTATACGAAGCAATACCACCGCCTGTCAGTATTTCCTTTTGGCGCGGTGCTTAACTAAGCTGGCACAGGGATAATTTCGTCTTCATGCTCTTTGATATAGCTATCATCTAGAACTATCCTGTCAGCGGATGCTAATTATCATAATGTTAATGTAATTATTTTGAAAAATTAAAATTAAGAAGTTAGGGATTACATTGCATACAATGTTTGCAGTCAGCATGTTCGATCCAGGCAAACGATAAGGGGATTCACAATTCGAGCCACATTCAATACCGAATAGCAGCGTCGTCTGATGCGTACAAAACAAGGGTGTGCTGATCGTTAGCATTAGGTTAATTTTCGTTAATAATTTTTCAAAATTATTCGACAAACTCCATTTTACCAGTTTCAACAAACCTGGTATTTGTTACTCCCCACAGCATGACAATACACAAAGCCCAATAACGTAAATAAATGAAGAAAAAATATTTGTATTTAATACAAGTTTTCTTTTTAATTGTTGAAATTTTGGAATAGCAAATTTCATGAAATAAAAAATGATTTGCAATTACAATTAAATAGAAATAGCTGAATTCAGGCAATTTTAAAGAAGTGAGCCATGATTTTTCAGCACATTTAAAAATTCCATGAAATTTCTATTGTTTAAAGATGTGTATGGCACATCATGGTTCAGGAAGGGAAATCCTTGATTAGTTAAAAACACACAGCATCAATAAACCGATGTAATTTTCATCTGCTCTTCTTCACTCGTTCATTATGCCTGGTGACGTCGTTTCTGCGTTGAGCGTCGGGGAGCAGCTCATCTCTGTATTGTTTTCAAAGTAATTTAAGCTGTAGATAGCAGTGATGTTGCGTATTTTCGTTGCGCACTTGACAAATGATTTAAATCCGAGAAGTCATGTTTACTTCAAGTGTGTAAGAAAACAGTAAACGAGGCCGACAATAAAGCTCGTTTGTTGTATCACATCTTGCTAATCAGTCAACTTTTTCATATTGACAGAAGCAGAAATGCCTTGTATACTACATTGTTCTTTCTTAGTTTGATGAAGAGTTATTAAATTTATCAGTGGTGGAGTAGTTCGACCTTTATTCACTATTCTTAATTTATCGTGTAGCGGGTGCATGGAAATTGGATTATCTAATAGTTCTTTAATAACTATATGTTTGGAAATTTTAATCGGTCGTAACACACTGTAGAATGATAAAGGGAGACAGCATACTCTCTAAGTACGAGTATGATGTAAAATACAGCAATAAAAATGATAGGATAACAACACGATACAGTTTTCGTGGCACGAGACACCAACATCCTACAACAAACACTAAAAAATAGTCAAGCTGTGCATGCGACAGGCACCACGCCTTCCAGTATCACAACTGCAGTCTCCCCTCACCCCACACGACAGCGTCACTTCCTAAAGTAACACGCAGTCGGCGTTTAACGTGAGCCCAGCACAGCTAACTCAATTGTAGGTGCACTGAAGCCGAGCGAAAACATTATAGAATATGGAAGTAACATCAAGGGTTTATAAACAAATATTGGGGGCGAATTTATATAGAGTGTGCTTCCCTGCTCTAAATAATACTTAAAATCGTACTTGTGTTCAATGAAATAATGATCCTTCTTTGTTCACCCCTGATCGCTTTCTTTCACGAAACGAAAGGACAGGCGTATGAAGTGTACGGTTTCACAGTAGACAAAACTGAACACCGTAAAAAAAAAAAAGCAAAATATATCCTTTCAGATAGCTTTCGCTTGCGCTTGAACAAAATGAACAGGACACCGATGCAAATGGATTCACAAAGTGCTGAACCATTTTCTTCTAATATAGGTCTACATTAATTTTGACTTTCGTTCGTAATATCAGGAACTCTTGTCACCTCAGTAAACAGGTTGGTATTTTAAAAAGTTAAACATACAAAGGAAAAGAAAATGCTGAAGTTGCTAATTTTATCCTCTCACTGCTTTACAATTCAGAGTTGCGCTCATTGCATTAGGCTGCTTAAACTATGATTTTAATTAAACTCTTCTTAACTGCCTCAGAAAAGCCTATAAACTAATAAGCATCTTGTTAAATTGCGACAGTACCGTGTCACAGACATAATTACGCCCGTAACGAAATGGCTCTTAGACACGTTAATTAAGTTTATATTCTTCCTTCAGAAATACGTTTAGGTTGCTATTTGTGCGAGCATTCTCCACTCCTTGCTGACAATTTAAGAGAAACACAAGACATTTCCTAGCGGAAATCTTGTAATAATTAGACAAGCCCTCATGTAAGCTACGCGGAAGGTGGTCAAATTAGTTGAAGGAGCATTCCCGTTATTTCGAGCGTTGAAAGTTTCAAACCGTCACGTACTTTTCTTCGCGAAGGCTGGACAAGAAGTCTGGAACCCTAAAGCCGAGGAGATTTTGGTTGATTTGACTGCAATAACAGAACGATAGTACTTATTTCATATTTGAGGTTTAGATTATATTTAATATATATTTTTATTATATATTTAATAAAGTAACATTAAGCGGAAACCATTTTAGGTGTATATTGGACATCTTCCTGGTCTGCGACAGACTTGTATTGGGAGTTCCGTCTTCAGGTAACTACTTGCCACACCGTGTACGAGGGGAGGTACGAATATAACGCCCCCTACCGGGATGCTGATAAGTCCTTAGCCCGATCAGGAAGGAAATAAACTGGGTCTGTCAAACTTGTGATGGACAGAGGAATGGATTAATTTGGCTAGGGTAGGGGCAGGTGGTGGACTGTTGTGAATGTGGTAATGAACCTCCAAGTTCCATAAAATGCGAGGAATGTAGCTTGTTTCCTTCCTGATTTGGCTAAGGACTTATCAGCACCCCTGTATGTTTATTATTGTTTAATTTAAAATATTCGTTTCGACTGCTGCGATTGAGCTCAGGACCTGAGTTGCTAGGTACATTACCTCTCTTCATTCTTTCTATTTGGTCGCTTTTTATGCGCCTAGCCTGCTTGGATATCTGCCTACAGACACACAGTTCTTCGTCACTGCTTAGTGCTTCGTGCATGGCACCAGTAAAATCATCATCACCATAATCATCACCACCATCACAATTAACAGTGGCCACTAGGGTGTTGACTCGGCATTTTAATTAACAATAATCGAATTAAATCATTCCTATTTTCATCACCACGATTCAAGTTACTGCTTAAATCTCAGTGGTAATTTCAGGTGAAGTTAAAGCAATCCTTGTATACAGGCCTGGACAGGCCCTGAGATTTCCAGGAGGTCGGGACATCCAGATTTCTAGACAATCGGAACATGAAGATGGTACGGTTGTCAGCCCGACCCACCCCCCAGGAAGTATGCCTGGTAATCATTTCTGTTTGAGGCTGAGTCGACCCCAGGGCCATAGTGCTGCCGGAAGAATTATGTAAATAGAAAATTCCAATGTAGCGCAGTGCCTCAACCAACTGTGCCAGCGCAGGATCTGTTACAGCAGCACAGCGTACTTAGGTGGTTTGTATGACACACTTAATGCTGTTTCTTTGTGAAGCACTAATTGCTTGGTTTTGTGATGGACATGGAATGTGCTCACTGTGAGACACGAACTGAATTTTTGTGTAAGAACGTCGTTCTTAAAAGGGTTATGTACATGGAATTATGTATTTACTAGTTTATCACAGTGATCAGGCAGTCTTAGACGCTTAGGTCTAATGATCTTGATGTCCGAACGCTGGGGTCGTAGGTTCGATTTCCACCTGGGGGCACGAATGTGTTCAAGTTTCTTCTCCGTTCGTGCAAGTTGGCGTAACAAAAGCTCTTGCGATCCCAAAATGAAAGGACTCACAGTGTCAAAATTTAGTTCTAAATTGGATTAATAGGTTACAAGAGCTACATGGAACAAATTAACTCAGGAATTTTATATAGACTATTACATAAACACGCAATTTTCGGAGGTATGCCAGTGACCGCACGGTCTAAGGTGTAGGTTTGTTGTGATTGCAAGTTCGAATCCCGTCGGGGGATTGGATGTCTGTCGCTTGTGGGTGTTGTGTGTTGTCAGGGCTGATCACTCGTCGAGAGAAGTCATACTGAGTGTAATGTGTCGAAATAAGCGTGATCGTGAAGCCTCGAAAATGAGGAGGCCCTGCTCCACTAGGCTCTGACCCCTCATGACAAAAATAAACATAATTTTCAGAGTATTACAAGCAATAAAAATTAAATTTGTTGATCTTTGAAATTAAGAATCGAGTAAATAAATAATGTGAATATTTGGATAAAAAATTATTGATTATATAAAATATATTCACTAAAATCTGATGCTGACAGGCTATTTTGGAAACGGACGAAATAATTCTAAGATTCTTTACAAGCGACAAAATAAGTTAACTTATCATGAAATATCTGTGTTTCTTACAACAGTTTTGATGCTGTTTCCATTCTCCCGCGGTGGTTATTCATGTGACTCCCAGAAGACTTGTAACTTCAAGTACCTTCTGAACTGAGTAAATTAGCTTCAGTAGGTTATTCATAATTTCGCACCGGCACTTCAGAATTCCCATTCAGCTACGCAAAGCAAGAAGAGCACAACGTTCACGCAGTACCACTAGTACTGTTGTACTGTACTAGCCCCATTTACACTCCACTTTTTGTAGCGTGACTTGCACTACAGTTGTCACTATTTTGGGTCGTTGCACTAAACGACAAAAAAGGGTAAACTACTCTTTTATTTTAATTTATTTTCCTTAAATGAAGGCTACCTGCAGTTGTCGGCTTTCACAAGAATGCTCGCATGCCAGTTACCAATTCTTGTCTGCATGAGTGGCAACATGAAATGCTAGATGTTCATTCTAAGTGTCTATTACTCAAGGGTCACAAAGAAAACATCAGTCAGTAAGGTAACTGAAAAGGGGCTGAAAGACTGAGGTTCGATTGCCGGAATTAACGGAGGTTCTTCTCTTTTCTGGAGCACGCTGTGGCGCAGTTGGTTAAGTGTTCGATTCCCGATGGTGTCATTGGAATTGTTTATTTCATTTACATAATCCTTCTGGCCCTGGGGTCGAATTAGCCTCTAACAGAAATGAGTACCAGGAATATTTCCTGGGGTTAAAGGTGGCCGGTGCGTAAGGCTAACAAACTTACTACTTTCATGTGCCTTTTTCATGAAATCTGGGAGTCTCAACCTCCTGGAACCACCAGGGCCTGTCCAGACCTGTACAGGGATTGTTTTATCTTTACCTTTACCTTTACTTTTACCTTCTCTTTCCTACAGCAACAACATCGACATCGGTGTCCCCCTAGTCTCCTACCCAATGGAGATCGTGGTATTTTATTCCGTATTAAAGCGGCTGGAGCGTGAGGGCAAACTCTCACCTTTGCCCACTGTTGATGTCTCAAATGCACGCTGCCTTATCTCCATGTTTTCTCTACACCTACGCGGCTGATAGCTAGGTACAGAGACGATCTGATCTTAACCTTTCTTCAGTTATTCTTTTACAGGAAATTACTGACATTTATTCAATGCCAGTTTACTAACATCCTCGTCACAAGTCACTAGATTTAACTGCGTGTTAGATTCAGCAAGACAGCGCATGGTAAACTTCTTGTCCACCTTTATGACAAGTTAGCCGTAAGATTAGTCGTTACAACTGCGAAAATAGGACTAAAGAACCCCCATGTAGCAGTGTCGATATTGAGGAGCTAAGGGGTTGTAAACCGGTTAACAAAACCCGCGCACATAAGGAACCCCGAAGGTCCATTACCTTATTCACGCGTCCCTTTCCGGAGTCAGATGAATCCAGTCGACATCTTGCCATCTTGGTCTTATGATCAATTCTAACACAGGTCCATCTACACCTAGGTCTCCCAAGTGCTCAAGTTCATTTAGGCTTTACCACCAAAACCCTGTAAGAATTCCCCCCTACACCTCCGCATATGTGTCAGATGCCCTGCTGTTCTTATCCTTCTTGATTTCATCAACAACAATATTCGGTGAGAGGAAAAATTATGAAGTTCCTCAAAATACAATTTTCTTCAGTCGCCTCATAATTGCTCCCGCTTTGACTCATATATCTTCTTCTGCGTACGTTGGGTTAAAATGTTGTTAGATCAGAGATTTCTAAAAATAGGCAGATGATTAACTTACAATAAAATAACTACGCAGCAGGAGTAGGCAGCTAATTACTGCTCTGCTTCATGCTCTGTGTCACGAATACACAATTTGTCATTCTTTTGGACAGAATCATGTCGAAAGTACGATACAGAAAGCAGTCAAGTGTTCAACAGGTTGCCTTGTACTCTATTTACAGAAGTGTTAGAAGTGTGTAAACCTAAAAACGCAAGGTATAGAGGCCAGCATCAACCATTTTTCCCTTTAAAGATGAAGCGTAAACTGTTTTATTGTAAGATCCACTTCGCACCCCGCAGTAAACACTTTTCATCTCGGTTCAAATACCTGTCAGTTTAAATTAATATAGGGAAAAAACTGCTGTCTGTTACTGAATAAACACAAAACACTTAATAAACACAGCGTGGGCAGAATGTACATTTTTGGGGCGCGTTGGCAAAATTGCGAAAAGCGACTATTCGCTTGGTCATGTCTGTCCGTCTGCAAGAAACAACAATTCTCTCACTCGACGGATTTTCATGAAATATTATATTTGAGTATTTTGTTTTAAAGTCGAGAAATTTCAAGTTGAATTAAAATTTGACAAGAATAACGGCTACTTTACATGCAGACCAATATACATTTTTTTATCATATCTCGCTCAATTCTTCTTAAAATGAGAAATATTTCAGAGAAAATTGGTCCGGAAAACCAGGAACACATTTTATGTCCAATAACTTTTTCCGAAAATCGTACCATGAAGGAAACAACGTGGAAAAATATTGTATAGCCGGACAGGCTACGAATGATAATATGGACATTGCATTCTGGATAACTAAGGCTACAGACAGGCACGCAGAGTATGTAATACTTATTGCTTATCCACTGCAAGCATGTTTGCACGAACGCGACTCACTGTTACGTTTTTCATAGTTTGTATGTCTTGTTGAATGTTAAACCCACTGCTGCAAGTAGAATGTTAATGCTAAAATAAAGCCTTATAAATACGTTTCCTTAAATTTTCTTTACACGTTTTATATCAGTAAAACACGTTAAGGCATACAGCTGTCTACACAGGAGTCACTTTGCTTATCATTTCTGTTTTCTCCTCTACATTAGTGAAGTTATTAAGAAATGAATTTGTACGATTCTTCACAGACTTTTCAAGTTGCTATTTGCACGTAACGTAGCACATTAGTCGAAGCATTTTGAATAATAGTACTGTTATATTATAAATTCATAGAACTGTAATTACATAAACATTAACATTCCTGATGACGGTAAATGTAAGGCCGGTTCTCCATTTTGCTCTCTTCAGTCACGAGACCCGCTAATGACGGGAGTATAATGTAGCATCCCATCCGTTTATTTGGTGGCACTTATGCTGCAACAATTGATTATGCTATTTACTGCACATCACTTGTTTTGTGATGAATATGTAACTGTTACATTTTTTGCATATAAAATTACATCATGTGCGCCTGCTCGGTGACGTTAGTAAACTAGGGAATAAACATACGCTTGGATACTTGCTAAGAGTATTCTAATATATGTAGTTTCGGGACGATTGAGTCCTTGTTTACGATATTTAAGAACTTAAATTCGTGTTCACATCATAGTACCTATTCATAAGA
>Ga0123357_10013071_pt1 | contig 10741 bp, 8 predicted proteins | sample TergutEmb28metaG_FD_89873 | JGI IMG/M metagenome (GOLD analysis project Ga0123357, IMG submission 89873) | Embiratermes neotenicus P4 segment gut microbial communities from Petit-Saut dam, French Guiana - Emb289 P4 | ecosystem: Host-associated > Arthropoda: Insects > Digestive system > Gut ...
CCCCAAGTTTCCGACTTGGAAGGAAACACCAGACAATCGCAAGTTTGATAATAAAAATTCATCTCTTCACGATTCAGAAAACCGATAAACTTGACGGTTTTCAATGAATGATATTTTTTGTAAAGCCATTTTGCATATTTATCTTCTGTTCCGTCAATTGTCAATAATACACTAAAATCAAGGCTATCGTCTTTTTCCAATAAGATAGCGGCTTCACATATCAATTCAAAATTTTTATGAATTATCGAAGTGGCGGGAAAGAAAAAAACGGTTGTTTTATCTTCTGATTCTGAGCGTATTAGCCATACTTCTTCTTTCGCAAAATCGGGAAATACCGGCATGGCGACAACTATATTGTTAATGGCAAACATTTTCCGAAAAGCTTCCCGCATCCATTCCTGTTGCACAATCACATAATCATTTTTTTTGATATTGATTCTGTAAATGTATTTAGATAAAATACTCAAGAAAAAAATATTACGCTGCAAAATAAAATCTTTCAATCCCGCTTTATAAAACGGAAAAGGATTATGGCAATAGACTACTCTTTTTTCAGCTACTACGTTGGGGGTGGCGTCGTGCATGGAAAACCACATATAGGGCTTCAAGCGTTTTGAAAGTTTTCTAAAACCGATATATTCGTAATAAAGTCTATAAAGATACGAGTTGCGGGATTTTGGAAAGGCAATGTAACTGACATTCGGATAATTAGGATGTTGTTCCGCATTATGAACCAAAGCAATTATTTTGTATTGATCTCCGGCAAAATTTGATAGAGCCTCAATACATTCCTGCATGACTTTAAGCGTTCCGCCACGAAACAAATTAACTCCGGATAAAACGATTGTTTTCATCTTTCAATTCTTTAAATAAAGATAGCCATTGTTCCATCACTTTATCAATCTGATAATTGAGAGAAGTTTCCCTCGCAGCTAAACTCATTTGTTCCCGTAAATCACCGGATTTTATCAAAAGATTTATTTTTTCAGCTAAACGAACAATATCGCCGGTTTCGACTAAAAAACCATTTACTTCATCAATAATCAAGTCTTTAGGTCCACAAGGGGAATTAAAAGCAACTGCAGGCAGCCCGCAAGCCATACCTTCAAGCATTACCATACCAAAAGAATCCAAATAACGCGAAGGAAACGCCAGCAAAGAGTATGCCGGATATTCCGTTTGAATTTCAGGTACCGGTTCATGAATTTTCACAACCGTTTCCAATTGATATTTTTGAATCAATTGAATCAGTGAGTCTTTTTGATTTCCGTTTCCATAAATAACAAGTTCCCAATCAGGATGTTCAACATATACCGCTCTCCAGGCTTCAATCAACAAATCAAATCCTTTCTCATAAGCCAATCGTCCGGCAGCAATAACTTTTTTATTTTTTGAGGAAGAAAATATTTCAGGAAAAAAGGGTAAAGGATTAGGTATTACTTTTATATTTTTTTGATTTTTCCAAAAAGCTTTTTCTTCTTTTGTCAATACAACCAATCTTCTGAGTTTATAACATCGCTGCCGCATTTCCCAAGTTCTTGATCGAGCGACTAAATTAGGTATCGGATTGCTCGACAGTTTTCGTGCCATTAATTGGCGGAAGTTGCCGGGAAAATGCAGTTCGCCGATTTTAATACTTCCATCAGTCAAATTATTAATAAATCCGATGTCTAAACCCAAAGTTGAAACCGTAATATCCGGACGCACCTTATTCAAAAGTTTCTTTAATTCTCTTTCATATTCTTTCGTCTTCCGGTAACGGGACACACATTTTTGGATGTAGGATTCTTTGCCGAAATTTTCATGAATACCAATGTCTAAATGGTAAAGATGAATTTTCTCAGATAAAGGATAAAATATGGGACGTCCCATTTGTTCGGTAGTTACAATTGAGACATCGTAATCCGGTAAGTTAGCTAAATAATTGGCTTTACTGGTAGTAACTCTTTCCATTCCGGCAGGATTAAAGAGTCCGCCGGGTAACAAATAAAGAATTTTTGTTTTTTCTTCATCCATGCTCCAAACGATAATAATACTCAATCATATATGAAGAACTGGCAGCAAGCAGCAATACTTCCGTAATATGCTGCATACCAAGAGTATCTGCTTTATAATGCAAAATAAACATATAAATGAACAGTAAAGAAAAACACATAAAATCCTGCTTCTTATCCAGTGTATCTCTTCGACGAGAAATACCTAATGGAGCGGCACAAAACAGATATTGAAAAATGCTCAGACATAAAAGCCATGGAATGCCACCAAAAACCAGAGCATTCATATACCCTGCATCCGAGTGCGGATAAGAATTGCCGAACCCTGCCGAATTGCCATGTCCAACAAATAATGTTTCATCTCTTATCGGGAAATAATGACCTTGAAGCGCATCGCTTGAACCGGTTGAAAGAGTTCCTTTATCCCTCCAATTATAATAAGCTTCAAAAGCAAAAGGGAATATTTCATCGGATAATCTTTTTTGTTGTCCAGGAGTCATTAAAAAATAAAAAAATACAAGTATAAAAATGACGGCTAAGAGTATTTTCCATGTATTTCTCACCCATGAGGTGAATTTGCTAAATGAATAAATAGCGTATAAAAAGAGACCTAAGCCTAATCCCACAAAACCGGTTCTACCAGAAAGGGAAATGCCTGCGATCAAAAAAAACAACACAATATACGATCTGAATCCTGTAATATATTTTTGATCTTCCTTTAACTGCAGACGGAAAAATAGAATACAAGCTGCCCCGTAGGCTGCAGGCAATTCAAAAAAGATACTTCCTGTTAAGGCATATCCTCTGAATTTGTTAATTCCTAATTCCGGATTTTCCATAAATTCCCTGAATCCAGGAGGTTTAAGAGCATAAATAAAATCCCCGACTGGTGTAAATAAATAACCTGTTAAATGAATAAATCCCTGTAAAGCAAAAGCATAGCATATTAGGACAATTATTTTTTCATAAGCTTCACCTTCTTCATTTTCGATAAATAAAGGAAGGGAAAAAATGAAACTTGCTAACATAAAAGCCTGTAATATCAATCGTTTCTCTCCTGCATAGTTATACTGTTCGTGTAAAACAGTAAAAGCCAGATAAATTATAGCTATAATTATCGTACCTATGAAAATAACCACATTATTGCGCAAACTAAAATATTTGAGAGAAACCGATTTTCTTATAAACAAATAGTAAAGAAGTACAAAAATATCAGCTAATACCACTGAATTATAAACATAAGGCATTCTAAAGTTGAATACAATTAAAAACAAAATAATCACATTAAAAAATAGTTTCATCGCTTTATACTGTTATGTTTTTGTTATTTCCATTCTGTTGTATTCTTCCAACAAAAAAATAATTTATAAAAACCCTTCAAATAATTTTTAAGCATAAACAAATCCCAATATGGATGATTTAGTTTTAAAAATTTAAATGACTCCTTTTTATGCTGTCTGGCAAGAATGCTAAAATTCCACGAACAGCGACGTGCTATTATTTTTTTCGAGAGCGCCGGCTCCATTCTATCTTTCCAACTTTGGACTACATTCCAAATTGCATAGCACATTTTTAGCGTAAAGATAGTCATATTTTGTTTATGCCACCTATAATAAGCAAAATATTCGTTTAAATAAGCAATTTTATAGCGTGAGGCGACGTTTAGCCACATATCCAGATCTTCAACAATGGTATTTTCATTGTATCCTCCAAATTCATCCAAAACGGATTTTCGAATCATCACCGTAACAGACGGGATACAATCGCGTTCAATCAGCGCTTCAAATTTTACGCTTTTTACCGGATCAATTACCGGATCAATAATTTGCAATCCCTCAATAATCCGGCTTTGTTCATCCACCATATACACTTTACCGAATACCATTGCGCATTCCGGATGGTTTTCCAAGAATCTTACCTGTTTTTCTATTTTATCCGGCGCTAAAAAATCGTCGGAACCCGCGCCATCAATATATTTTCCATGTGCATACTGCCGGAGAGCTTTATTTAAGGTTTTTGATATTCCTTGATTCTCTTGAAACGCCAATGTAAAACCATATTGTTTCTGAAGTCTTTCCAAAATTTCGCGGGAATTATCTTTCGATCCATCGTCTATAACAATTAACTCAACATTTTTGTATGTCTGATTAACAACGCTCATAATACTTTCCTCAATGTAGGCGGCATGATTATAGGAAGGTATTATTACCGAAACCAAAGGACCCGTATGCACGTTATTTTCAATCATTTTTATTTATTAAAGCTGTTTTATTAATTTCTGAAGTAGGCCAATAAGTTGCATGACTATATGGCGCATTAATAACCGAAACCCGCAAATCAGGATTAAAGATAACCGAACAATCGCTCAATAGCGAAGCTGTTTTTAAAAGATAGTTGCAACGTGACAAAATCAGGCAGTTAACAATTGCATCCCGATTGATGGTTATTTTCGAATTGTCTTGTGTTAAATGAACCGGATCTCCTGTTTCTGAGCGTATTGCATCGTTCCGATAAACAACAGGAATTGATAAATCGGAGTTTAAAAGATAATGAATGGCTTGGGCGTCGTCGGATGAGAAAAAGATAAGATTTAATTCTGGATTGTTATTCAACACTTTACGAACATTGTTCAATAACTCTTCGTGAGTAACTTCCGAAGCTTCTACGGCTTTGTCTGTTCCACGATAATGTATTCCCAAAACCTGTTTTCCTATAAACCGCTGATTTATAAATGCGTTCACTTCTTCTACGATTTTATCATTGAATTCCAAATATTTTTCAAACAAATCTTTAGCCATATTCAACCGCAAGCGCTTATCCTGATTTTTCCATACCAAATCGCTGGTATCACGAATAGAAGTGTATTTTATTTCCGGATGGAGAAGCGCCTTTTCCTTTTTATAATAAAACAATTCTCCGAAATAATCATTTGTATTGTTTTTCTCTCTGTAATTGAACTTAATCAAAGGAATATAACCTTTTGCATCACAATATAATAAAATTTCAAGCATATTAATAATTCTTGCGCCTAAGCCCATCGCATCGGTATTCATGTCGATGGCATAATATCCATCTTTTGTCCGGCGTTGAAGCAAGAATCCTATTAGCAATTGCCTGATTTTCTTCTTTAATTTTTTCATATCAATATCTGTTCAATAAGTCAATTACTCTTCCTACTTCATCTTCCGTCAGAACGGAGCTCATTGGAAGAGTCAGCACTTCTCTGTGTATCTTTTCCGTAACAGGAAAACACTTTTCATTCCATTCCTTGTATGCTTTCTGCTTGTGCGGCGGAACAGGATAATGAATCAAAGCCTGCACTCCGTTATTTTCAAGATATAAGCGCAATTGGTCGCGTTCTTCCGTCCGGATAACAAATAAATGGTGAACATGCTCATCTTTATGTTCAGGAAGTAAAGGTAACACAATTTTTTCATTTTTTACATTTTCCACATAAAAATCTGCAATTCGCCTTCTTATTTCGTTTTCCTTGTCCAACTGTTTCAATTTTACGGAAAGAAAAGCGGCTTGAATTTCATCCATCCGGCTATTCAAACCCTGATATTCATTTATATATTTTTTTTTCGATCCGTAATTTCCTAAAGCATGCACTAATAAAGCCAAATTTTCATCAGAAGTAGTAACTGCGCCGGAATCGCCCAAAGCGCCCAAATTTTTACCCGGGTAAAAACTGTTTCCGGCAGCGTCGCCTAAACTTCCCGATCGTTTCGCAGGAGATTGCGGGTCAAGCCCGCAATGACAATATGCGCCGATTGCTTGCGCATTATCTTCAATTATTTTCAGATTGTATTTTTTTGCTAAATTTTCAAGTTCCTCCGACCAGCAAACTCTTCCGTAGAGATGGACAATCATAATGGCTTTCGTTCGTGGAGTTATCGCTTGTTCAATCAACGAAATATCAAGATTGTAGGTTTGAATATCCGGTTCAACCAATACCGGTTTTAAACGATTATCGGTGATTGCAAGGACAGACGCAATAAATGTATTGGCAGGGACAATCACTTCGTCGCCTTCGTTCATAACGCCCGATTCAATATAAGCTTTCAGTATCAAACGCAAGGCGTCCAAGCCGTTGGCGCAGGTTACCACATGATTAACGCCCAAATAATTGCCCAGTTGTCTTTCAAACGTTTCAACCCGTTCACCTTGCAGAAACCATCCGGAATCAATCACATCAGACGCAGCTTGCTTTAATTCGCAAGCATATTGAGCGTTTATTTTTTGTAAATCAAGAAATTTTATCATAATGTCTATTTTTTGAAATGATTTACTTTCTTCTTATTTTTGATAGCAAAAAATCCTTAATATCTATTCTCTCATTCAGTTCTTTATATGAATATAAAGATGAAAGAATGAGTAATATCCCTTCAACAACAAATCCCAAGTAACTTTTTGAAAAATAAGCGAATAAAAATGCAACAATACAAAATGCCTGTTGAATGACAAGTATCTTATAAAATGTTTTCGTGAAATTAACACTGTACCTCTTGCGACTCATATAAATTATCGACATAAAATACAATACGCTATTAACCAAAAAAACAATTCCCATACCTTCTAATCCGAAAAAGTAGTATCCTGCAATACAAGTAATTAACAGAACAACATTACCAAATACGCTTTCAAACCAAAAATAAAATTTAGAATCTCCTTTTGCCAATGCAATGAAGGACATTGTCCTGGAAGCTGCACTGAATAGCATCCCGATGACCATCCATCGAGTATAAGGAATTATTGACATATATTCTTTCGTATAAAGCAGTGGAACAAGAATTGGTAATGAAATTAAAAAAAATAACATAATAGGCGCGACTAACAAGATAGATATTTCTGCTTGTTGATTAACCAATTTATTTACTTTCGGCGTATCGGTATGCGCTCCTGCTAAATGGGGATAATAGTCCATATTCATTGCGGTAAATACCAGACCTACATATTGATTGGTAATATTCCAACCGGCATTATATAAACCAACTTCCGACATTCCTCCTTTGTGACTGATATATACGTTCACTAAATTAGTAACCGCTCTCCCTACCAAATAATGTATGGTTAACATTATACCTAACTTAGCCATCTCTTTTCCCTGTACGTAAGACTCCTTATAGCTTATTTGCACAGGAACGGTTTTTACTTTTTGCGAATAATACCATGATATATATAATCCTGCAAAGGAAGCTATAATAGCTGCAGGGACAATTCCATTGATTCCATAAAGGTAATAAAGTGGTACGGATGTTAGTAAACCTAATGTTGACCCCCAAATTCCTGCACTCGCCATATCTCTTGTTCTCCTGGTTCCTCTTAAAACAGTTGATTGTCCGGTACTGATTGCACCAATTAACAGAGTGACAGATATTAGCAGATAAGCCCACGTATAATTTTTATTACCAAAGCTCCAGATACTCAGCCAGGGAGATAAAACAATAACGGTAACCATTCCTAACAAACCGGTAAACCAAACCCAGCGGCGAAAAGTTTTTAATGTAGTGCTTAATTTTATCTGATCTCCTGTTTCGTTTGCTATTGATATATCTCTGATAGCGCTATATCCTATGCCTAAACCTGCCAAATCGCCAATAAGTCCTATATTCACATTGAGTAAGCTCATGAAGCCGGACCCGGCAGGACCCAATAATACAGCGACAAACTTATTCCGAATAATTCCAATAAGAACGGTAAATACTTGTAAACCGCCAAAAATAAATGTGGCGTTAAAGGATTGCCTGTATGACTGCTTTTCTTGTTTGATCTCTTCCATAAATTACAAATAAACCGGATTCTGTAACCGGTCTTTCCAACCATACTCTAAAGGGTCGTCGCACAAAACAACAATCTTGTCTTTTGAATCCCTCAATAACGCCCCATACTTACCAAATGAACCTTTACTCGTGATCAGATGCGAACAGTTTGCAAGCAAAAATAAATCCATATACCCTTTATCCGAACCATTTTTATTAACAATTTTATACTGAGCATCCACAATGGGTAGTTTTTCAATAAGTTCATCTTCAATCCATTGAGGTTCATCAGAAAAAAAATAAAAAAAAGGATTTTCAATTTTACTGCAAATATACAAAATTGCTTTGTTAAAATAATCAAGATCTGCAGGACGTCCGTACGCATTGTTATGAACTGCCAAATCGCCTCTCCTTATATGTATTCCCACCGAATGAATATTTTTTTCTATTTCCATGTATAAAGAATGACTATCATTATCTAAAATTTGAGGGTCAACATGAAAATACTTAGGAAACAAATCTTTCCAAATTTCCTTCGGACTATGGTAATATCCGCCTAAAAATTTAGGAGGTTTGATATTGTATAAAAAAACATCTTCTTCTTCATGATCAAAATAATCCGTCTTATCGGCAAACCGAAGTATATACGCCATGCTCTCTATTCCGTTCGACTGCTTAAATTCAAGATACGGGAAAGCTTTAAGTATATCAAAATTTCGTTCAAAATGTCCATTATTATCTTTTGCCCAATATTTATAAAAAGTCAAGTCGTAAGCAACAATATATCCTTTTTCGGTAAAAATGCGACCGAGCAAATATTGATGCATCTGAGAAGAAATGCCTCCATTCATTCTTACAATTATTTTAGGCTTCACAATCTTTAAGTATAAAAGAAACGTATAGAAAAAAGACAATATTATCTTTAGATAAAATATTATTTGTTTGACTATTGCTTTTATCTTTTGCATTTCCTTCATAACATCTTAAAAATTCAATAATACTTTATTCGCTAATTATATTGTATATAACACTCTCTTGTAAAGGTATCATTGAGATTATAACCATCCCAGATTAACGCAAAATCAGTAGTAGAGCCTATCGGCACAATACGGTCTATTCCAACTATGTGGCTGTTCCTTACAAAATTTTTAAGCGCCAAATATTCCAATCCATAATAAGCCATCGTTTGATATTTACTGTTGATTATCGGAACAATATCATCTAACGACATTACGGTATATTCAGAGAAATAACCTCCGGCACATCTAAAATCATCGATGTTTCCGGGTAATTCATCCAGTTCAACCCGAATCAACCGGTTGTCGTTCCACTCTTTTTCCAAGTGAACAGGCATTGAAACAGCTTGTTTATAAAATGCCGAAAGTTTATCTATCGCTATAACAGATTGCAATTCATACCGTTTTTCTACTTCTGTGTATATGGCGCTCCAAAAAATGCGCTTTGCTTCAACTATATTTTGTTCATCACCCAGCCAAATCACAAGATGCGGAGCTGAACACGCATTTTGATCAAAGAGGTAAGTATCATTATAAAAACCTTCTGCAATTTTTTTTATGTTTTTCTCCTTTATCAGTTCATCGGCGTTGATAACGGCAAATGAATATCTGTCGGCAAATGTGACATCAAAGGATCGGGCGGGCAGCGGGCTTTTCCGGATTTGAGCAATGGTGTCGTCTCCTCCCCAAATTATCCTCACATTACAGAATGAAGAAAAATAACGGGTGGCTTCGCTACTCCTGTCATATCTTACTAATGCAATTCTATCCGTCAGATTTTTCCATTTTTCCATTGACGCCAACTGATGAATATGCTTAACTACCAAATCTACTTGCGGAAATCTTTTGGACGATACTCTGACTATGTTGTAGTTGCCGCTAAGCAAGCCTGCAACAAGTGAATATCCAAAATTTAAAGGAACATTTGACGGCGCTATGTGAAAAAGTACGCCTCTGCTTACTCTGAGCTTATTTTCATCGCCTGAATATTGTTGTTTTAAGTTTTGCAGATTTGCTTTCCTGCAGAAAAAAGCAAACGTTACCACATCAGGATACGCACGACTTTGACTGTCCTTAATTAAAGAAAGAGACAACGCACTAAGAAAACCAATCATATCTTCCGAAAACGGTTCGTTCGATTTACATAATTTCCATTGATCCCAATCAATACTGAATGGAAATAATAACTCTATATTGTTAAAATCTTGTTGCATAGGTATCGCTACATCCTCTGATTTCTGCATTTTTTATTCGTCCCGTAATTTTGAAATATTTTCCTAATCTGCCGCACAAGCAATCATCTTCACCTAATAATATACCTTCATCTTCAGTGAGAAGCGAATGTCCGGGGTAGCTTTGCGGTAAAACGGACAAGACCTGGACAATACCGGATTGTCCGATTGGAGCTACCGAAAAATCTTCTGCTTTTCTGACGATTATATCCGAAAATACAGAAGCATGCAGATGTCCCTGTTCACACTCCATGTATATCGTACCTGTTTGTTCGACCATACCATAATAATCATGAACATGCTGTATTCCACATACTTCTTTAAGCCTTTGTTTGAATTCTTCCTGTGATACGGATTCCGACAATAATTTTTTCCATCCGCCGCCGTGAATCAGAATGCCGCGAGATAAGTCGGGATGATAACCGGTTCTGAGTAACTCTTTGTAAAAGTGTTGCCAGACCATAAATGTGAATCCAAACAATAAAATGGGCTCATCCTTATGTTCATCCAAAAAGGCTTGTATAGCGGGAATATCTAATTGCATATTTTCATCCAGCGCATACAAACGCTTTGATCCGAATATTGAAAATCCCAAAATACCGGCTCCTCGCGCAGAAAACATATTCCGGTCTTTTATAACGGCGGAACTGTCGAGAATCAGCATCGGAAGTCTTTTTTTACCAATAAAGTCGCCAACAATTTTTGTCAGCGTTTTTGTTTGATTCGCTGAAGTTTCC
>Ga0123357_10013072_pt1 | contig 10740 bp, 8 predicted proteins | sample TergutEmb28metaG_FD_89873 | JGI IMG/M metagenome (GOLD analysis project Ga0123357, IMG submission 89873) | Embiratermes neotenicus P4 segment gut microbial communities from Petit-Saut dam, French Guiana - Emb289 P4 | ecosystem: Host-associated > Arthropoda: Insects > Digestive system > Gut ...
TCATATAGAGGCACACACAGCAGGATGTGTTGAGCACCATCATCCCCACCATCCACGGGACTTCTTTATGTGCACTTAGTACATGAAAGTACTTGTACAGTCATGCACCGCATAATGACATTTTGGTCACTGACGGACCACATATACGACGGTGGTCCCATAATATTATAATACTATAATACTACTGTGTTACAATTGTCTACAGTATTCAGTACAGTAACATGCTGTATAGGTTTGTAGCATAGGGACAATATAGTATACCATATAGACTAGGTGTGCAGTAGGCTATAATATCTAGATTTGTGTAAGTACACCCAATCACGTTCCCACAATGACAAAATCGCCTAATGACACATTTCTCATAACGTATCCTCATCGTTCAGCGATGCAAGACTACTTTGTATGAATCACCTTAATTCACTTCACTAGGAATACTCAAGTCCTAAACTCCTTATAAAGTAATGCACGTACCTATAGCAAACCAACAACTGGATGCTACTCGCTTGCTGGCAGGACAATCCTTCAGTTTGTCCAGAGCACAAATTGCCCCATCATGCTGAAGTCTTCTCTGACGAATTAAACGAGAGTATGTGGGATACATTTTGAGTATATCTTTTTGTAAATTCTGTAGCCTAGAAGTAATGTCTTTTACCTTGAATTCAATCTGTAACAAAATTATAAAAATCAATATCCAAACGACAAATCAGAGAAAGACCAAAACCTCGTGCGACTCGTTATGCAAGGGACTAAAAGAACTCTGCTGGCACAGTTTTATTGCCACTCTTTGTTAATTCTCTGAAGCTGAAGATCACGTGAACAGCGTCCAACATTTTGTTCCTGCCTTACAGAAACCAAAACACTGTAAGTGTGCATGACAATGATCATCCACATGCGTTCTGAGATTTTCACAGTGGAGTAGTTACGGAATCCATTCTTCTGAGATGTGATGCTGTCAGTAGGTTTGCAGTTCCTGATGTTTCAAAGTATCACAGTTCATTAATTTTCAGGTGTGCAGAAGGCAGCGACCGTGAGCTTCGACACCAGTGAACCAGCGATCAGTATCACATCCCACAAGAATTAATACTCTTAGGGGAATTCATCAGCTCTTCTGAGAAGAATACACAATACACAATTGTACACTGTATGGGCAAAATGCAGAATTCTTGAATATGAAAGGTCATGGCACATATCATTACCAATATTCACGTAACGTAATTCTTCTAAGAGTATGGATTATTCACATATCTGTCACAGCCCCCCTCCCTACCAAAAAATTAAGAATCAAATGTATTAAAATCTTCGGGAAGTGGGAGGGTGTGGAGACTGGATGGAGTTGGCTCAGGATAGGGACAGATGGCGGGCACTTGTGAATCCGGTGATGAACTTTCGGGTTCCATAAAGTGCGGGGAATTTCTTGACTAGCTGCAGAACCAGTTAGCTTCTCAAGAAGGACTCTGTTCCATGGAGTAAGTAAGTAAGTAAGTAAGTATGTATTCAAATCTGTAGTCTATAAGAAGCACGACCCACTAGCCACTTACACTTTTCCTGAAAACCACAGGCCTTACATTACTCTGGGCACACCCACTGCACAGAACTCACAATAAGGAACTTCATGAACTGCAAGGGAACTTTGGGACACGACCATCCGTCGTCCAGTGCTTACAAGGTGACAGTATCAGCAGTGTCACCTTGCCAGCTCAGATATTGTATTTTCTCACACTCAGGGACATGACTGAAGTACACACAGCATGTAGTGAGATTTGAGGTTCTGAGCTGTGTGCGTACCACCTATGGTAACACCATGCTGTCTTGCTGGTGACACTAGTGTTTTAGAGCAACGAGGTCCCTGCACCTCTGACAATTAAATTCAACATAAAGACAGCACGTTCCACAAAAACACTACCAACCACTAAAAAAGACGACACAGGATTGCCAGAGTCATGGACGAGATTCACGGCAGATACATTCTTTAGTTAACAGTACAGGAATCTCCAGTGCAAAAACCTGACCATGCACAAATCCAGCCACTTCAGTCCTACCTGTTTGTCATAGTCTTCCTCATAAAACTGCACTACAGGATGGTGCTTCATTTTCTTGCTAGCTGGTCCTTCATTACCGTCTTCCAACTTGCTCCCACGTTTGTCAGCACTCTCCTCCTACCAAACAAATATAAATATACACTCACATATAAGCCCTATGTTTGAAGCCCTCCAAATGCTGTCAGTTCATGTACGGTGCCCTAAGGTCACTTTACAGAGACAGTGCAGTACTGTAAACTGAATGTTTTGTTATTTGCAACAGTTGGCAACGATCAACATGGTGGACAGCAATTTCTACAATTTGTGTAGCTCACCACTGTCATTTTCTGTTGGTGGGCGGATGTAAATAAGGTGGCGTTATGCGGAAAGTTGAGTAAAATCTCAGCACAACAACCTTAAGACATCTGGTACTACAAGAACAGCAATAACTTCACTCTTTGAAGCTAGGCTTCTCTTTACATGACTCAAGTTTTTAAACTAGCTGTACGGCCAGAACACCAACATACCGTCACAGTCAGCTTGTACTCTGCAACACCCTGCACGGTCAAAGTTTCTTTTGCAGTTCTCATATCTCCCAGGGTTATAAAATGTAAATACACAATTGTATCACCCTTCTGGCGAGGTCTGACCCTGTGGCGATTAGTGCCCAGCACATTGTTCAGCACCTGCTTCAGCCTCTGCAATCACAAAATGTCTGCGTGAGATGACGGCCGGTACACTCTATGCAACAATGACAAACTGCACAGCATGTTCAAAATCCCTGCACACATACAGCGCCTGCCATAATTCCGATCATTTACAAGTCCCTTGCACGTGTCTGTGCGCGGCTCTTCTTCATCTACTGTTCAACACAATTATTTACACCAAATATCAATTAACCAAACACAACAATATTTCTGTCTAACTGTAAGATAAGCATACATCAAAGTTAACTGATTTTCCAAGACATGCAACTGGCTGCTGAGACAAACTGCAGAAAAAGGCTTTAACATTCACACATTCACAGGACAGCGTGCACAGTATTCATGTGGCTGAGGATACGGACAGGAAGTGGGCTTTTGTGAAGACGCCAATGAACCTTCAGGTTACATAAAATATGGTGAATTCCTGAACAGGTCAGCAACTACTAGCTTTTCAAGAGTGGCTCTCTTCCATGGAGGCAAGTTAAATTTTATGTGGAGCAATAAACTGTTTTAACGCTACGCCATGTTTAAGAAAACTGACAGCATGAAATTGAGGGTGAGTTGGGAAAACGGAATTGCTTGGACATCAGAAATGGTAATCTGAGACTTGGTATTGCTATTAGGTTGTTCTTGGTATTGCTGTTAGGCTGTTCTTGGTATTGGTGTTAAGTTGTTCTTGCACACTTTGTTCATACAAATACCAATTTAAACTGAACAGCACTTTCAAAAGTTGTGTCACAATGAAAAGGGTGACAATGCCAGTGCAGCAGATAGCTGTTACTGCTCCGAGATCTTTTGTTTAATGGCATTCTGGTTTGGAGCATCAGTGCACAAATTTGACAACAGACAGACAGAGGGAAATGACAAACGGCTGGAGTTACGACAGCAGCTGTGAAGTTACATCACTTCAGATTAGGAACTTAGAGAATTTTAGACCCTCTTCATTCCAGAGAGTGTACCAAACATTCAGGTTGACTGGGTGACACTCCCGTACATATTATGGATGTCGCCAATTCAAATATTGCCAAAGTTAGTGTCACTTTTTTCAGTCAATCCAGGTAAATAATGGAACAACATGTGGAATTTCGCCACGACCACTTCCTTTCACATCCTTTCCAAGTCACTGTTAACCCCGAAGTATGTAGGAGAAAGAACATGAAATGACCTCTTAACACTAACTCTGTCACAACACATACGCCTAATGGGTGACAGTACACATCACTGGCTTTGGCAACCATACAACAGAGCTACCAACACTCAAAGCACCCAGATGTTGGTCAACCTGGGTGCTAAAGGTGTCCAGCAAGCTTAGGCATTGTGACTAAATTATCCACTTATATTTGTAAGTTCATTATCTGTCACTAAAATGCAACATTTGTTCTCCCTGCAGTTCACTTTCTGTCAACAGTATCACACCGGATACCACAAACTTTGCTACTAACCTCTGTGCACTTCACTACACTGATAACTGAAACTGTAACTTCCATTGTTTAAAGTCATATTCATTTCATCTTGCACCGTGCTGCATGCAGATGACTTGTGCTACTGTCTAAGAGAGAAACATCACTACAGGGCATGACTGATGGCATAACTGATATTGGAAGATGCAACGGAATAGAAATAAATGTGGAAAAAACTAAGGTAATCATAATATCATGGCAACCGTCCGCAGTACACATTATGTTGGATCAATAAGAACCGCAGACACACCTACACCATAAGTGACATGAGCCAGTACTGACTGGACCATTATCTGGTTATAACATAAACAAAGAAAACAGTACCAAGTATCCAGTATAGGACTGTTTGTAATAGTGTATACAATCAAATTCAATTTCTTATGTGCAGGAAAACACAATGCAGTGTATATGAAGTTGGTAATTTGAACGGTGCAAATGTTAAAGCTGAATTTTATTTTTGCTTTGAAAGAAAAACTCACAGAATAATTTACCGTCTTTAAATGAAGTAACACAGGGTGACTGGAAAGCCGTGGGGGAAATAAATCCAGGAAGCTCAAACAGCTAGATTTGGGAATGCGCTCAAAAACTTCAAGAAAAGAGTGGTTTGATGAGGAATGCAGACTAGCGTTACAAGAAAACAATAAAGCTGGAGAGAAAGTAACAGAAAGAATTCAAAGATCACATGCAGGGGAATATAAAGGGAAGTGCACCAACCAAGGCCTTTACATTAATAAGACACAAGAAGTGAGGCAGGCAAAAAGATAAATTTCAACAGACAGACAGACACAGTACAGCCTTCGTAATAATAAACAAATAAGAGAATTCCATACAAGAGTAAACAATGTAAGGAATGTAAAACACATGCAATAATGATCAGGAATGCAGAAGGTGGCAATCTATGGAAAACATGAAGTACTTAAGAGAAGGAAAGAATATTTATCTGACCTACCAAAGGAAGATATTTAAAAACACAAACACAGCAATGTTAAGAAATCTATACAGAACATCAATTCATTGGCACTGCAAGTATGGAAGAAGTATTGCAAGCAAATGATAGGCTCAGGAAGAATACAGAACCTGGTACAGATATGATACCAGCTGAATCATTAACAGTGCATGAAGAAGAACCAAAAAATGAAATTACAGAAACTAATTAATGCCATTTGGGAAACAGAGAAATTGCTCCACACATGGAAGACATCAGTAATTCACCCAATATATACATAAGGAGACACTCTGAACTGTGCGAACTATCGTGGAATAACATTTCTGAAAACAGCTTATGACATATGCACCAATTTATTACATCAAGAAGTAAGGCATATGCTGAAGAATTAACAGGCGATTATCGAAGTGGCATTCGTCAAGAGAGATCGGCTTCTCGTAACATATTCTGTATGTGGCAAACTGCGGCAAAAGGCTGGCAGTACAACATACCACTATAATGCATGTTCACTGATTCCCAAATGGCATATGATAAAATAATCATAACTATATTGCGGCTAGCCATCAGCATGATGGGTTTCCCAAAGTATATTAGAAAGACTGGCCAGATTAGCAACAGAACAACAGGAAATTTCGTATATTCAAATATACAATCAAACATCAACATCATTCTACTCAAACAATGGTCCGAAACAAGGAAATGTCCTGGCAACACCGTTATACAGCAGACCATTTGACATGACTTTGCAGCAACACAAGTGCAATTTAAGTGCTGTTATACTTAATAAAAGCCATACAGTACTTGCTTACACAGACAGTATAGTCACGTTAAGTCAAAGTAAAGCACACTTCGAAAAGACTTTTAATAGAACAGGAAATGAATGAAAAAAAAAAATTGGTCTCACAGCAAACTGTGAGAAAACCAAAATAATGAAATTAGTCACACAAAACCTCACATTAAAAACTAACAATCATAATTTTGCAATTGTTAATGAATTTAAGTAAATGGGATCAACAGTAAATAGTATTGTAAACATGGGCCAACTACTTGCACTGTTTTATGTTATTAAAATATTTATTTACATAGAATACTTTAAAACATAAGACTTTGTTTAAAATTTGCTATAACTTAGCATAGTTATAGCAAATTTTAAACTAAGTCTTATGTTTTAAAGTATTCTATATAAATAAATATTTTAATAACATAAAACAGTGCAAGTAGTTGGCCCATGTTCACAATCATAAACTACTGCACGGAACAAAAATGAAAGTAAATGGTATTAATAACACAAGCAACACAATATGGCACCGGAGTTTGTTCAGTAATAAATGCTACTTCAGTTCAATCAATGTACTAAAGTCCAAAAGTATATGTAGAACTAGCAGTAAACTACACAAAACAGTCGCATGTCCAGTGGCAATGTGCGGTGCAGAACAGCGGTTGGCTGCTGAAAAAACACACAGCCTTTTCCAGGAAGAATATTAAGAATAATTTTCAGACAAGTGCTAGAAGATAATCAATAAAAAACTGGAACAATAGTTGAACTATAAAAATTATAGGAGAATCTCGATACTGGTACCCTACTGAACTCCAACACCTCAGATGGACAGGACATCTACAGCGGATGGACGATGCAAGAAACACCAAGGAAATAAATCATGCCAACAACAATACAAGGGGAAACCCCAAGGCTAGATGGGAAGATGATGTAGAGAATGATACAAGAAAGATAGGAAATGTTAACTGGAGAGAAGTAGTGCAGAATAGGGAGACATGGAGGAGAATAGCTAGACAGGTGCTTACTCTTTTTGGATAGTGGTGGAGGAGGAGGAGGAGAAGTCAGTGTTCTGTTGACAACTGGACCTGTGTCCTCTTCATACATACACTCATGAAAAGTATTCAAGACACCAATTAACGCATCTATTATGATTACATTACCATTTGCAGGAATATATATTGTTTGTATTTCTAATAGTAGTATTCCAATATGTCAATGAAACCATGTTCATAAAAATGTTACATGACAGTACCCAGGATAACTGCCTCCTGTAGTATGGACCAGTGTCAGGTGAGCTACTGACAGCATCATTACACAAACCGTAACAAATGTACAAATAAAAAATGTAGACTGAATGGACAGAAAAGTAAAACACTAACAATGTCCCTCAAAGATCCAATAAAAATATTAAATACATAACACACTTAGGCTACTAATCAACGGCAGTAAGTGTGCTAAGTTTCTGATCACAACAGGTCATTTCCTAACGCAATTCTACAGACTTCTGAAAATGACATATTACATACTGAACCACCGTTTGCATTTTGTCCACCACCCACGTTTGATATTTATTTTAAATGTGGGACAATCGACAAGGTCCAAACAGTGAATGATTCCCAGTGCTATTTCCCATTTCATTACAGTCTCCTAGATAACACACCTGAATCAAAATCAGCTTCCAACAACCTACATTTTCTCTATTGGAATCTGCACAAAACTGAAAGTTATGACAAACAAAAGCCAGGATTGTATGTTTTTCATATGCAATGAAGTGCCAGTACCCCACAGACAAAAAATACATGCTAGATTCCATCTGGGAATCTGTAAATCTAACCTCAGTACAAAAGAAATTCAACCTGTATTATACCATAGTCTGTAAACCACTTTCACCTCACTCACTTATGAATTTCGCCCAATACGAAGAAAGTCACAGCTTATCAGCATAAAAGCAGTATACAAACTGGTCCACTTTTAATTAACACCCTGAAGTTTTTCCACAACTAACAGGCCCAATGATTTCAAACACACTACCAATAGAAACATATACCAGAAAAATTTCTACCTAACTTACCCCAGATTCCTTTGGAGGAATCCCCTTTACTGCCAGTACATAACTATCCCATAAGGGACTCAAATCTCGGTTTATTAAACTTGTTTTTCCAGCGGTCGTTTCCATAGATTTAGCTTCATCACCAACATCTTTCGCTTTTACATCAAATACATTTTGATCGGTTTCGTTTTTACTTTCTCTTACATTATCGGAATGTTCCGTACTCTCCAAAGAATTTTTTCCACTTTCAACGATTCCCAAACCATCACCAATTTCCTTCTCCTCTTCCACATCACTGTCGCGCAATCGTTTCTTGTTAAGTATTTCAGTTTGGTCACTCCGTTTCTCAGGCACATTACTTTCAATTTGTACCCTCTGTTTTCTTTCCGACGGACCGTCTAATCGATGTAGCATCACCCTACACTCAGAAACGAGCCCGGCCACGTTCCCATTACCAGAGTCTGTTACGTTGCGAACTTTTTCACTGGTATTTCGTTTCTGTGTTACCCCATCTTCAGAAACCTCTTCTTCTGATATAAACTCCTGCTTCAAAAACATTTCTATTTCATCATCTATGTCGGCATCTAACATTTCTGAAGCGTGGTGAGGCAACACCCCGTTTCCATTATCATCGTCCTCACTCTCAAATTTCGTATCGGTCACTTCATCGACCTCGTCCTTTGTTTCACCACCAGCAACAACCTTTTCAGAAGCCATTACAATTTTCCAAGAACGAATATCTGCGAAGAGTATAACATTTCAGGAATTCTCTTTAACCAACCTCACCCCTCACATAACGCCGCACCACACAAACGGATACTTGTTATCTGTGCTTCTGACATTCGTGGCTGTGAGCTCTAATCCATGGTCGTATGCTATTCGCAGTGGAAGGTTTACGGCAGCAAGTGGCAGGAGATTAATTTGTTCGGCTGCGAAGTAACCCCAATCGATAGGTATGATCTGTGCCCCAATCTGTGGCTATTTACTATATGTGAGAGCGCAGGTGGGCAGAAAACTCCCTAGTTGTATCGGCGTAATCAATGAAAACGTACGAGTGGAGAGGGGAAGGGAGAGTTGTGTTAGTAACCAAACGCAATACAAATACTAGCTCTGAAGTGGCGGCGACAAGAATTCAAGATCAAGACTGTCGGCACATGACGGTGCAGTCATCTGTGGTGGTACGCTCGTCAGCCCCACGCAGTAGAGGAAGACTCAACCTACACTAGAAAAAAGGTCGGTGAACTGGCTTAACTCGTTGCTTACGTCATTTAACGTCGACAAAGTTTGGTGCCTTGGTAGAAACGTTTAATAATAATCTTACCTTCCGTTGCCCGCTGCCGACAACAACATTTTGACCGAATAGATGTTTAGGCTGTATCTCGTAAATATCTCGTAAAGTGTGTTGCTTTAGTTTTCGTTGACATTAAAAGTATTATCTTGCTGACCGTGTCAGTAATTTTTTGTGATCTGTAACATTTATGTGTGGTGAACCAATTGCAACACTATGTGTCGAAAGAACGCCAAGACAGAAGTTTCGTCGGACGGATATATTGGTTGGTTTTGTTGTTTTAAACGTATTAGTAAATGTTCGGTCTATAATTCGTGAATCTCTTTAGCCCTTTACTTCGAGTGGCACTGTCTAGTCCGCGACATTACTGGACAGTATTTCATCTTTGCCTGGGAATACCCATGTAAGCACTACCGACGGTCAAGGGAAGGGTGAAGCACAACCCTTTATGAATTGTGGCTCACGTAATGCGTTGTTTACGTAGCAGGAAACATTGTGGGTCGTTTGGTGTAGGTACAGCTGGAGTTTGGCAAGTTCGTGATGTAAGTGTATTCAATACCAGTATTTCTAGGATTATACCCGTTACAGAACAAACGTAATTCTCGCATTTCACCATGGGTTTAGTTAATTATTGAAATATGAATGAAATGTATTTCACCTTTCTCCTCAGCAGTCATTGTTCTAATAAGTCCCTGTAATTCAAGTTTTAAATGTTAAGGGAACTTGGGAAGTAATGGTATTCAGAAAGTTGCTATGAAGGTAAGGGCATATGTTATGTGTCTTGAGCATTTCCATTGTATACTTTAAAGTTTGTGATATATTGTTACCTTGTTGAGTATCATTTTGTGCAAAATTTTTTCTTTGAGAAATAATTTATATCTTTTCCTTACTAATGTTTCTTAATAAAAACAAAGACCAATTCACAGTCAGCTGCCAGGTTCATCATTATGACACTAGAAAGCAGTCAGACTTCCATCAGCTTACAGCGAATCAGACTAAATATCAAAAAGGAATTGGGTATATGGCTGTAAAAGTCTTTAATAGGTTACCTACTAATGTCAAGAAAGAGTTTGGTAATTCAAAAAACTTTAGACACAATTTAAAAAAAGTTCTTAGAGAAAAATAATTTTACTCATTACAAGAGTATTTTGAATTGTAAAGTATACAAGTTATACAAAACAACTAGAGTTAGATAACTCAGTAGAGATGTCAGCACATCTCAACATATTATAAATTAAGAGTGTCATATATGGTTATAAATAACGATATGCTATGCATTGATAGAAAATTATGTTGTATTTTATGTATTTTAGGTATTTTATGTATCATAGGTCTAAACAATTGTAGTAACTCAACTGTCAAACTATGTATTAATCGTTGCGTGAAGGGAAAAACCAACTTGATGCCACTTATTTTATTATTTATTCAATACTCATTTATTACTCATTACTCAACATGTTTCGGCCGTTAATACGACCATCTTCAGGAGTCTGCGA
>Ga0123357_10013073_pt1 | contig 10740 bp, 6 predicted proteins | sample TergutEmb28metaG_FD_89873 | JGI IMG/M metagenome (GOLD analysis project Ga0123357, IMG submission 89873) | Embiratermes neotenicus P4 segment gut microbial communities from Petit-Saut dam, French Guiana - Emb289 P4 | ecosystem: Host-associated > Arthropoda: Insects > Digestive system > Gut ...
ACCACCACCACCACCACCACCACCACCACCACCACCACCACCACGTAGTGTCTTACTACAGGTCCATAGCCTCGTAGAAAGCTAGTTTTCGAGAGAGTGCGATCTTTTACTTCCTCTTTCAATTTCCAGTTCCTTCCTGTTTCCTAAGTTCAACCAGTAACTGCGTGCTTCTTCTTCCTCGTCTTTTAGGCCCTTCTATCTTCGCTTCGATAACGTGTTTCAGTAAGCAGTTTCTGTGTAAGATGTGACCAATCCAGTTAGGCTTCCTTTGTTTCTATTGTACGTAGGATGCTCCTTTCCCTCTTGACTCTGTAATACTTCGTTTTTCACACGATCTGTCCAACTGTTTTCACCATACTTCTCCAGCACCACATTTAAAAATAGTAAGTCTCGTATAAGTATACACCATTCTAAGTAGCACCACATTTCACAAGAATATAAGCTTCATTACCAATGCTCTTCTCACACACCAAGTTGTGCAAATATTCGTATAGCATAAGCACGACTATTTTAAGCAGCACTTCATGCATATGCTAGGGAATGCAACTGCAATGACCTCTGCCTACCAACTGCTACACAAAGTCGCATACGAGCGGACAGGGGCACTATCACAACCGTGGAGCCTCTGATGTCCTATTTCAGAGTTTTTCACACTTTTTCGTCTGTGGAAGCCTTCGCGACATTGAAATATTTCACGGAACCCCACCCCTGTTTTTGAGTTTGTAACACAGCCACAGTAAAAAACAAGGGGAAGGAGGGGTAATGTTGATCGTAGATTCATTTGTTTGCTTCTAGGCAAATAAAATAGCAACAGAACTTCACTGTCAGTCTAATCAATTAATAAACTTACTTTTTTGGGTGTTAATTTCTCGGTGTGACCGATGAGTCGGTTTTGATGAACACATTTATTTTAAATCTGGTATAATGGCCGACAGTTGTCGTCAGCGATCTGCCTCAGCGTCCAGCTTTTGTCATATTGTTATCACGAAAATCCAGATTCACACAGGTGAATGAATGACAACAGTAGCAGTTTTCTAATGTTCTGAAGTTATGTGCCTGTTTCCTTCCGAAGTATTCCCCGTCAAAATATATCACTTGTTTTTAAATATTGCCTCATATTCATAGTCTAATAGTATGACAGCAGTAAGTCGGTAAAAATAACAATATCCAAAACACCGAAGCAGTTGTCTGCGTTTCGCTCAACCCCTTGCATACCTTCGGAACCCTGGGGTTCGGCGACGAACCCACTTTAAAAATTACTGTCTTTTTCAGACTTCCAGTCCTCTGCTGTGAGAGATGTCTTGATGGCAACCATTACCTTGTTCGTCAGACAATGGACCATATTCGTCAAAAGATGGGGGCACTGAGCTAGTTGTATGGCCAGGGACTGACAGCCCCTCGCCCAATCTTCAGTCCGCAGCACCGTCTGTTTTGGACTGTTCAGGACTGCTTGTGCTACGTACTTTTATGGCGGATAAAATACTGAGATCCATGAAACGCTACTAATGTGCTCGCAGTATGTCTTACGCGATTTAAACGCTTTGCATGGTCACAATAAACAATTTCAGCATGAGGGCAAGTAATGATGCTACTGCAGATACAAGGCAGATAAATGTGCCTTGTAATTTCACTCCTATTGTCTTGATATACCGCCATTTAATGTTTTCTTGGTACAGTCAATCGCATTTATGATCGCAACTACTGACCTTTAACACTGATGCTAGATTACTTGTACACCGTCCGTATTCTATACGTGTATTTTTAGGCGCTGAAGTTTGCTGTCTTGTGGAACGCCACACTGTGACACGATGTGACGTATCGGACCGCCTCTTTCATCCGTGATGATGAAGCCACTTCTACCAGGCTACACGATGTCAAAACAAACATCTTCAGTCACCATCGTGAGAACCCCAAGTGTCAATACTACACTGTTTAACGATGCCCACTTCTCTACAGAGATTACAGACCGGGGTCTCCGCATGCAACACGCCAGTTCATTGTATACGGCCTTCTTAACAAAATCATATTCAAACTATACACGCAGTCTTGATAGGAGCAGTAATGAACCTTCGGGTTCCGTGAAATGCGGGGAATTTCTTGACTACCTGCAAACCAGTTAGCTTCTCAAGAAGGACTCTGCACCATGGAGTAAGTAAGTCAGTCTTGATAGGGAGGGTCATTCTTTTTAATTTGAAGGATTTAAAATGTCCCTTGTTAGGAGGCAAAGAGGTTTGCTTTCTGTGGATGGCAGTCCACAACATGCATCAGTAAAGAAATAATAAAGTGACGTTTAAACTTAAATAATTATAACATATCTTCTTTTTGGCATTAAAATTACGGCACATTCTTAAAGGCATATTTAATTTTAAACAAAATAATTAAGCCTGTACAATGTCTTAAATGGCATGTGGCCCATCTTAATTTCCAGAATGATTCTTTTGGCCCGCGTACGATGAGTGTGAAAACTCAGTCTAAATATATGCAAATTTCGTCATAAATGATAAGCAAGAATTGATAAGGGTCTGGATGGAGAATACGGTTACCATTTGAGGGAATTATCCCTGCATTCACCATGACAACTAACAAACTACGTGCACTGCGCAGAGTCTTTGTTAAGAAACTAACAGTTCCTGAGCTAGTCAAGAAATTCCCCACATTTATGGAACCCAAAGGATGATCACTATGCTTACAAGATTCTGCCACCTGTCCCTGTCCAGATCAATTCGGTCCACACCCACCCCAACCCCCCACCAAAACGATTTCTTGAAAATCCATTCACCTTGTCGAACCGAGATGATATACAAAACGACTCACTCTCGGAATCAGTGCACATACCGACTGCACGGAGTAGGTCTGTTTATTTATTCATTTATTTATTTGTCTGGTGACGCCTTCCTTCAAGTGCTAGGATTACACGGCATAGGGTATCAGTGAAATGGAGTGGAAAGGAGGTGTCAAGGAAACCATGCTTACGTAACTTCCAGAACCATCGTGGTATTTGCCCGACAAAACCTCAGGACAGGCGATCTCTAAATGACAGACCCTATTTTAGAATCTCACAGTCGTTTAGCTAGTCATGAAGTTGCCTTCCTTATAGAACCCGAAGTTCCATTACCGTCACTAGCCCCTAAGTAACATTAGTCCAGCATATTTCTTCGACTTCCCGTTAATATCATCAGTCACTGCCAACGTCTTCCTTGTAGATATTTTCCTTCAATTTTTCCAGCTATAATTTTGTATTTCTCACCTAACTCATGCGTGCTACATACCCTGTTCATCAAATAACCTTCACTGTGTTGACCTTAACACTATCTTCACATGCCTGCAGATTATGAAGCTCAGCATTAGCGATTTTCTCAAACCAGTTACTTCCTGTCTAAGCTCCAAATGCATTACTCAGCCCTTTGATCTCAGACACCTTCAACCTGTTACATTACTGGGTAGTTTTTCCACCCAAAGCACACACCACGTTTCGACAACTTCTATTAGACATCCAACACGCGTCGATTCATCCCAGAGATACAAATTCACAAAACGGGGTTTCCACTTTTTACGATCAAGTACATGGGTATCAAAAGTATGCCTCTACTACAGACTGGCTACGACATATAATGAGAACATACTATTTAAGAACATGATATGTAATCTAAAATTGTGGAGCTCTACACATGTTTTAACTTCGACATTAACTGACTGATTAATGGTGAATCGACTGTAATATTTTTCACTTAGTATCCATTCAATGTACATATGATCTGCAAAATATGTAAACTGTAAATGAACTGTGCTCTTAAATTTGTATATAGGTGAAAACAATAACATATTTCAACAACAAAAACAACAACAACATGCCAGCAGTAGGTCCATGAAAATTGACAGTATGACTTAAGCCATTTTAATGTGACGTCAATTACATGGCAGTCGAATGTAGTTTTCAGAAGAGACGTACCGATGGACTTTATCGATATTATATTACGATGAGGGTGTGATTTTATCTGCAATACAGATCCCTATTTCAGAATATTGGTAGCCAAGAAAAACTGTTACTTTGGCCAAATTCGTAACGTAGTACATTGTTGTTGTGCGCTTTCGCAAAGTCGCGAAAAGAACCTATTAGCTTCATGTCCGTCGGTCTGTCCTCACGTACCAGCGCAGTTCCCAATGGACAGATTTGTATTATTTGACATTGGGGACTTTTATTAAAATTTGTCGAAACTCCAAATTTCGTTAAAATCGGACAAAAATATCAGTCACTTTACATGACGACTTAAGTAAGTTTTATTACTGCCGGCGACATAGCAATAAAAGCATTGCACTGCAGCACTCGAAATTTTTATACTAACAGTGACATGTCGCTCAACAATATATCCACACAGAACGTAATTCTGCGTTTCCGCCGCAACAGTGGTTGCGCTAACGAGCTACAACGTTACGTTATATGTACACTGCCCATGTTGTTATACTTTCTGACTGGTTAAAAAAAAACGACCAATTAACCCTTTGACGAGTGAATTTAACCTGAATCAAACTTAAGACTCACTTCGTACTGTGAAGCAAACACTCCGTTTCGGTTATAAAAAGCGATCAAAGTGAAATTAAGGTTGTCTGTACTGAGAACCATACAAAACACACACATGCCCCCTGTGGGCTGAAAGTAGAATTGTTGAACTTTAAACCTGGTGGCACATAGAAGTGAAGTAGCGATTAGGCGTCAAAGGGATAGAATAAGTAATCAGTAGACAAGAATTCGGTTACAAACACCTTCAACATGTTTTCTTACGTGAATGTGATGGCTGGGTTTCATGACCACACCGGTTAGGCAATTTCCTAATTTCAGACAGCAGATCCTACATTAAAATAGGAAAGGTTATCTTCCATACTTCACCACTCCAGCTACACTAGGCTAATTCCATGCATCAGAATCCTTCTTCTTGAGAAGCTAGTAGTTACTCGGCTAACCTATAAAACTGTCTGTCCGGGAACCCTAAGATTTATCACATTGTCCACAAATGCCCGCCAGTGGTCCCTTCCCTGAGTCATATGAATCCAATCCACTTCCCTGCATCCTGTTTAGGGCCCGTTTTAATATTAACCTCCCATCTATGACTAGGACTCCCAAGTGGTCCTTTCGACTACAATTTTGTACGCAGGTATCAGTTCTGTTCGTACCATATGCTCCGCCCGTCCCACCCTGCTTCAAAAATGCATGGTTCACTTATATTTAGATTATTGCTGCATCTTTAAGTAATTTCCACATTATTTTTTCTCAATGGAAAAAATGTTCATGCTGCGCACTGAAGAAATTCCATAGGGGCTCTAGGAACTCTACACAGACCCATAAGCGTTTTCCCAACTCTTAGAAGTTCCGGGACAACGAACGCATTTGGAACAGTGTCGGCCTGATCCCACGAAGTTCAAGTAATTGTCGTGGCTTCCGCAGCAGAGTCCGAAAATAATTCGTGGCCCGTTCCCAACCCATCATTCATGGCACTTTAAAAGCCACGACCACATCCATTCCCTATTCACTACTTCCTGTCCACACAGATCACACTTACATATCATCGACGGCAGCAAAGCATGACCGACCTCCATATCCTGGCAGTACTGTGTCTCACAAGTCAAAATGTAAAAGCATACTGCAGATCTAGGCTTCAATAATACCGAGGCAACTGACACTCCATATCCATCGTGTTATTAGAAATCCTGAGTTTGTGCGAGCACAATCGATATGCGTTTGTGGTTCGTGTGTACACCTTCAGAAGACACTAGCGAAAACATGTTACATGTATAATACGTTCTGATATTATACTTACTTGTAAACGGGCTCTTTGCATTCGTATAGTTTTTTTTATTGCTATGTATGCCAGACAATGAGTTCAACCTATACAGCATGTTCCGTAGTTCTATTGTAATAAGACAGACTGTTGTTTCTTGTGCGGCACTGATTACATGCACTTGATTTATCCACACTGGAGGTTCTAACAATACATTGCTTGTTCCTACATCGTTATTTCGGTCTGGTGTGTTTGCAGTCTTTATACCACTGTTCCGGTTATATTTCCATAGCCACGTTCATGTGTACACTGATAAGAATACCTGTAGTTGTTGACTTCACGGACTTCTTCCATCGTACTGTTAAAATCTAACACATTACTACGTTTCTGGGACAGGATCGGTCTCCGTCTTCAGGCGTCTCCCAAAACACCTAGTAACAGTCGTTTTGGAAGAACCAAGCCTGGATGCGGGGACCAACCCAGTCCCAGAAACGTATGCGCGTGTTCAGTTTTAACACATACTATGCAAGAAGTCCACAAAGTCAATCCAGCTGTCATTCACCATCGTCAGAACACTGCGTTACAGCAGCGATACGAATATGTTCAGGAAACATGTCACGTGCTTTTATAAAGACTGAATATTATTCGAGCTCTCTTCGGCAGTACTGTAAATTGGTCTTCCTGAGTTTCTACCTTGTGAAAGATCATACCTTTATTCCAACACAAACACCTGAACCAAACTGTCGCCCTGAAACGTCCGAATAAACGTGCCATCCTATAAAGAGTAAAAAACCTTGATACGCCTAAATACAAAACCAGTAGTCCACTTATTGGGAACCACCTGCAATGTTTACACATTTCAATGTAACTTGCCTACTCCAGACCCACCAAACTGTCATGCCAAAGGTGTACTTGGAAGCGAAAACCATAGAAACTGCCAAAGTATTCCCATTCATTGATAACGAAACATTTAGTCTTAGGAGTTGCAGTATATTCGTAAAAATAGGCCAAATTCAAATCTACATATGAATAAGAACTCGGCGACTATTACAATTTCCAGAACTCTATTATGTCGAGTCGTTTATTGCGCTGTTATTAATCTACTTCCTTTAAGGAACTAAATCACTTTGTAACACTAAAGCAGAGTAGGTCACCACGTAAAGTTATGTCAATTTCAGTATGAAAGGTGTTACGTGAAATCATGCCTTCAAATACACAATTCACTGAGCCATTCAAGTTGCGTTCCTTCTTCAAATGTGGGGTCGGTGGGATAAACTTATGAGACCATCGCTGTGTGTGCCTGTGTCCCCGACTGTTTCAACTTCTGAATCACCTGACCAATTTTCCAAAAAGCTTATGCCACTAGAGGTCGCCTCAACGCTGCACCTTTCAGATTCCTACAAGTAGCATGGGAGAAGCGGGAACTTACGAGGCGCAAGCGACGCTGTAACCACCTAGTTCACAGTCCTGCAGTGAAGCAGGGTAATAGGGCTAAGAGAAACACACCTGTTACTAAGGTAATAATTTTGCAGACTGTAAAATAACATGGCGACGTCGCAAAAAAAAATCCATTAGCTTTCAGTTTGATGGCGATTACTAATCAACTACTGGACTCAGGCACATGACACTCAGTACGGAGACATCGTGGGAATTTTTACATGTTACGTTTGAAATGTTGCTGGCAAGTCAACAATTACAAACATGGCGGCGATGACAGATATTATATCCGACAAATTTAACATACCGCACCTTCGCGTGAAGTGTGACACAGGTCAAAACTAACATTTTCAGGAACTGAAAAAGTAAACTGGGAAGAAATACGCTAACAACTTCAATACTACGTGGAAGAAAGCAAACTTAGATCTACAGCATATGTCTGCCTGTAGACACAAGGCAGCAGGTCTACAGGATTGCAAAACTTAGCATCACATCTTGTGTTCGGGATGCCGATAAAACGGAAAATAAAAATTGTGACTTGTGCCACTTTTCAAGCAGCAACAACTTGGCAAAAGTACAATAATAATAATAATAATAATAATAATAAAGTAACAGCCTAGTAATGCTTGCAGCATTCTTTGAATTTCACTTGGAATTCCCCGTTTATTGGATTTTTTTTGTCTTATTCTACACCCTTTCGTTTCACCCCACTTACACGTTTCGCTTCAGGCAGTTGACTGACAGCTACATACAACATTTCAGTACTCCCTTACATCTAGTTATGGGTAAGGCCAAACTGTAACAGCGTCGTGTAGAATTCAAGATTACAGTTTGAGTTATATCGGACGCGAGCCTTGTTCCTAGTAATATAGGGGAAAACAGATTAGCGACCTTTTTTTGAGTCTTCACAACGCCCTGAAGCAATGGGAATCTATAACTGAACTGCAGATGAACGTTCAATAGCTATCTTTTCGTTGCAAATAACCCAACGCAGTATTTAATTTCATTTTCAACGCTTCCACCGCATCATTACTACTTCCCTTCCGAACAGAATGAAGTAAGCCAGTGTTTTTCAAACTGTGTACCGCGGAACCCCGGGGTTCCACAGGCTACTTTCACGTGTTCCGCAAGCACATTTCCTCTATAATTAAACGGCGAAAATCAGTTCGATAACTTTAATTCATTTTGTTTATTTCCTACCTATCTTTGTGCGTAATCTGCACTACGTTTGTTCTGAGTGTAAATACAAATAACAAAATTGTGTTATTCATAAACATGGTTCATATGTTAGGTCCTTTGATATGTGTCGGTTGTAAAAAGTTCTGTAATTTTTGCATCAAAAAATACACTTTTATCTCACATGGGTTCCAAGAATATTCAGATGTAGTCACAAGGGTTCCACACACATACTAAGCGTTCGAAGACCACTGACATCGGCTCAAGAGATCACCATGCTGTGCGTACGTGCGTAAGCATAAGAAAAGAAACATTAGTAAATGTTAACTATTTGTCGTACCACTACAGTGATGTGAGAAGAGTTCGTTGGTTCAGCAGTTTCGTTCATTCCAACATGCACCAAGACTTAGGAGCCAATATACTGCATCTGTGTCATTCCTGCTGAAAATCAAAGCGGTTGATACAACCAAGACCTCGAGCTGTAAGACCCCCCAGACCGCTGTCGTAAATAACCAAATTACACACTACACGACATTGTTGGACAGCTGAAGGGACGAGGACATCTAGGTCCAAATGAGAGCTAAAAAAGTTAGAAGTCACCCTATCCATGCCATGAAGACATACGGGAAAAGTACGAGCCTAACTGCGATCATTCTTAACCTCGGCACTAGATAGAAGTCAGTGGTCACATGCACGAACCGACCGCTCTACCTCCGGGGTAACAGCCTCCGTTTTCCATTATGACGCCGGGTGGACCCGGAGACGCTGTGGACGTTTTGAAGGGTTGAAAAACCTCTTGTCACTGTCGGGAATTGAACCATGGATCGTCGAGCTCGTAGCAGTCACTATACTGACTACTCTATCCCTGCCCTAATACCCGATAAGCTGTGTTGTTGTTGTTCTTGTTCTTGATGATGATGATGATGATGATGATGACGACGACGACGACGATCGGGATAGAGTAGACCGTATACTGACTAGGCTACAGACTATATGACAGAAAACACGCTTCCATTAGCGGCAGAGCAGAGATTCTCTCTTCTCCAAAGCAGTGCCTTTCAACCGGTAGTAGATGGAGGGTCGTCTGTTGTTACGCGAGGTTATTTTGGAATTACCATTGTTCATAATTATAAAGTCGTGGACTGCACCGTTAAAACTGTTATAAGTATGTTTAATGGAAAACAAAAACGCTTACAAAGTGTACACCAAAACCACTTGACTGTTCGAATATCAGTACCTCCTTTGTCGTCTAATTGCGCGCGTCAAACCAGAGACGTGACGACACAGAATGTCGAAACTTTTCTTTTTGGCTGTTCCATTACACTTCTAACGGTGGTTAGCACTGAGGGAAAACTATGGAGCCATAAACACAAATTCGCTGCCTTCAGCATCATGTTGCGATATTCTCAGGGGGAAGGACAAGCGAAAAGCATGAGATTCGCAAAATGTTTTGGGAGCCCAAATGACCTGCAATTCCACTGGCTGGGGCCAGTACCAAGCCAGGGTACATTATGATACTAGTAGCTTCTTGGAGATTTTACAATATGTTGCAAAGTAGTAGTAAGCCTGTGTATCACGCTCAGGATGGTGATAGAAGTGCGATTGTTATTAACACATGCATCCAAATTTTAACGTTTTGCTGACCGTGCATCTCAGTTTATTTATCCCAGTAATTAACCAACTTGATGCATAAAACTTTTGTGCATAAAGTTGGTTAATTACAGAGATAAAAAAACATGCATCCAAGTTTCAACAAAAGAGGACAAACACGTAGTATGAAAACTTTCATTCGACTTCCTGGTTTCGTCAATTTTTTTTTTAACATTAGAGTAGTATACTAAAAAAGGGTGCACAATTTTTGCAGAAATTAACCACCTTAAAATACGAGACGCCAGAAGGATGACACGACGCAAATTCCGTATTTAAGACACACAAGTGTACGAATTTAGACGCCGAGGCGACGAGACGCCCCGGATTAGTGCAATTCTGCATTAAAGTGTATGCAGTAAATGTTAATTGTAAACACGTTAAATCAGAAAAGCAGAAACTATGTTTTTAATTCTCAGTACCTAGTGACACGCCTGCATATTATCTTGGTTACAGCGGTACGCAAGAAACAGGGTATTAAAAACACTGCCCTAAAGTAATATTACTCTGTGGCGTTCTGACATTTGAACTCCAAAACGCCTGCGAATTCAAATTGTTCTAAAGCATCCAGACCGCCTGTGAGGCCTCCCCCCCCCCCCCCCCCCCCACTCCCCCCCACAGCCCCCCCCCCCGGCTCCACAAAAACACTCGACATTACTCCTCCCCCCCACCCCCTCCACTCCACCACAGCCGCCGACACTACCAA
>Ga0123357_10013074_pt1 | contig 10740 bp, 13 predicted proteins | sample TergutEmb28metaG_FD_89873 | JGI IMG/M metagenome (GOLD analysis project Ga0123357, IMG submission 89873) | Embiratermes neotenicus P4 segment gut microbial communities from Petit-Saut dam, French Guiana - Emb289 P4 | ecosystem: Host-associated > Arthropoda: Insects > Digestive system > Gut ...
AACCCTTATTTAACTCAAGAAATTAAACAAACTCGAAAATTAATCTACGATGGACAGAGTAAGCAAATATTTATTTGATATTCAATCTTCAATATCTCTAATAGAATCTTTTCTGAAAGATATTGACTCATTCACTGATTACCAAAATGATTTAAAAACTCAAAGTGCAGTAGAACGTCAACTGGCTATCATTGGAGAAGTTGTAAATAAATTAAAACAGGAAGATTCGAGTTACACCTTTACCAGCGCCAAACAAATGATAGATTTTAGAAATCGTCTAATACATTCTTACGACAATATTGACAGTTCTATTGTTTGGGTTATTCTCAAAAACCATTTGCCAGTCCTGAAAGAAGAAATTGAGAATTTTATTAATAAGTGATTTATTGAGATGCGGTTCGATTTTTAGAAAAATCCACTTTCTCCAATAAACTTTTCAATAACGCGATTTGTTCTTCTTTACTTTGAAGCAATTTTTCATAAATCTCTTTGTTCTCTTGAAAAAAGTTTTCGATTTTTTCGCTTTTCTGCTGATAACCAGTAGCGTTTTCGTGATTGATTTGTTGAAGCACATTACCTACTTCTAATAAATCCGGCAAAGAAGCGCTGAGTATTTCAGAAATTATGAACAGTCTTTCAACCGTTAATTTTGTTTCGCCTGTTTCTATTTTCCTGTACGCGGCAGGAGTTATTGATAATTCATGCGCCATGTTTTCATAAGTATAACCTTTCTTTGCACGTGCGCTTGCAATGTTTCTGATTACTTTTTTAATTTTTTCTGGTTCCATGTGTTATTATTGTTTTTTCGCAAAAGTAAATATTTTTTTACTAATAGTAAAATATTTTCACCAAAAGTATTTTTATTATCGGAAATGACACAATACTTTTGTCCTTGTAATTTTATTCGCGAAAAAATTGCATATAATTAAATTGAGTATTAATTTTGTAAAACAATTTGGAAATGAAAAATTTAAATTTGGACGCTTATGGGGTAGCGGAGTTAAAAGAACTTTCGTATAGCGAAATGCATACCATGGAAGGTGGTAGCTTGTGGTCTGATGCTTGTTCTATATATAATGATATTATAAAACCTGCTGCAATCGCTGCATGGAATGATTTTGTAGATGGATGGAATTCCGTTACGTGTGGATGTAGTTAAATGAAATGAATTTAGGAAAATATAAGATTGCAATAATATTTATTGTTCATGCTCTTTTTATAGTAACAAAAACTGTAATAGAACCTTATTTAGGTATAGAAACAGTAACTCCAAAAGATAAAGAGGAGCTTTTAGCACATTTAATAGAATCCTTTGTTTCAGTTGTTATTTTTGCTCCTTTGTTGGAAGAAGCTGTTTTCAGGTATCCATTAAAGAAATGTAAATTTGTTTATATTGCCCTTGTTTTAGGGTGTTTAATATCGTTTACATTTCATAATAGGCTTTTTACATATAGTTTTATTGCAGTCAATATAATTTCTTTTGTTCTTTTCTTTTTCTTTAAAAAGGCGACTTTACCTCTTTCTGTTTTAATAATATATATAGTATTGTTTTCTCTAATTCATGTGGAAAATTATAATATAAATGATTTAAAGGTATTGCCTTGGGGTTTATTAATTTATCAATTTTTCCCGCAATTATTGCTGGGAATAATTGTGACTTATATCCGTATCAAAACAAGATTCCTTTATGCACTTGCATACCATAGCGCATATAATCTTGTTATTTTTATTTTTGTTATTATTTGTTTAAAATTTGGATTAAATTATTTAATATGAATCACTTAATAGAACTTTCCAGAGAAGAACTTATTGCCATAGAAGGTGGTAGTATGATTAGCGAGTGGGGAGCTAAGTGCCATGAAACTTGGTGTGAAATAATAAGCGACTTGAAGGCCGTAGCGAATGCCTGTCAGTTTGCTACCCTTGCAGATATTGCATAGTAATGTATACCCACTTTTGACCCAGTAGCGGATCACTATCTTTTTGTTTTCTGTGCTGACTAACTTTACACTTTGAATAAAAATACCGTGTTCGCCGTAGTGGATTTCGCTAAGCCCTGGGTAAATTCTGAAATTGGCTGTTGTTAGTAATAGCCTTGGATGTAAATATACTTAAAAATTAAGAGTCCTTAGAAAGATGTTAATCTAATATTCTTTTTTAGGACTCTTAATATAACAATTATTGGAGATTTGCTCACACATATTCAAACCGATTATGCCTCAACTTTTTCCTCCTGAAATCATCCAAGACACGACCGAATCACTATTTGTTAAGCGGACTACGCGCAATTGGGTGATTTATCTTGTTGTAGTGCTATCCGCAACAATAGCTATTGCGGTATTGCCCTTTATTTACGTCCAAGTCAGTACCCAATCCCGCGGCATCATCCGCACGCCCAACGAAAACAATCAACTGCAAACCGCAGTTTACGGTGAAATTACGGAAATTCGTATAGCAGAAAATTCAGAGGTAAAACAGGGCGATACACTTTTGGTTCTAAACTCGGAAAACATTCAGGCACAGATAGAAAAATCACTTACTCAAATCCGTGAAGATAGCCTGTTTATCGAAGACATTCGCCTTTTGCTTGGCGGAAAAGCAGGGAAACCTCAAACTCCCAAATATCTGACTGAAAGAACTTATTATCGTGCTGCTTTAAACGAACAAAATACCTCAGTCAATTATCTGAGAAAAGAACATGAAACCAATCAAACCCTTTTTGATAAAGGCGTCATCGCTAAGTCGGAATATCTTCAGAGCAAGAACAATTATGATGCTTCTCTAAGTCGAATGAAAAATGTACAAGAGGAATTCCTCAATCGCTGGCAGTCAGAACAAACGACATACCAACAAGGAATCGTCGAATTGACGGCAAATATCAGACAATTGGAAGATGAAAAAACAAAATACATCCTCAAAGCTCCAGCTTCCGGAACGGTTATTCAATTTGCCGGAATTCAGGTTGGCAGTTTCCTCATTCCGGGGCAGCCAATTGCCTATATTTCCACCGATGCCGATTTGTTGGCGGAATGTTATATCTCGCCCGCTGACATTGGATATATAAAAGAAAATCAAGATGTCGCCTTTCAGCTTGACGCTTTCAACTACAACCAATGGGGATTGGCATACGGAAACGTAAAAGAAATATCAAAAGATGTCATACTAATGAATGAACAACCGGTTTTTCGCGTGCGCTGCTCGCTTGACACCAAATACTTGCAACTGAAAAACGGTTATAAAGGGGATTTGAAAAAAGGGATGACGCTCACCGGACGTTTTTGCTTAACAGACAGAAGTTTGTGGCAATTGTTGTTCGATAAAATAGATAATTGGGTAAATCCAAAACTATAAGGAGTATAATGAGTATCAAAATCAAACAACGAGATATAACAGATTGCGGCGCTGCCTGTTTGGCATCAGTTGCGGAACACTACGAACTGAAACTGCCTGTTTCCCGAATCCGGCAAATTGCAGGAACGGACAAGCGAGGCACCAATGTCTTGGGCATGGTTACCGCAGCGGAACAGCTTGGTTTTGATTCCAAAGGAGTAAAGGGAACAATGGAATCGTTGTCAAAAATCCCGTTGCCGGCTATCGCACACGTTGTTCGGAATAATCTTCATCATTATGTTGTTATCTATTCCGTTAGGAAGGATAAACTTACCTACATGGATCCGGCAGATGGTCAAAGGCACAAAGAAACGATAGAAGAATTTCAAAAAATCTGGTCGGGCGTACTGATATTATTAGTTCCGGGCGAAATATTTAAGGCAGAAGACACTAAAGTTTCTATTTACAAGCGATTTTGGTTTTTACTTCAACCTCATCGCAGTGTGCTTCTTCAATCGCTTTTTGGTGCGGTCATTTACACCATACTTGGTTTGTCCACTTCCATTTATATTCAAAAGATAACCGACAATGTTTTCGTAACCGGCAATAAAAATTTGCTCAATTTATTGAGTATCGTAATGATAGTGATATTGTTAGTGCAAATTTTCATCGGTGTAAGCAAAAGTGTTTTCATACTCGACACGGGCCAAAAAATTGATGCGCGATTAATTTTAGGTTATTACAAACATTTGCTCAAACTTCCGCAACGTTTTTTTGACACTATGCGCGTGGGTGAAATCATTTCACGTATCAACGATGCGGTTAAAATCCGTGTGTTCATTAACGATGTGGCTATTTCATTGATTGTCAATTTTTTTATTGTCATTTTCTCGTTCGCTTTGATGTTTATTTTTAGCTGGAAATTAGCTTTGATATTGCTGATTTCCATTCCGCTTTATATTCTTATTTATTTTGTTACCAACAAATTAAACAAGAAGCGGGAGCGAAAATTAATGGAAGATTCAGCCGAACTTGAAAGTCAATTAGTAGAGTCGCTTAATTCTGCAAAAACCATTAAACAATTTGGAATTGAAGATTTTGCGAATATCAAAACAGAGAATCGGTTTATCCGGCTGTTGGATTCTGTTTACAAATCAGCCATTAATTCATTTTTTACCGGAAATTCATTGGAATTTGTGAGTAGAATTTTCACGATAATTATCCTTTGGATAGGATCTTATCTCGTGATTGACAGCACAATAACGCCGGGTGAATTGATGAGTTTTTATGCACTAATTGGTTATCTGACCGGTCCGGTTATCAACTTGATAGGGTCGAACAAAACGGTACAAAATGCCTTGATCGCCGCCGATCGTTTGTTTGAAATTATGGATTTGGAGCGGGAAAACGACGAGAACAAAATGGAGCTGAATCCCAAAATGTTGGGCGACATCCGATTTGAAAACGTATCGTTCAGTTATGGCACACGAGTAGATGTGTTTGAAAATTTTAATTTGGAAATCAAAGAAGGTGAATTAACTGCCATTATAGGAGAAAGCGGTTCGGGAAAAACTACACTTGCTGCTCTATTACAAAAATTGTATCCACTGAAAGCCGGAAAAATCAGAATTGGAAAAACAAATATTGATTATGTTGAAATCCAAAATCTTAGAAGAATAGTCAGTAGTGTTCCGCAACAGCTCAACCTTTTTGCGGGCAATGTGATTGAAAATATTGCACTTGGTGAATTTGAACCTGATTTACAACGTATTGTAGAAATATGTTCGACGTTAGGCATGATGCCTTTTATTGAGAAACTGCCTGCCGGCTTCACTACTTATCTCGGTGAAAACGGAGCATCGCTTTCGGGAGGACAAAAGCAACGTTTAGCAATTGCGCGGGCATTATATAAAAATCCGGAAATCCTGATACTTGACGAGGCTACTTCTTCGCTCGATTCCGAATCGGAACAATTTGTACAACAAGCAATTCGCCAACTGAGAAGTCGAGGAAAAACGATTATTATTATCGCTCATCGCTTGAGTACGGTAATAAATGCTGATAACATCGTAGTACTGGAAAACGGTAAAGTGATTGAACAAGGTATGCACGACGAATTGTATGCCCTGAAAGGACGATATTTCCAAATGTGGGAAAAACAACTTCCTAATTTTCAATAAATTATTTGGTTAATCCCAATCCCAAAAACACAGCCGCAAATCCAAGAATCACGCTTAATGTAATGTAAAGACCGAGCGCCAGATAATTCCCCGATTGATACATAAGAACATTTTCAAGCGAGAAAGTGGAAAAAGTAGTATAACCACCGCAGAATCCGGTAACAAATAAAAGCCGCATATTTGCATCCAAAAATGAGTATTTGAACGACAATCCTATCAATAACCCGATAATGAAGCAACCCGTAATATTAATAATAAATGTTGCCCAAGGAAAAGGCCCTTGCGAAAAAGGAATCCGTGAAATAAGGAATCTGAAAATACTTCCGATTCCTCCGCCTACTCCAACTAAAATCAATTGTTTAATTAGCATATTTTTTCAACTCAAAAATCATCACCGCTTTCATCCCAAAAAATCGGTATTGAAAATTCATCCAAATCCCGCCGTTCTTTCTTCGTCGGTCGTCCTGTCCCTTTCTCCCGGTCAACAAATCCGCTTATTTTCTTAAGGCTCAGAATCTCGTATTTTTCCGGCGGCGTAATATTTTCCAGATATTCCGGAACCAATTTAGCCCCGATGCGGTTGGAAGTTAATCCCAATACTTTAAAAGAATACGTAATCGGCGGCTTTCGTACGGAAATAATATCGCCCACCCGAATCATCCGGGACGGTTTGGCAGGCGCTTCATTCACCGTCACGCGATTTTTCTTACATTCTTCCAATGCAATAGTTCGTGTCTTGAAAATCCGCATTGCCCACAGCCATTTGTCGATTCGTATTTCCATCTATTTATTATTGAACTGATTCATCGTTATTTCCACACCGGCTAAGCAAAAACTTTTAATCATTTCGCAAGCGATTTCGATTCTTGCCGACAAGCCTTTTTGTTCCTCTTCGGAAAAAGAGTCCAACACAAAATCAATTTGTGCGCCTCGCGGAAACTCATGTCCAATGCCGAAACGCAGCCGGTTGTATTGCGTCGTTCCCAGCGTTTCCTGAATGTGTTTCAGACCGTTGTGTCCCGCATCGCTACCTTTGGATTTCAAGCGTAAAGTTCCGAAAGGAAGCGCCAAATCATCAACCACTATCAATAAATTTTCCGGCTCGATTTTCTCTTTTTGTAACCAGTAACGCACGGCATTACCGCTCAAATTCATATAGGTATAGGGTTTTAAAAGAATAAGTTGTTTGTTTTTCAGCTTCATTTCTGCAATTGCGCCATACCGCTTATTGACGTCAAAAACAACATTGGACGCCTTAGCCAAAGCGTCCAATATCATAAACCCTATGTTATGGCGGGTATCCTCATATTCTCTGCCGATATTACCCAGCCCGACGATCAAGTATTTCATTTGTCTTTCGCTGTCCCCCGGGTCGATTTGACGGAAGCCACAACGTTATCTTTAGCGTTTAAAAGTTCGAGATTATCAAAATGGATATCACCCACCTGGATGGTTTTACCTAAACCTAAGTCCTCAATATTGACTATTAATTTTTCCGGGAAATTTTTGTAAAAGCCTTTTACTTTCAATTTTCTCATTTCCATGGAAAGTTTACCGCCGGCTTTTACTCCTTCGGCTAACCCGGATAATTCAATAGGGATTTCTACTACCACCGGTTTATCTTCAAATATTTGAAGAAAATCAATGTGCAACACTTCATCATTCACCGGATGGAACTGGATTTCTTTTAGAATGGCTTTGCGTTTTTTCCTGTCGATTGTCAAATCAACCAATTGGACTTCCGGAGTATAAATTAATTTCCGAACGTCATCTTTCGTCACTGTGAAATGAGTCACTTCTTCTCCTCCGTATAAAACACACGGAATCAACGATTCTTTACGGTAAGCTTTTGCAGCTTTTTTACCTGTGCTCTCTCTTTTAGAGCCTTTTAGTTCAAATAATTTCATTGTTTTTTTGTGTTACTCAAAATTAGACAAATGCTTTCTAATCTCCCATCACACGGAATTTTTAAAAAAGCGATGCAAAGGTAATAATTTCCCAGCACAAAACCATATTTTTTGTATTCGTTTTATTACAATCTTCAAAAATGAACATCCAAATGAATCACTTCAGGATGAAGACTGCTTTCTGCAGGGAAAACGGCGCTGATTTCGTTCTGTTCTTTGATATACTCCAAACATTCATTTAATGCATTGACAAATTTTTCAAAATCTTCTTTATACAAAAAGAGTTTATGCTTTTCAAACATCACTTCATCGGGCTTTTCACCGGTAGAAACTTTTTTACTTTCTGTAATGGCCAGAAATAATTCGTCCTTTCTACTCTTTTTTACATCAATGTAATAAACTCTTTTCCCGGCATTGACTTTTTTGAAAAATACAATGCCATTTTTTTCGTTGTCAATGGACTTTATAAAATCCTCCATAAAAATCTGACTAATTTTTTTGTTTATAATTGAATTACTACATATTTGCGCAAATATGAGGATTTTTTTTGAGAAAATCAACAATTCTTTAATAAATTTTTCATAAAAAAATAAAAATCCAAAAAATGACGGCGACATTTTTAAGATAACCCCTCAATCTGACCGTCAATAATATCCATATTCATTGCATTCGGTCTCTTGGGCAGTCCCGGCATCCGCATAATTTCTCCCGCAATGGCGACAATAAATTCGGCTCCGTTGTTGATGACAATATCATTGATTTTCAGCTTAAACCCTTTTTCTACACCATAGGCCTTCGGATTGGTTGAGAAAGAGAATTGCGTCTTGGCGATGCAGACCGGAAAATGCTCAATATTCATTTGTTTGACGAATTTCAATATTTTTTCAGCTCTGTCACTGAATTGTACAGTATCGGCGCCATAAATATTTTTACCGATTTTCTCAATTTTTGTTTTGATATTGTCGTCTTCGTCATAAGTGAAACGAAGTGTAGCGGAAGGCGACTTTTCAATTGTGTCCGCTACTAGGCTCGCTAAACCTTCGGCGCCTTCTCCGCCTTCTGCAAAAGCTTTGTTGACGGCAAAACCGACATTTTTTTCACGACAATGCTCTTTCACCAAAGCAATTTCTTCTTCTGTATCAAAAGAATAATGGTTGAATGCAACAACAACTCGTTGTCCGAAACTTGCCAAATTTTCGAGGTGTTTGTCCAAGTTTTCAAAGCCTCGAATCAAACCTTCACGGTTCGGTTTTTTGATGTCGTCCAACGGGACATTTCCGTGCATTTTCAGTCCTTGGGAAGTGACGACAATAACCGCCAATTTGGGTTGCAGCTCTGCTTTCCGACATTTAATATTGAAGAATTTTTCCGCGCCGAGATCGGCTCCGAATCCTGCTTCCGTGACGACATATTCACCAAAAGTCAAAGCCATTTTTGTGGCTACAATAGAATTACAACCGTGTGCAATATTGGCAAACGGACCGCCATGAACAAAAGCAGCCGTATTTTCGGTCGTCTGCACTAAATTGGGATGAATAGCGTCTTTCAATAAAACGGCTATTGCTCCTTCAATTCCCAAATCTTTTACTTTGAACGGCTTATCCTGAAAGTCAAAACCCAAAAGGATTTCGCCAATCCGGCGTTTCAAGTCATCGAGATTTTCCGACAGACATAAGATTGCCATGATTTCGGACGCAGCCGTAATATCAAAACCTGTTTCGGTAGGAATTCCGTTGGTGGAGGAACCTAAGCCGGTCACCATTTTCCGAAGACTTCTGTCATTAACGTCCAAAACTCTTTTCCAAAGGATCTCTTTCAATCCGATCTCGCAAATACCCCGATTTTGGTACAAATAATTATCCAAAAGCGCCGTAATCATATTGTGGGCAGAAGTTATTGCGTGAAAATCGCCGGTAAAGTGCAAATTGATATTTTCCATCGGAAGCACTTGTGCATAGCCGCCTCCGGCGGCGCCGCCTTTCATACCGAAACAAGGGCCTAACGACGGTTCGCGCAAAGCAACGATGGCTTTCTTCCCGATTTTCGCCAAACCTAAAGCCAAACCGATGGAAACGGTTGTTTTTCCGATTCCGGCTTGCGTTGGCGTAATAGCGGTAACTAAAATCAGGTTGTGATTTTTTACTTTTTCTTCGTCGATTAAATTTACCGGAACTTTGGCAATATATTTGCCGTAGTTCATAATTTCGTCAACCGGAATATCAATTTCCTGTGCAACTCGTTTGATTTTTTTCAACTCGATACTACGAGCGATTTCAATGTCTGTAAGCATATTATTTAAATTACAATCCTATCGTTCTTTCTTTTGCTTTATCTATTCGCCTCATAACCGCTTTTTCAACTTCAACGATAAAGAAAACGGCTATACCAAGCATAAAAGGTTGTTGCCAATCCGGCAATCCCAGCGGTACTGTTCCAAATGTTCGGTTCATGAATGGTATATAGGTAATGGCTCCTTGAAGGATGAATAATAATCCGCAGACAACAAATACTGCTTTATTGCTGAAAAAATTCTGCTTAAAACCATTTCCTCTGGTGGTTCTGCTGTTGAATAAGTGGAACATCTGGGCGATTACAATGTTTTGAAGGGTCATCGTCTGTATATAATTTTCAGAAAACCCTCGGGCATATAAACCGATGTTGAACCAAAGAGTCCATCCTCCTATTAAAACCGAGACAAAGATGATGCGCCAGATAAAGTATCCGTTGAGCAGAGGAGTTTTTGACGCTCTGGGAGGACGTTTCATTACATCGGGTTCGGCCGGTTCAAAAGCTAACGCTAATGAAATGGTAATAGAAGTAACCATATTTACCCATAATATTTGAACAGGGGAAAGAGGCATTATTGTTCCGAAAAGAATAGCAGCCATTATTAAAAATGCTTCGGCGCCATTGGTCGGAAGAATAAACAAAATTGTTTTTTTAAGGTTGTCATATACCCTGCGTCCTTCTTCAACCGCAGCGACAATGGTACTGAAATTATCATCGGCTAAAACCATCTCCGCAGCATCTTTTGTCACTTCGGTACCTTTGATGCCCATGGCAACGCCAACATCTGCCTTTTTCAAGGCAGGGGCATCGTTCACCCCGTCGCCGGTCATTGAACAGACAACATTGTTAGCTTGTAATGCCCTCACTAACCTTAATTTATGTTCCGGACTTGTTCTGGCGAATACATCGCATCCCATGACCGCTTTTTTCATTTCTTCGTCGGTCATTCCCTCTAAGTCTTTGCCTTGTAAGGCTTTTATTCCATCTCCGATTCCCAACTGATTAGCTATGGTACGAGCCGTATCTATGTGGTC
>Ga0123357_10013075_pt1 | contig 10740 bp, 4 predicted proteins | sample TergutEmb28metaG_FD_89873 | JGI IMG/M metagenome (GOLD analysis project Ga0123357, IMG submission 89873) | Embiratermes neotenicus P4 segment gut microbial communities from Petit-Saut dam, French Guiana - Emb289 P4 | ecosystem: Host-associated > Arthropoda: Insects > Digestive system > Gut ...
ACAAGCCACTGGTCCCCACCCTGAACAACATTCATGATTCCCTTCACAAGAACAAGCCACTGGTCCCCACCCTGAACAACATTCATGATTCCCTTCACAAGAACAAGCCACTGGTCCCCACCCTGAACAATATTCATGATTCCCTTCACAAGAACAAGCCACTGGTCCCTGCTCTGAACAACATTCATGATTCCCTTCACAAGAACAAGCCACTGGTCCCTGCTCTGAACAACATTAATGATTCCCTTCACAAGAACAAGCCACTGGTCCCCACCCTGAACAACATTCATGATCCCCTTCACAAGAACCCACCAGTAGTCCCTATCCTGAACCAGCTGCATACAGGCCACCTCGTCACGCAGCTGTTTTATATCAAGTTCAGCAAATCGCCAATGCATACAACAATGTAGTATGCTACTTGGATGGTCGTCCTTACAAATGCCAACGACATATTTCGACTGCAACAGCCACTTCCATATTTTAGCTACATGTATTTGACAACAGCCATTTCGTAATCACTACATAAACAACATGTCACACACAGCTCACTGCATTACAGCTCAACAATACGTGAAGTTACGTAGCTCACAACATGTAAAGAGCGATTTTAAGTCCAAGAGACAAAAGAGAGCTATTATAAGTGCTCTTGTGTATACATAATTAGTTTTGAGGCAGTTAATTTTAATGTATTTTAACACGTCACTAATAACGTATAGACAAGATCTACTACCTAAGTACAAGGGATAGATGTTTCACAATATAAGATATTCTTGCACAATATGTTAATAAAATTCGTGTACTTTATTGAATGGAAGATGCATCGTTATAAAATAATTGTGTGTGTTGTCAATTACGTTTTTGATCCATCTGGATGATTTTTCTTGTCGACATAGTATGTATGTAGCCTAATGTCCAAGGGTAGACAAAGTTTCTGAAGTGCGTGGCACATGTAGACACAAATTTTAGCTTCTGCTAATTTTTTAATTGTAATTTGTTTTCTTGCATTTCAGTTTCGGAGTGCTGGTAGCTTGCCAGAATTGTGAGGGATTCATCAGTATAATATATGTATGTTACTCCTGCATTTTACTGACCTATTATTACAAATTGCGAATCCATTTTTGCCTTATTGTCTTTTCCACGTATCTAAACATTAATTGATATAAAACATTGAAATACATATGCGATTCGCTACAGACTGAACGGTCCGGTCATCGAATCCTGGTGGGGGCAAGATTTTTCGTGCTGTCCAGACAGCCCTCGAGGCCCACTCCCTTCTGAAGAATGGGTACAATGTGTTTTTTGGGATGCAGCATATATATATATATATATATACGAGGGAGAGTCAAATGAAAACCTTAAAAGTGCGATAACAATTCAATATGAATATTTAAGGTTTTCATTTGACTCACCCCCGTATAATGTGAAAATGTCTCTAAGCACGATTGACAACGTGCACACGTCACGAGAAGTAGAAGAGTTTCACACTGACCTAAGATGTGTATTATTTTATGTCAAAAGCAATTAGTTTGATATTGACAGTTGCTATCTGAAAGTAGGCGCTGCTTACGACATACCTAATATAGCAGTTTGATAATAGTGCTTACTAAAATCTGCAGTCTTTAAAGTAATTGATTATTTATATGAAAGCTTCAATAATGAAAGCATTTAAAATATACTTGATTAATCTGGTTGTTGTGCTGCCAATGTAACCGTAGTTATTAATGCAAAAGGATATTATGTAAATTCTACTTGCATGAAATGTTTCGTGTGTTGAAGAATATGGCAATCTGCATGCTCAGAATTACAATGCTAAGCACCACATAGACCACTCAGAGGCAGGACAAAGCCTGTTCCTTGGAAAGACATGAAGTGTACAGGTGGAAAAGCAGTGAAAATTTCCAGGTTTTGTTTTTGGATTTTACAAAAATTTTGTTGGAGTTTATAAACGTTCGACCAACAGAGGTAAGCAAAAAACTTGGAAAAATCTCTCTGCCAATAGCATCGCTATGGCTTACGTTAAACATCACGGCACATAATTTTAAACTTGAAATTGTGTATTTTAAATGTAATGCAGTTAATAACTCTGAATTATACGTAATTTAGAGAAGAGAATCGTTCAATGAAATGCAGCACTGTGCGTTTCAAAGTCGCAGCCATTACAGTAACGTTATTTTCATTTCAATTTATAACAATGTATTTTTGACTATATGGGCCGGGTAGCTCAGTCGATATAGCGACTGACTACGGGCTGGACGGTCCGGGATCGAATCCACCCACCGCTCGAAAAGAATTACTGCCGGGAACTCTGCGTCACTTATGACGATCTAACTGATTCCTGTATTTGATAGACCAATAAAGATTCATTTAAAAAAAATCCTGGTAGGGACGAGATTTTCCGCCCGTCCAGATCGGCCCTGGGGCCCACCCAGCCTCCTGTAAAATGGGTACCGGGTCTTTCTCGGGGGTAAAATGCGGCCGGAGCGTGCTGCTTATCACTCACACCCTTCTAGTGCCGCAGTCATGGAAGAGTATAGCTATACCTCTACCCACCCTCTGGGCCACACCGGGCCTGTAACGGGATCATTTTATTTTTTTTTAGTTTTGCCTAAAAACAATCAACAGTAGAACGGCAAGAGCTATCCGTTTGTGTAACCACCCCTACGTGATGACGTATGGAGTGTTTGAGTCGAAGACCCACACATTCTTAAACTCGGCAATAAATGGAGTTTAATAGGAAGGTGGTTGTGACAGAGGGGAGAAAAATCCCAAAGCCTCACACTAAAATTGGGCCTCCGCCACCCAATTAACTGTCCACCGCATTACCGACTGAGCTGTAATGCCACATTACTCAGAAGGACTTAACGTGTTTCTAAAATTAGTCGGAAGTGAATAAAGGTAAAGCTAAAATAAATGTAAAGGTAAAGTTAAAGTTCACCCTAGAACAGGCCACGAAGGCCCAGAGGAGGAGTAGATGTATAGCTCTACTCTTTCCTTAACCTCGGCGCTAGAGGGGGTGAGTGGTCAACGCCACGGCCCGGCAGCTTTACCCCCAAGAAAGTCACGCTATTCATTGTATAGAAGTCTGGGTGGGCCCCGGGGCCGGTCTGGACGGGTGCGAAAAATCTCGCCCCCACCGGGATTCGAATCCCGGACTGACCAGCCCGTAGCTAGTCGCTCTACCGACTGAGCTATCCCGGGCCACAATAAAAAGAGAATACCAGGAGAATTTCTCTTAAGGTGGTAAGTATCACTGAAAACATAATATTCAAATACCGCCAACATGACCTAAAAATCTCCACCCAACAAGACTTGGTATGCCCTTCATAAAATAATGTTATAAGCGAAATATAACTCAGCCGTGAGCTTGTGGTTTCATTCTGTGAGTTGTATTGAAAGATAAACTGAAAACTTAATGTGCACGAATTAGGCTAAATTTTGTGTATAAAATAACTTAACAGTGCAATAATAAATCGTGCTACTGCAAGTGGTGTTACAAAATGCGCAGCAGCCTCATTTTGCTTTACAACGGTGTTAAATACCTCATCAGATTCCATGACAGTTAAGTGAAATGAAGCAATACATGGAGAAGTAAATTCAAGTCTCCAGACCCGCGCACAGAGCCTTAAGATTGATGACGAAGTTGTATGCAGAGCAACGAGGGCAGACGTACAGGGTAGAGTACAAGAAGCTAAGCGCTCGTCACGAAGGGAACTTTGTAACTAGGTCCATGAATTAAATACTCGGGTACAAACGGAAATCTTGTAGGAAGCTGTATCGCTAAAATATGTTACGTTAACTCTGCAACACTTGAGAAACGTTATTATGTTTACTAAACTGGGGTCTTGTTAACAAATATTCTGTCTAAGTTTTCCACAGTTGCAGTGAACCTCCCTTGAGAAATCCTTGGTATTCGATGGGATTAAGGTGTGCCGTCATTCCGAACGTGAAACCATGCGCCTAATAAAATCTCAGGGAAGTTAAGTAAACTGGATTTAGACAGAATGTTTTATGACGGAATAGACAAAGACAGTTGAAAGAGCTAGGAGTTCCGAAGGAAGGTTCACTGCATCTGTGGAAAATGTAGACAGAATATTTGTTAACAAGACCCCAGTTTAGTAAACATAATAACATTTCTCAAGTGTTGCAGAGTTAACGTAACATATTTTAGCGATACAACTTCCTACAAGATTTCCGTTTTTACCCTAGTATTTAATTCATGGACCTAGTTACAAAGTTCCCTTTGTGACGAGCGCTTAGCTTCTTGTACTGTATCCTGTACGTCTGCCCTCGTTGCTCTGCCTACAACTTCGTCATCAATCTTAAGGCTCTGTGCGCGGGTCTGGAGACTTGAATTTACTTCTCCATGTATTGCCTCATTTCACTTAACTGTTATGGGCTCTGATGAGTTATTTAACACCTTGATGTGTGATTGAACGTGCATCATAATTCAATGTGGAATAAGAAACCAACTAGATGTCACTTAGTGTTATATTTATTCTCTCTTTATAAGTTGCTCAACATGTTTCGAGCAACCTTGTGCCCATCCTCAGGAACTGACGACTCAGCGGTTTTTCGCCGCTTGTGGTGTAGTGCTGTGGTTGCTGTAGGCTGTCAGAACCGGTTAGCTGGTTGTGTATCCATTGAGGAATACATAACACACATACGTATTCCTCAATGGATGCACAACCAGCTAACCGGTTCTGACAGCCTACAGCAGCCACGGCACTACACCACACGCGGCGAAAAAAACCACCGAGTCGTCAGCTCCTGAGGATGGGCAAAATGCTGCCCGAAACATGTTGAGCAACTTATAAAGAGAGAATAAATATAACACTAAGTGACATCTAGTTGGTTTCTTATTCCACATTGTATTTAACACCGTTGTAAAGCAAAATGAGGCTGCTGCACTACTTGCAGTAGCACGATTTATTATTGCATTGTTAGGTTACTTTATACTCAAAATTTAGCGTAATTCGTGCACATTAAGTTTTCAGTTTATCTTTCAATACAACTCACAGAATGAAACCACAAGCTCACGACTGAGTTATATTTCGCTTATAACATTATTTTATGAAGGGCATACCAAGTCTTGTTGGGTTCAGAATTTTAGGTCGTGTTGGCGGTATTTGAATATTATATTTTCATTGATACTTACCACCTTAAGAGAAATTCTCCCGGTATTCTCTTCCGATTGTAGCCCGGGATAGCTCCGTCGGTATAGCTATTAGCTATGGGCTGGACGGTCCAGGGTTCGAATCCTGGTGGGAGCGAGATTTTCCGCACCCATCCAGACTGGCCCCGGGATCCACCCAGCCTCCTATATCAGCCTCCTATATGGGTCTTTCTTGGGGGTAAAGCTGCCGGGCCGTGGCGTTGACCACTAACCCCCTCTAGCGCCGAGGTTAAGGAACGAGTAGAGCTATGCATCTTCTACTCCTCTGGGTCTTCGTGGCCTGTTCTAGGGTGAATTTTACCTTTACATTTATTCACCTCCGACTAATTTTAGAAACACGTTAAGTCCTTCTGAGCAATGTGGCATTAAAACTCAGTCGGTAATGCGGTGGACAGCTAACTGGGTGGCGGAGGCCTAATTTTAGGGACAGACCTTGGGATTTTTCTCCCCTCTGCCACAAACACCTTCCTATTCAACTCCATTTATTGCAGAAATATTGTAGGAAGTTGTATCGCTAAAATGTGTTACGTTAACCCTGAAACACTTGAGAAATGTTATTATGTTTACTAAACTGGGGTCTTGTTAACAAATATTCTGTCTAAAGTTTCCACAGATGCAGTGAACCTTCCGTCGGAACTCCGCGCTCTTTCAACTGTTTGTCTATCTTCTCATAAAACATTCTGTCTAAATCCATTTTACTTGACTTTTCTGAGATTTTATTAGGCACACGGTTTCACGTTCGAAATGACACACCTTAATGTCATCGAACACCAAGCAGTTCCCAAGCAGTATACGATATAATGTATTTATTGAACACACTACACCTATATTAAGAATGTGCTGATGTAAGTTTTTCCGTCGTTTTGAAAAAAGGGTGCGCTGTTTTTCAGGAAAGAATTTTGTACATTTACTATAGCCTCTACATTCTAAGTTTTTTTTATGGTTTAAAGTTTAAAATAATTTAATTACTGTAAGCCCACTTAATATCCTAACACAAACAGAGCGAGAAGTGTTTTATTTAACAACCTTGTCAATCATTAGACAATGTAGCATCGGTAGTATATGAATGACACATAATGAAGGAATACTGGTGTGAGGATACTGGCAGACGAAAAGCGAATACGCAGAGAAACCTGTCTCATGCAATTTTATTCAACACAAATACTACACGGCGTAGCTTGGAATCGAATAACTTAACTTTATTTTATTTTAAATTTGTCAAAAACATTTCGACGACGATGTCCTAGAAAATGCTTAGGCCACCGCCTGTGAGGTACTGCCTCGCAAGGTTGAATTACAGAAATCACTTCGCATTTAATAAAAAAGAACGATATCGCGATAAAAGTAGCCATTTTTGTAAGATATATTAAATATAAGGACAGAAATTACGTCTTCATCTTCCAAAGTACAACATAGTTGGCTTTGGTTCTGGAAATAAAAACTTCAAACGGCTTTCACAATGGTACCAAGAAGTACCGTTTTTTGACCCAGGTTAGAGGGCATTTGAGGGCATCAAATTTTACGTCATCGCATAGGAAGTGCAGGGATACAACGTAACTCAAGATGAAGTAGTATGCTCACATACTGCACAATTCTCAGAGCAGACCCACGTTCACTAAAGTTTCAGACGCAGAGATGTCCGCAATACTTGATACCGATTTCGCTGTTCAAGAAATCCACTAGTGTAATGGATGCGATTTCAGAACTTTCACTACGTTAAGTCCACAGTATGTTCTTATCATAAGACAAAGCTATTCACTTCAAACATTCTGCAAAGATTTTCGAAATGCGTGCATTTGAAACAAATTGGCGACATTTCTGATGACAGACATATTTTCATTCATAGAGAGCAGGTGTTTAAGCGTTTTCAGATTTCATTTATTGTTAGACGTTCAATAAATAAAGTTATAGTTTTAAAAGCATATTTGAAAATCACCTGGGGTCTAAGGATTCCTGACTAGCATACTACTACGGGATTAAAAAGGTAAAGTGATCCCGTTACAGGGCCGATGTGTCCCAGAGGGTGGGTAGAGGTATAGCTCTACTCCTCCCTGACCGTGGCACTAGAAGGGGGTGAGTGGTCAGCAGCACGCCCCGGCCGCACTTTACCCCCGGAAAAGACCCGGTACCCATTGTACAGGAGGCTGAGTAGGCCCCAGGGCCGGACTGGACGGGCGGAAAATCTCGTCCCCACCGGGATTCGATCCCGGACCGTTCAGCCCGTAGTCAGTCGCTATACCGACTGAGCTACCCGGCCCACACTACGACGCGATTACTCACCCGAGTACTTTGTGAGATATGACATTCTCACAGCAGTGTTTGTAATGTTCAAGCCTTCAAGGAACATTACGCCATGTTTCTGGGTGAACCGTTCTCAACTTTTCGGAAGGACGTTTGAACTTCTTGACTCTGAAGATGAAAGCACTACGACCTTTCTAACGTAGGAACTATTTACCCACAGTCTGCTGCTATTTATTCTTGTCCTACAAACGCTATGCTTGACAGCGCTTGATGTTACAAACTTGCTGTTTCGAAGTAGCCACTAGGCAGAGTTTTCAAATTCATGTCATCCGCGTACCACGGGACGTTATCTTTAGCACTAATGCAATCTGATATTTTTGCAATGGCAGATTAGCAAGAGCAAGCTTGTGTTTGGACATTGGAGCCGCGTCGCTTAGCTGCCAATAATTTTCCCACCTTTTGTGGAACCCTGAGTTTTATTACGGCGTACACCACAGCTCACGAGAAGGCCCTATCACACCTCACAAGAATCTGGTCAACCAACTTTCACACTTTTTCGCAAAACAGGCATTAGTATTATCCTCCCATATACGTATATTTTCACAAAACTGATTCTTCCATTCAGAATTTCGGACTAGATTGTGTAAGAATTTCTTACCCTTCGCATTCGGACAAACGTCGCGCCTATCTCATATTCTTTAATTTGAACAGTGCCCATAACTGTCATGTCATTTCTAAGATTATTCTTACCCCCTGATTAGCAGCTCCCGCCCTTCTTCCAAGCAGATTATAGTTCCTTGTTCAAATTTTATCATCTCCGTTCTGGTTGTTTAATGAATAAACGTTCATACTGTCCCACACAGCAAATTACGTCACCATTGTTTTGGAACTTAGTTGGAGATATCGCAACTTACAACTCCGCATATCTCTTTGTTTATGCAATTGCGTCTGTATTTAATCCTGTCAGCTATTTATTGAAAATTTCCAATGAACACAAATAATAAACAGCAATTTATAAATGTGAATAAAAATCCAAGAGATGCAACAGTAGGCAGATATTTATTCACTGCAAAACTACTCTACATGTTTCGGGTGTCACAGCACCCATTATCAGGAGTATTAAAAATTGTACCCGCAGCCTCCGGTACAGGTCATACTACTTGTACCGTTACTCCCCTCCAACGTGGTCTGATCGGGACTGGTTTGTGGGAGTCGAGTCGACTCACACAATTCAGTCCCGATCAGACCACGTTGGAGGGGATTAGCGGTACAAGTAGTATGACCTGTACCGGAGGCTGCGGGTACAGTTTTTAATATTCCTGATGATGGGTGCTGTGACACCCGATACATGTAGAGTCGTTTTGCAGTGACTAAATATCTGCATACTGTTGCATCTGTTGGATTTTTATTCACACTGAATTATGATGCACGGAACCACGAGCTTAAAAAAAAATCATAAAATTCCAGCGCCAGTTTCACTTTACCCTATTCGTTGTTTATTCACTGCCACCAGTATTAACGATAAATTAGCCTAGTCTTGATATTCATTGTCAGTATAAACTTAACATTCTACGGAACGTGTTACGACGTGAGGGGAAATCAGCTGGGAGAGGATGAAATTTAATCATTTAAATATGGAGTTCGCTTAACATCGTTAGGCTAATTCAGTAAATGGGCTTAGAAAATTCTGCATGGCATCTCAAGCCAAGCATCTACTTCGAAGGCCAACAAGAAAAATGGCAGAACGTTAATGAAATGGAATTTAGGTAACAACTGCTAACTGTAAGGAACAGAGTCCTTTTTGAGAAGCTAACAGTCCCCCAGCTGGCCAAGAATTTCTTCGCATTTCATGGAACTCGGAGGTTCATTACCGCATTCACAAGAGCCCGTCACATATCCCTATCCTTGTGACAGTAACCCATTACACGTCCCCCCACCATAACATTTCTTGAAAATCTATTTTAATACTAAAATCCCATCTACTTTCAGTTCTTCCAAGTGGTTCCATCCTCCAGGTTTCTCCAAAAAAAGCCTTGTATACACATCACACAGCATATCTGGACCACATTGATTTAGATCGTCACTTATCAAAGCTGATGTTTGTATATACCGCCCATATACGCAAACGTAACCAAGAAGTGGCAACCCAGGCGAATTATGATTAATACACCGTAAAATATCATAATACTGTATATCACCATTAACATCAATTTTGTGTATTTTAACAATTTTATATATTTAAACAACCAAACGTTTTAATTATATTTATAAGAAGGAACAAAAACATCTATTGGAAGGCTGGTTTGCGCACCTTTGTTGCAATAACTCCCTCAAGATGGCACATCGGTGCCGAAACATGTAGGAGTTTATGTATGTCGTGTGTGTTGTATTAGGGAGTGCATTTGTTGGATAATATACTGATTAAACGGAGAAATTTAATACATTTGTTTTTGATAGCACATACTAGCTGATGTAAGGGGACAGACATTGTCGCTTCCCAGTAAGTTGCAGAATTGCGTAGACATTCTTCCTATTAATTTGGAATAATGTACATTTAAATAGAGATATATAACCTGATATTTAGGGAAAAATGTGACGTCCACATCTGTCTCACTGCTCAGAAAGCGCCGACTGTGAGTGAATATAACACTGACGATCACCCCTGAAAGTCACTCTGCACGTAAAATACTTTAAGTAGAGTAATTTTTATTATGTTGCATAAAGTTGCAAAAAGTTATATACGAAGTTTACATTATTATTACGTATAATGAATTTCGGTACGTGATACAAAGACTGATTAATTCTATAATATAAATGATGAACCTATACAAGTAGGCTAAAATATTTTATTAGGGAAAAGAGGCAGCTTACATAACAAGAACTGTAGAAAAAGCCGGTGATAGGACGGATATCACGCAGATGTTAGTGGTACTGTGAGTGATTCAGTTCATCAACAATGACTACAGTTTTTTGTATATACGAGGGGGTGCTGATAAGTCTTTAGCCCGGCCAGGAAGGAAACAAGCTACAGCAATTAAAATCGGGATTTATTCAACATACTCCCCCACGAAGCTCAATACTCTTCTTAGCCCCTTGCTCTAGCTTTTGCAAGCCACTCAAAAAAAAATTCAGAAGGTTGTCCGTCCAACCAGGTCTCCGCGGCAGCAATGACCTCCGCGTCGGACGAAAAATGGCAACCTTTCAATTGTTTTTTCAGTCCAGGGAACAGGTGGTAGTCCGACGGGGCCAGATCCGGAGAATAGGGTGGGTGATCAAGACATTGGAAGCCCAGGTAGGCCAGTTTCTTCTGGGTTGCAAGTGCCCGG
>Ga0123357_10013076_pt1 | contig 10740 bp, 12 predicted proteins | sample TergutEmb28metaG_FD_89873 | JGI IMG/M metagenome (GOLD analysis project Ga0123357, IMG submission 89873) | Embiratermes neotenicus P4 segment gut microbial communities from Petit-Saut dam, French Guiana - Emb289 P4 | ecosystem: Host-associated > Arthropoda: Insects > Digestive system > Gut ...
TACGCAGACACCAAAGAAGTCCACACTTTTCTCTGGCCAATATCTCCGTAACCATTGAACTTTGGATATAGGTGTTTTGGGTTATATTGGTATAGTTTGACCTAAGGAACACTCTCCCGAAGTCTGGCACATTCCTCCTGGGACACCCTGTATATAAGCAGTTCTGAAATCATTTGTAGAACACTGTACTATGTTCATTGCTATTGGACTTATCTCACTTATTGCATATTGCTAGAAATTGATGATTTCACAATCATATGTATGATATTTTGGGCTAATAAACTGAACCAAACTATTCTTTATTCTCTGTACTGAATTCTGTGTTGCCCACGTGCAGACCATATTTTGCCGGAATTGCCCCCCCCCCCCTCCAAAAAAAAAGTTTGAATAGTCCTGGTATGTGCCATTTTCCTCTTATGATGTATTTGTGTGTTAGTGATGAATGAAATGGAAGTAGAATATTGAAGACATGAAGACAGTTAAGTAATTTTGTAATTTTCACTGACATGTGAGGTCCAGGGATAGTATTTGAATTGTGCATGCATTTTTACCAAGTGTGAAGTGTGAATGAAATTGTTGACTTGTTACTAATTTCATTCCACACATCACAAAAGACTTCTTGCAACTAAAATCGTTGTTTCTTGCAATCCACGGGTCAGTGTAAGAGAAATCGCACATTTGCAGTTGTGACATGTAGAGTAACTTACTTATTTTGTTTATATCTTCTTTATTATTTTAAATGCTATATATATGATGAAGTCTCACTAACAAAAAATCAACTGTTGTAACAAGTGACAATTTTGGGTCTTGTTTAGATCCCAGAAATGTCCTTGTAGGTTTGAAGTTCTTCATAAAATTATATCTTCTTTAACTTTCTTGTAAATTTTGTAGTCATTGGCTAGTTCAATGTATGTTCCAAAATTTTTTATGGCTTACTTTGTAAGGAGAAGTTTTCTGACAGAAGGAAGATCTTTTATGCACATTAAAGACCATGAATTTGAGCCTCAAAAGACATAATATATCAGCCTCTGAGCACTTGTACATTGGTACAAAGTATGCTTAATTCCTTACTGCAACACTTTTTTGTGTTCATTTAAAATATTTTATGTGTGTATAGGGTCTGCCAACAGTAAAGAAGACAGTGTCATATTTATTCTGTAAAATTTGTCGCTAAGAATGGTTCCAATTAAGCTTGGTCCCATTGAGATATGTTTCACTGTCATAGTTTGGTAACTGATAACATTGTATCAGTTTTAACTGAAATAAGAACTTTCCAATTGATAGAATAATCTGTTCTGATATGCAGTTTCAACCAGATTTTATGTTGGTGGTACTTCATGTATGAGTATAGTTATGGGTCACACATTTACGTTAAAGGATGCTAGTTAAACAGATTTTTATGTGTTTAAGTTGAATTAGAATAATTTTACAACTCAGGAGTTTACTGCATGTACCATATGATGTCCTTTTATATTGTGTGTCTCTCTACAGTTAATTGAATACAGTAAATTTCTATAACCTGTCAAAAAACTCTTATACAGGTGTACTACATATATCTGTTGTGCACTAAATGAACTATTATTTATATATTTTTTTGTTATGTTTGTACTGTGCATTTTGATTAATTAATGCCTATTAGTTTGTATAATAATAAATATTATATTTTTATTTGGTGACTTTTTACAGAAATAAGATTTTCTCTTGCCACCCAAATTTGAGAACATCTTATAAACACATAGTATATGATGATGTAAGAAGCATATGCATTCAAAGCACAATGTAATTTAAACCTTTGTTGTTGAACTGATTCCTTTAAACTGAACTTTAGCAGCTGAACTATTGAAAAGACTGTATTACAGTGGGGCTGATGCATAACCCATTCTTTTAAACTGGACCCTTATGTTCTGTCATTTTGGTATTTAGTTTGCTTATATTAATGGTTTATGTATGTATATGTTTTCACAAAATTGCATGTTATGGAAAATGTAGTATGCTTTAGTGTCGATAACTACCTGGTAAATTGGTGTAGTGGTAACACTAGATATGTGTTTGAATTACAGCCATTACATTGGCAACTGTGGGAGACATTTCTTGTGGTATTCCTCAGTCTGTTCATGCAAATGGTACAATATTATTTTTATTAGTTCATGACCACTTTTAAATCATTTCCAGTGTATCATTCACCAGTTATCCTGCCACTGAAAGTGTATAGCTTGAGGTACTGACGGAATCTTGAGATAAGATGAATACTGTGGGCACTTTCTTCCAGTTGTGGTATTGAATGTCACAGGACAGTGGTTTGCACTTGCACTTGAAACTTCTGAGGTTTTGCCTTCACACCTGCCATTTTTTCTGGCATTTGGTCCCTGCAGCCAAATGTTGGTGTCGTGTCTTGAAGTATACTGCTGCTCTGCTGTATACTTTTGAATTTGGTAGAGTCTGTAGGTAGTAACAAGGATCATAATGAATTTTTGTGACAAATTATCATCCTGTTTTAAAATATGTGTGCCTCTTTACTTGCTGTCTTTCATTTTTAAGTAGTACATGTATACTAATAAAAAGTTTTCTTTTTTTGCTCTTTCTGACACATTTCACATAATTGGTGTCAATAGTGACAGGTATGTTCAGAAATGGATCACTGAAGTGCACAGTTATTAATGTGCACTTTGTTCTTGTATCATCATGTAGACTGAAGCATTGCCTGGAAGCATACATGATTACTTGCCAGCAGTTCTAGTTTTTTTTTAATCAGCTTCCCAAAAAAATATTGGTGTTCATATCAAGTGCTGAAGTTCTCTTTTCTGTGCATGAGAATACTGCTGTGTTTTAATTTTTGGAATTGATGTGATGGCACCTTGTGTAGGTAAGATTACTTAGGAGAGAACAGCTGCATCATTTATTGGTGTGAATGTACATATTTTTGCAGTTTGTTGTATTTTAAGGTTTCTGATGAAAAATAATCCTTCTTTAGATCCTGTTAGTAATCAGTTTGATGTGTTTCCATCTGCCCCATGATTCAGTTTTGAAAATCAGAATTACAGATATTGATTGCTTGGTTTTTATGAAACTCGATGTGATTGTTATGGACTGATGTCATCGTGACACTTCTTCCTTTTCAACTGTACCAGTATATATAAACTGCTGTGGTGGTAATGGTAGTAGTGCTGTGTAGGATCTTCATATGTGTGTATGGCAAAAGAAGTGTAAAGCTCTGCAGTTTTAGTAAGGTAACTGAAAATAAAAACATGTCTTCAGTGTGAAATGGTTTGATTCCAAGAAAACAGTTTATAAATTGCTGTAATTCAAAATGTGAATTTTGCATGGTGATGTGTATGGGTAATAAGTGTATCTACTAGTGGAGTAATGCTGTTGATATCTAGAAATTATAAGGTCCCTGTATAAGTCATGGAAACTGCGTGCATTTTTTTGGTAAAAATAATGGCATCGTGTGTTTGAGAGCTTGTGTCATGTACTTGTACATGTTACCATCAGGTGGGTGCGTGTACAAGAGCCATTGGTATGATGAAAGCAAAACACATGCATTTTTTAATTATATTTTTGTTGATTTATTTGTGGATGGAACAATAAGTACAGCACAAAGTAGTTGTAAAAGCTGTTTACATCCTTCAAAGTAGATCTAGTCTTCGGGGTTGTTATGGTGAATAGCAGGGTTATTCATTCCTGATGATTTGAAGGATATACTGCCTTTGTTCTCTAGAGCCTAGAGGCCTCCTAGAAGAAGATTCAGTTGAAGTTGTTACATTCCTTTGAAACGTTGGGAATTGATTGATTGACTGATTGGCATTTTGCCCTTATGGTCCTGATGCACCTAGGACTTAACTAACGGGTCCTTTGTGCCCCATAATCTGATATCAGTTCAGGGGAACCCTGTTCCTAGTTTCAGATGACCCCTGGACTTAAACTTCATTATCCTCTGGATCCAAGAAAAAGGAACCTAGATATACATGTCTGAGTGAAGCCAAAGCCTCACACTCACAGAGATTGTGGGCCAAGTTTTCATCCTCTACTCCACATCTCCTACATAAGGGACTACTAGTTAGCCCCATCAAGTGAAGATGTCTTCTTCGGGTATGATGTCCAGTAAGAAGACCAATCATGACCCTGGATTGTGTCCTATTAAAGGACAAAAGTCTGGTGTTTGCACTCATACTAGGGCCTGACGGTAATTCCCGAGCCTGTCTCTGAGTTTTACCAAGACCTTGCCACCTGGCTGAATGCTGGTTAGCCAACCAGCATTTTATCTTTCTCATATTCTGTCTAGAGACCCCCAAGGACGGCTCAGGTCCAATAAACTTCTGAACAGAACCATCTCTTGCGAGCTTGTCAGCAGTTTCATTTCCTTGTACCCCAACATGTCCAAGGACCCAATACATCCCCACAGTATGCTGGGTGGAGATATCATTCAATGCCTTTTGGCACTGTTGTACCAATGGAGATGTTTTGGTGGTCTGGAGTGCTTTCAGAGCTGCCTGGCTGTCAGAGCATTTACTCATGTACTTCTCTGGTCTACCATACAATTGAATTTCATAAGCACAGGTGAAGAGAGCATATATCACAGCCCTGAAAAACTGTAGCATACCTTCCTAGAGAAATACTGACCCTTCTTCCCACAGATTGCCCATAGACTCCAGCCTTGGTGCCCTTCTTCATCCTGGACCCATCTGTAAACCAGAAGATCCCTTTAACTACAGGAGGAGTCCGAGTACCTCTGGTCCATTCTTCTCTAGGCAACATAGTAACCCTATATTTGGGTTTGAAATTAAATTCTGGCCTTATAACATTGACCCCAATATTAAAGATGGGTTCTGCCTGCTGAAGCTGCATCAGTACACTACTATGTCCTCGAATGGGGTGAAGGTAGGACCAACATCCCAGACTCCAGAGGCAATGCGCCACTGATCTCACCTCACCCTGTATCACTAGATCCAGTGGAGGGAGGCCTGTGAGTACCTCTATAGCACAAGTAGGAGTGACACGAATTTCTCCCATTATCCCTAAGCATGCAAGTCTTTGAATTCTACTTAGTATTTTCTTGGCACTAGCTGTCTGACAGCCAGGCCACTGAACTAAGGATGCAAAAGTAATGGATTGCCTAATGATAGAGACATAGAGCCAGGGTCTCAGGCCCCACGTCACACCAAAGGCCCCCCTACATGCCCACAAAAAATTGTGAACTTTCCTTACGTAAACACAAACCCAGTTTTGTCAAGATTAACTGACAGCCCAACTTCGTCATACCATGTCTCAGCAATATGAAGGGCCCATTGTATGAGCCCTGCTACTGTATTTGGGAACTTCCTTACAACTAGAAGACTAATGCCATCCATATAGCCTTGAGTATATACTCCACCCACATTGCGCCTTGCTATCAAATCATCAACAGCAAGGTACCATTGGAGCGGCAACAAAACACCTCCCTGTGGGCAACCTCTAGATACCTCAATGCTCCTGGAGGATCTACTGAGGGTTGTCGCAGCCAGATCGCCTTCTAGGGTAGCTCTAATCCACCGTAAAATGGTGTATTTAACCCCATGTTTAAAAAGAGCAGCACAAATGGAGTCATAGGAGGTGTTATTAAACGCCCCTTCTGTGTCTAAGAAAACACCCAGAGCTGTTTCCCGGTGGTCAGGCACCTTCCCCACCCAAACAAAGAGCTGATGAAGGCCCATTTCCACAGATTTCCTAGCCTGGTATGCATGTTGATTGGGATGTAATGGCATAAAGACAAAAATTTCATTCCTCAAAAATCTATCTACCAGCCTCTCCATGGTCTTATGTAAGAATGATGTGAGACTGATAGGTCTGAAGTCCCTTGGTCCACTATAGGAGTTCATACCGGGCTTAGATATGAATGCTTCCTTAACCTGGCGCCATATGGCTGGAATGTAGCCAGTCGCCAGGCAGGCATGAAAGATTTTGACCAGGTATGGGACCCAAATCCTCTGTCCCTCTTGCAACAGGGCTGGGAAAATCCCAGCCATTCCTGGACTTTTGTATGGTGCGCAAGAATCAATTGCCCATTCCACTCTTGTATAAGTGACAACCCTGGCAGCTACCCACCAGTCCAAACATTTGGCACAGCAGGCAGCTACATTGGCTGCCTCCTCTGTAACCACCAAGTTAGGAAAGTGAGTAGCAAGGAAGTGCTCTAGGGTTTCCCCTTCAGATTGCGTATGCCTCCCCGAAGGTTCCACCAAAGATCCCAGCTTGCTCTTAGGGTCCCTAGAGAGAGCCCTGTGTAACCTAGTTGTCATAGGTAGGTCATTTATGGAACTACAGAAAGTCCTCCATGCATCTTTAGAAGCCTTCCTTACTTCCTTCCTACATCTCTGCTGAGCCTCCCTATAGAGTTCCCAACTTTGCGGGTTCTTATCTGTCTGCCACATATTAAAGAGCCGTCTTACTCCTTTTATGAGGGACTCGAGCTCCGATGTCCGCTTCAGAGAGTATCTGCCTGTTTCAACAGGTCTGAGAGGACAGTTATCCTCACAGGCTAAGATTAGGGCCTGCTGAACCCAAATAATTGCAAGCCCCAATCCATCCTTAACTTTCATGTTCATACCGGGGCCCCTCTCTAGTCTGACCCTCAGGCCCTCTTGAAAGGAGTCCCATTTGGTGCTCCTAGGGTTCCTGATCAGGTGTACTGGTACAGAGCCAGAATAAACATAATGTGTCTGTGGTCCAACAGGGAGGGCTCTGATAAAACCTCTCAGCTTTTAACACTTCGTAGAAGCCCAAAGGATCCCAGAGTAATATCAATCACCTCTAGCCTATGGCCACTACAAAAGGTGGGATCATTGCCCTGATTTAGAATCTCCAGATTCATGGAATTTAGAAATTCCACCAGAGCCACCCTTCTGTCATTACAGTTGGTGCTGCCCCATACAGTATGATGTGCATTGGAGTCGCATCCCATGTCCAAGTGGAGGTTTTCAGTCTCACAATAAAACACAAGTTCCTCAAATTCCTTTGACAGTGGATGATCCTCAGAATCATAGGGCAAATAATCAGAACAGATAACCAACCATCTTTCCACCCCATCATCATTAAAATTTATTAGAACTGCTACCAGGTCCCTCCCAGAGAATCCTGGTAGCATCCAATGTTCCTCGCAAGGATACAAGCCCTAGGTCTATCTATTCCACCTGCGGAGAATGGTATATCCTGGAATATTCAGGTTCCTAATACTGTCCTTGCAGTACCATGGTTCCTGTATTAGTGTCATGTCTATTCCTTTAGTGCCTACTGTTCTAGTAAAAATTCTAGTAGTAGCAATGCTTTGCTGCAGGTTGGCTTGAATGAATGAAATGGTACTCACCATGTCATGTTCAGCCTCCTCCTCCTTCTTCTCCTCCTCTGCCTATTCCTATTTTTTCCCTTCTGGTTTAACACCCAGTTGGGAGAAAATCGCCTGTCCCATGCCACTGAAAGGTCTTCATCCCATCCTCTCCAGCGCGGTTCTGGATGTTTTGTTGATATTGAGCATCCCATTGAGTTCCACCTTGCACTCATAGACCCTCCAATGGCTGGTGTCCAGTCCCTGGTTCAGCCTACAAAGCCGGTGAAAATAGCGCTTTGTATCCTCCACAGGGCCAGTAACCAGGCCACCACTCTTTTATAGGTGGGGAGGGAATCCAGGCCCATCATCTTGAGTCTAGAACCCTCCAAAGCTGTCAGGGTTGGTACCTTGCCAGCCAGCCTGTCCTTGGTTTCTTCATCTTGGCAAACCACAATGGCAGTCCCTTTGGTCCAGTAGGTATCAATGAGCCTGGGGTGAATCCCTCTTCAGGGAGCTCATCCACAAGCCCACGAATCACTTGCTGGATGTCTATGAAGTTTTCCCTGGAGACATGAACCCCCAGGTAGCCTTCACACACAGTAGCCATCCGAATACCCTCCCAAGCGGCTCTGGCATAGCTCGGTTGCCCAACTTGCTTGAGCCTCTTCGCCTACCTGCCTCCAGACGACCTCTGATGGGTCCCAGATGTTCTGGATTTCTGCAGAATTTGTGACTGGCTGCTTTGAGGTGGCTGAGATTGGCTGCTGGTAGAGTCCCCTGGTAGGGGCTTCAGCAAGCCTGGCCTTCCTTGCTCACTTCTTAGCAGCACCTCTATGATTCTTTCTAAGGCTCTGGAGACCAAGGCTGCTGACCTTCTCTGTCAGCCCCTCACTATTCTTCGAGCTTAGACTCTAGGGAACAAGTTTTCCTCCAAAGTAATGGGAGTCTCGTTTACCCCTTGCATACATGGATCCTGCTCGGTTGCCCCCTGCAGAGCGTCCAAACCCCAGAGTTCCCCCTGATTAGAACCCTCCTTAGAATCCCTACTGGAGTCCCCTGCTTAGGAGCTCTCCATAGGTTCTGATTTTTCCTTTTGTTATCAATGATACCGCTTTTACAGGGGAAATATTAGGTCCACCAACCAAACCCATACTTGGTAAGGCTAAGTACATCTGGAAGGTCGCCTGGTATCCCAGAGTGTGCTGTTCTTGACAGACCAACCCATTGCCATTCATCCCAAAGGCACGGCACTCACACCGTAGGATTGTGTATTTTTTTCAAGGTTTCCTCCTTTAGATCCACTGTGTTCTGCACAAACATGGTCTCCTCTCATAGGATGTGGCTCTTCACCATGCACAGATGGTCTTAGGTGGAGAGATGTTATGTGTATTTGCATGTATCACCCCTGAAGAATATCTAAGAGCCTGGCTTATGCCAGCACTATCAACCCTGCTGACACCTGGCCATGGGTATGGCCCAACCAACTCCCCTTGACCCCAACATTGGGAATTGGTACATTGTGTAACAATCCTGAAGACCTGAAGCCTCAACATGAGTGCTGTGGGAACATTGGATTTCCTCTGGGTTGTCTGTAGTTCACTGCCAACAATGGAGAAGGCAGAGGATACCATCATATTCAACAGATGTGCTAATCCATGCCACCTCATGCCGAACAGCTGTTGAAATGTCCCGTCTGTTTGCATTTCATTTCCTGTGCAAAGATTGTTTCAGTTTGGGAATCAGATTGTAGTCACATGCACAGAAGTTGTGAGAATGGGGGGCTTATTTTAGCATTTCTCATCTGCAGTGCCAGAGAACACTTTTATCAGTGTATACTGAATGGGCCTTAGCATTATTATGAAGGATTATGGCACTTTCAACCAGTTCTGGAGGCTTTTCCCTAAATTTATGATATAGGTGGTACTGCATAAATGACTTGTAACACTTTGCATTCACTGTTTGACCCCATGGAATGGGATGACGCAGAATAACATGCAAAATTATCATCAGCTTCATGGGTAATGGATTTTGCCAAACCTTGTCTTCTTGTTGTGCCTGTGGATGATGCCTTTTGGAGGACTATTTTTAGTTCCTGTTTTTAGGCCCTTGCAGTTATCCAGTTTTACATCTTGTTCCTTTTGTGTCCGTATAGTTCCAGATAGATACAAGATGTCACATAGCACATCCACTGTTGCAACATATTTAAATGATGTGGCACCCACTAATTAGCAGTCCTGTGCATTCTGAAACATTGTAAATTTTGGAACATTGTAGACCCAGAAACCCCTGTATGCTCATCTAATTTCTTTTTAGTTTAGTGCATGCATTCTTTAATACAATCTTCAGTTATGGCCATTGACATGTGCAGTGTGAACAGACACAGAACATTAACTGCAATGCATGTCAGCAGTTGATCTCTTCCATTTTTGAATGTCTGTACTCACCCCATGTCTTGTGTAGGTCCACATGACACTCCTGTGCATTTCTGCCACTGAAAACTGATATTTTCACAAAGAAGTGTTTCACTTCATGAACTTCCTTCCATCATTGAATGAGGTCTCTAGTGCATTGATGTCTATGCACGAAATGTGTTTGCAGTCCTCAACATATACGAAATAGGAACCATTACTCCATTTCCTGCATTGCACATTTTTTTGACCTGCGGTAAAAATTTTTCCATAACTAATGGCGTGATCCATGTATTATCTTACAGAAACCCAAAATGTACCTCATCAGTGATTGGTGCATTTAGTGTATAATGTAAATCTGCCTTGTTCATTTTTGTAGTTACTTTCCTACAAATTAACAACTCATGAACTCTTTGTTTTTCCAGTTTGTGAGTACTATGTGCATACAGAATGCCAGGATTTTGCAGCAGCAGAGTGCAAGGAGAATGCAACTTACATGCCAGACAAGGAACTGTCATCAGTGCACCACCAGCACCACTGGCGTGAAGGCAACCTTCCGGGCAATTCTAAATGCGCAGTGTGTAAGAAGACTTGCTGGTCAGCAGAATGTCTTGCGGGGTTTCGTTGCGAGTGGTGTGGTATAACGGTAAGCATTATAGCTTTACTTTCAAGTACTCTAGACTGCTGGTGTTGTGTGACATTAAGTATTGTAGCTTAATGTTTAAAAATTGCAGTCCTGTGGTATGGTATGATGGTAAGCATTTTTTACTTGTTAATCTGCAGACCAAAATTTGTTGTTGTTGTTGCCGCCTTTGTGAATGCAAGATTTTCTGTACAACATTTACAGGTAGATAATTTACCTTGGGTTTAGTGAATAAAGTAAAAAAATGTACTATGGTCCATTCATTATCCAACAAATTCCCACTGCCACTGTCATGGACAAGAAATGTGCCATTGCCACATTTGTGAATAAGGAAAATTAACTGTGGCCACATGCACATTTAGTTAATGTTCTGGTGTGCTTATACAATA
>Ga0123357_10013077_pt1 | contig 10739 bp, 12 predicted proteins | sample TergutEmb28metaG_FD_89873 | JGI IMG/M metagenome (GOLD analysis project Ga0123357, IMG submission 89873) | Embiratermes neotenicus P4 segment gut microbial communities from Petit-Saut dam, French Guiana - Emb289 P4 | ecosystem: Host-associated > Arthropoda: Insects > Digestive system > Gut ...
CTTCCTTGGCACGATCGGCTACGTCAAGACGATGATCCGCGAACGCGGCCAACCCGCGTGGTACGCCGGTTCCGTGACATACCACCTTGTCATGGTCATATTGGCTGCCATGACGCGCAACCCCTGGTTGGTAGCTTTCGCAATACTGGTGGCGTTGCGGGCCATCCTGGTGCCGAAACTGTGGCCGCGCGCCAAACCGAAGTGGATCGGCATCGGCGAGATCACTGCCACGATCGCGCTGATATTGATTGTCTGGCTGACAACACCTACTGGTTTGAACCCTTGATGGACGCCGTCAGGCCACCGTTGGGGTCCGTGGCGAAGCAAACCAGTTCGCGATCGCCTTGGTCCCAACTGCTCGAATCTGGCACGTAGTAATTGATGTCGAGACTGGAATCGTTGTAGTCGATGCCGTCATAGCTGGCGAAGGCAGGCCCACAATACTGCTGGGCGAAGCTATCCCATTGATCATCCGAAGGGTAGGAGTCGGCAGAAACATTTTGTGTCCAAAACACCTCGGAGTCGTGCGTCTTGCTGCAATTCACGGTCTTGATCGTCGAGATCGTCTCGTCGGCGCTGGCAGTAAAGCAGGCCCCCACCTTGACGTCTTTGGCGTTGACATTGCCACTGGCCACCCAAGAAATGCCTGCGATTACGATGACGGCGAGGACGACAATGCCAATGATCGTCCTGGGCGACATCTTCTTCTTCGGCGGGGTAACCACAGGGGGCATACCGCCGGGACCGTACTGATACGGCGCCGCGCCCGGAACCGGCGCAGACGTTGGCCCCCAAGCTGGGGGTTGACCAGGTTGACCGGGCTGACTGGGCTGGGAAGGCTGGACGCCATAAGCCGGAAATCCGTTGGCGTTGCCTGACAAGTCGCTCATGTTGTCTCCTTAACGTGGAAACCTGACGATATCACACAGATTCACGGCCAATCCACATATTCCGACTTGTGACGTTACTTTATGGAACCGGCGGTCAGGCCACTCACCACTTTGCCCTCGATCAACGCAAACAGGATGATCACGGGCAGGGTTGCGATGACCGAGCCGGCAAACTCGGCAGCCGTCACCGGTGACGACAGTTCCATCGACCCGTCGATGAAGTCATACATGCGCCAAACCTGCCCCGACTCGTCCCGCACCCACCAGCCGCCGCCATGCACGGGTACGAGACTGAGACGCCGCCGATCCGACGTCTGGGCCGACATAGCGGTTGTGATGCGTACGATGTTGCTCATCACCTGGTCGGGACGGTGAAATGCGCGACCGTTGATGCGCTGAAGCACATACCGGGCACCTTGTGTGTCCGTCACCAGAAACGTCGTGTTCACGTGGCCGGATCCATATGGCCGCGAGGCAACTGCCGGGCCACTTGTGGCGAACTGCGCCGCCATACGCAATGGATTCACATTCATGGTCTCGCCAACTCAGTACACCACCAGGGACTTGAACCCTGAACCCACAGATTAAGAGTCTGTTGCTCTGCCAGTTGAGCTAGTGGTGCTCGGCGGTGAACCAGCATACCAGGAAGGGGCTAAAGCCGGCCACCTCGACGGATGCTCTGCGCTTCGATCGCCTCAAAGCTGGCGTCGGAGGTCAGATTGCAGCCCAGGTCGTGGTTCACCTTGCCGGTTCCGTGGTAGTCGGACGAACCTGTCGGTATCAGGCCGCACTCGTCGGCCAGCGCCCGCAGCGCGGCCCTGGTTTCGGCGTCGTGCAACTGGTGATCGACCTCCAGCCCGTCCAACCCCCTGGTGGCCAGCTCGCGAATCACGTCTGCCGTCAGCACGCGACGCGACTCCCGACCCCAGGCGTGGGCCAGCACCGCCACTCCCCCGGCGCCGGTCACCAGGGTCACACCGTCGGTCAGCGGCACCTTGTAGTGGCTGCGATAGCCAGGGCGCCCGATGTCGAGCCACCTGTCAAAGGCTTCTTGCCGGTCCGCCACGACACCCAGTGCGACCAGCGCGTCGGCAACATGAGGGCGCCCGAGTGTGGCGCCTTGATGGGCCGCAGCCTCGACGTCGCCGACGCCGATCTCAACGCCGGCGGCGTTCAATGCGGCCACGATCTTCGGCACCCGGTGCACCCGGTCGTCCCGCAATTTGTCCAAAGCCGCCGTCAACCCAGCGTCATCGGGCCGGCAGCCGTAGCCCAGAAGATGGACGGTGACCCCTTCGTACTGGCAGGTCAGTTCGATCCCGCGCACCACCTTGACGTTCAACCGTTCACCGGCCGCCTGGGCCTCGCCCAACCCGGCCATCGTGTCGTGATCCGTCAGAGCCACCACGTCGAGCCCGGCACGAGCAGCCGCCGCCACGAGTTCGGCTGGCGCATCAGTCCCATCTGAGACGCTGGAGTGGGTATGTAGATCAATTCGCATACACTTATTCTGCCTGGCGGTTCATAGCTTTGACACACGTCCGCAACATTGCTATGGCATCATTTTCTGGTAAAGGAGGTCGCATGAGCGAGCAAGAAGTCGGAAGCTCGGCAGCGGCAGACACTCCGGTGATCGTCTCACTTAAGAATGTGGACAAGCATTTTGGGTCTGTCCACGTGCTGAACGACATCAACCTGGAAGTCGCCAAAGGTGAGGTTGTGGTCGTCATCGGCCCGTCCGGATCGGGCAAATCGACGCTCTGCCGCACCATCAACCGTCTGGAGCCAATCGATTCCGGCGTTATCGTCGTCGACGGTCAACCGCTTCCGGAAGAGGGCAAGCAGTTGGCCCTTCTGCGTGCCGAGGTCGGTATGGTGTTCCAAAGCTTCAACCTGTTCGCCCACAAAACAATCCTCGACAATGTGACGCTTGGCCCACGCAAGGTGCGCAAGACGCCGAAGGCCGAAGCCGAACAAGAGGCCATGGCACTGCTCGACCGCGTTGGCATCAAGGATCAGGCCGGCAAGCTGCCGGCGCAACTTTCCGGCGGCCAGCAGCAACGTGCCGCCATCGCCCGCGCCTTGGCGATGCATCCCAAGTTGATGCTTTTCGACGAGCCGACTTCCGCCCTCGACCCCGAGATGATCAACGAGGTGTTGGACGTCATTGTCGACCTGGCGAAGAACGACATGACGATGATTGTCGTCACCCACGAAATGGGGTTCGCCCGCCGCGTTGCCGACCGTGTCGTCTTCATGGCAGACGGCTGCCTGCTGGAACAAGCCACCCCCGAAGAGTTCTTCACGAACCCACAAACAGATCGTGCCAAGGACTTCTTGGCCAAAATTCTTCAGCACTGAAGCTCAGCGCTGAGGCCGGCACCGCCGGCACAGATAATGAAATCGAGAAAGGAAAGAAGATGAAAAAGTTGCCATTGGTTCTGGCGTCGGCAGCGCTGCTGGGAGCCCTGACACTGTCCGGGTGCGCGGCCACCGCCCCCGGCGGGTCCACATCCGCCAGCGGAGCACAGAACGGCGGAGTAGCCTTACGCGTCGTCGGGAATCCGTTCTCGACAGAGAACTACGGCGTCGGCATTCCCAAGGATTCGCCCTATTGCCAGCAGATCAACGACGCCATCACGTCCATGATCAGCGACGGCACCTGGCAGGCCAAGTTGGACGCCGAGATGCAGGGTGTCCAGTACACGCCGAATGCGAAAGAGAACCCCCCGACGACGCTTCAAACCTGCGCCCCGGCCGGCAATGCCCAGCTGGTGACGCCCGGCAAGCTGACGATCGGCATCAAGTTCGACCAGCCGCACCTGGGTTACAAGGACGGCAACACTTACACCGGTTTCGACGTCGACGTCGCCACATATGTGGCCGGCAAGCTCGGCTTCACACCCGACCAGATCGTGTGGAAAGAGGCCATCTCGGCACAACGCGAGACGCTGTTGCAGAACCACCAGGTCGACATGATCTTCGCGACCTACTCCATCACCGCCGACCGCGAGCAACTGGTGTCCTTCGCCGGGCCGTACTTCGTTGCCGGACAGGATTTGCTGGTACGCGCCGACGACACCTCGATCACCGGGCCTCAGTCGCTGACGGGTGGCAAGAAGCTCTGCTCGGTGACCGGCTCGACGCCCGCCCAGAACATCCAGCAGAACTACGCTTCGGACGTCCAGTTGGTTCAGTACGACACCTACTCGCAGTGCGTCCAGGCGCTGATCGCCGGTCAGGTTGAGGCCGTCACCACCGACGACATCATCCTCGCCGGTCTGGCCGCGCAGGCGGCCAGTGGCCAGTAGTGCAAACAACGATTCGATAGCGACCCAGAAAGGGGCAGGACGATGGGCTTCCTAGGCGGTTACGGCCAGGTGTTGGCCGAATCGTCCGTGCCTGCCGCTTTCTGGGTCAATATCACGCTGACATTCTGGTCCGCGATAATCGCATTGGTGCTCGGCACCATCGCGGCGGCCATGAGAATCAGCCCTTTCACATCGCTGCGAGCCGTGTCTACACTATTCGTCAACATCTTCCGCGACATACCGCTGACGGTTGTCATGGTGATGATGTCGCTGGTAGTCGGCATGGCTCTCGGCATTCAGTTCTCGAATGATCTGAACAAAAACTTCTTCATCCTGGCTGTCATAGGACTGGGGCTTTACCACTCCGCCTTTGTGGCCGAGGCCTTGCGGTCGGGCGTCAACACGGTGCCACTGGGGCAGGCTGAGGCAGCCCGTGCCATCGGCTTGACATTCAGCCAGTCGGCCAGCCTGATCGTGTTGCCCCAAGCCTTCCGAGGCGCTATCGCACCGCTCGGCAACACCTTGATCGCCCTCATCAAGAACACCACGGTGGCGACGGCTGTTGGCGTGGCAAGCCAGACATCCGGCCTGATGAAGGGCATGATCGAGATCCACGCCAACTACGTGTTCGCCATCTTCATGACGTTCGCCTTGGGATACGTCATCATCGTCATCCCGGTCGGTTTGGCAACGACAGCCCTGTCACGGCGTCTGGCGGTGAAGCGATGAGCGCTCAGGTCGTGGCACCGCACAGCGTCCTGTTCGACGCGCCCGGACCGAAGATGCGGAGGACTATCGCGTTCGTCAACCTGGGCGGCGCGGTGGTGATTCTGGCCATCGCCATCTGGGCCGGATGGCGACTCGACCAGGCAGGTCAGTTGAGCGGCTACCGGTGGCATCTCGTCATCGAGCACGACACGTGGGTCTACTACCTTCTGCCGGGTTTGCTACACACTCTTGAAGCCGCTGCCATTGCGGTGGTCGGGGCCATCGCCTTCGGGCTGGTGTTCGGTGTCGGACGCCTGAGCCAGTCCCGGATAATCAGGTTGCTGGCCGGCGCATGCGTCGAGTTCTTCCGCGCTGTGCCCGTGCTGCTGATGATGATTTTCTTGTGGTATTTCCTGCCCGGCATCTACACCGGGTTGGGCTGGGTTCACCCGCCAGACCCCAGCTTTGTGGCCGTCGTCATCGCGTTGATCCTTTATAACGGTTCGGTTTGCGCCGACTTGATACGCACAGGTGTCCACAACCTGCCGTCCGGGCAGGGCGAGGCCGCTGCGGCCATCGGCCTGACGCCCCGCCAAGCACTCAGCAATGTGCTGGTGCCACAGGCTCTGCTGGCCATGTTGCCGGCGCTGATCGCGCAATTGGTCGTCGCCTTGAAAGACTCGGCGTTGGGCAACATCATCGCCTACTCCGAACTGCTGCGAGAGGCGGTGCTGCGCGGCGGGATCATCCGGGTGCTGCCGTCATTGGTACTCGCCGCCGCAATCTTCATCGTCATAAACTACAGCCTCGGCAAGCTCGGCGAATTCGTCGGCAACCATATGCGCTCGCACACATCGCCCCTCGACCCCGAGACCGCCGAGGACCTGCCGATGAATGTGACGGCCAAAGCCGCCGCCACGATCATCGAACCAGTGGATCAGGACGGCTACAGCCAAACCGAGTGGCGCGACGAGCCGTGGCAGGACTGGCGCGGAGACCCGTTGCGCAGCCACCTGCGACTGGGAACGGATAAGCCCGATGAAAATTGACAATCAACTCAAATTCGACGCCACGCCCGCCGCCGTGCGGGCCATGCTGATGGATCCCGGTTTCTGGCAGCAACTGGCTGTCGGGCGTGTCGACCATTGCGAGGCCACACCCACATCCAACGGCGTGACGGTCGACATCGGGGTGCGCTCACCCTCGCAGGTGCAGCGTCTCACGGGCGAAGTGATGTCTGCAACACTGACGGCAACTTGGGCACCCAGCGGCGATAGCTGGGGTGGCCCCGTCAACATCGACGTCAAAGGGTTGCCGGCCGCTTTCACAGGGACATCGTCGTTGACCCCCGAAGGCACAGGAACCACCGTCGTCTATCAGGGCGACCTGACAATCCGCATACCGCTTGTCGGGCCGAGCCTGGAGAAGAAGACGGCGCCTTTCCTGCTGGGGGTTCTGGACGCCCAACAGGAAGTCGGCACGCGATGGTTGGCCGAGCACTCATAGGTGGAACCAGCCATCTTCCTCTGGTAAGCTAGGACGCTGCTCATCAACGGGCAAACGGAAAGGCAAACCCAAGTGGCGAATATCAAGTCGCAGATCAAACGCATCAAGACGAACGAGAAGGCGCGCGAACGCAATAAGTCCGCCAAATCGGCGCTACGCACTCATGTTCGCGCCGTGCGTGAGGCCGTTGCGGCCGGCGATTCGGTCAAGGCCCAAGACGCGCTGCCCGTGGCCACGCGTGCTCTCGACAAGGCCGTATCCGCTGGTGTCATTCACAAGAACCAGGCGGCCAAGCGGAAGTCCGCGATCGCCAGCCAAGTCGCCGCGATGTAGCTGACCCCGGGCCTCAGTGTTCGTTGGGGTCGATCTGCGCGTCGTGTTGCGTCGCGTGTACAGTGCCGGGCAGATGATCCGGCGGACCGTATAGCGTGTAAAGCTTCAATTCGACGCCGCCCGTGTTGATGACGTTGTGCCATGTGCCCGCAGGTACGAAAATAACCCAATCAGGGCTGACGTCAGCCGTGAACGTGACCTCATGCTGTGCGGGCCCCATCTCAACCCGTCCTGCACCCTGTTCGATGCGCAGGAACTGGTCGTTGTCGGGGTGAATCTCCAGGCCGATGTCGCCGCCCACCGGAATCGCCATGACGGTCAATTGAAGAAACTTGCCGGTCCACAGCGTGGAACGGAAGTTGGGGTTGGTCAGTGTTGCGTCCTCGATGTCAAAGACATACGGCTGGGGGCCGTGATCGGTCAAGTCTGCCATGGTTGCTCCTTAGTCACCGAACCTTTCATTCCAGTGTAGGACGCAGGTTTAGCACCAAATGCTCCAGGGCATACCCAGGGTCGGTGGCGGCTCCTTTGACCTGTGCATCAGCCCTCGCGACGGCAAGAATGCCATCGGCAACCCGGTCAGATGTCCAGACGCGGGACTGCGCGGCGATAGCGTCCAGCTTCTTCGGCCACACCTTCAGAGCGCCGGCGATCTCACCCCTGCCCAGCCGTTGGGCTTTGAGATCCAGATACCTCCCCTGGCTCCTCAGCGCCCCGGCCAGAGCCGACGTTATCAACACCGGCGCAACCCCGGCTTGCAGAGCCCAACGCAGCAACCCCAAGGCCTGCTGCGCATGCCCGGCCATGACGGCATCGGCGATGGCGAAACCGCTGACATCGGCCCGTCCGGAGAAGTATCGGTTGACGATTTCGGGCGTCAATGTGTCACCGGGCCAGTCGGAGGCCAATTGGCCGACGGCGGCGGAAAGAGCATAGAGGTCTGGGCCAACAGCGTCGACCAGGGCCGTCGCCGTGGCCATGTCGATGCGCATCTTGGCCCTTTTGGCCTCTGCAACGACGAACTGCGGCATGTCCCAGGGCTTCAGAGCCTCGACCGAAACACGCGTCACCCGCGCCTTCGCCAAACGGTCGAGCAACGCCTTCCCCTTGACTCCGCCGGGGTGGACGACCGTCAGACAAAGATCGTCACCGGGGTTGGCCGCCGTATTCACCAGCAGATCGGCCTGGTCGGGCGGCAAAACCGTCGCGTCGCGCACGATGACGATGGATGACGACGCGAACAGTGAACCGCCAACCGCTTCAGCCAATTTGCCGTCAGCAACCTCAGCTGGGGCCAAGTCCACCGTCTCGGCGGTCGGACGTTCGGCCACCGCGGCCCGGACGCGCTCGACAACTGCCCGCTCGACCAACAACCCCTCCGAGCCGACGATCAGCAGACTTGTACCAAACACATCCATGGCATCTATCCTGCCATGCGACACCGACATCATGATGGCGGGCGGTGCTGCGCACGGACACTGCCCGGGCCGACTGCCACTGCCCCCATCTGATCCGTCCGATACACCGCCATGCCGTCGGCCTGTAGAGCTTTGACAGTGCTCGCAGCGGGATGCCCGTAGTCGTTGTTCAACCCGACGCTGATGACGGCCAAGCGGGCGCCGACGGCAGCCAGGAACGCCGGATCCTGATGAGACGACCCGTGATGCGGTGTCTTCAGCACATCGGCATGAAGATCCACACCACTGGACAACGTGACCGCCTGTTCCTCCGGTTCGGCGTCGCCGGTGAACAGCACTGTCAAGCCGTCAACCGTGACGCGGCCAATGGTACTGGCGTTGTTGGCCTGAGGGTCCTCACCCTCGCCTGGCGTCGTCACAACCGGCGTGGACGGCCCTGTGCGCAGCGTCGACCACTCCACCAGCGGCCCGCCGGACGGCGCCACACCGATGTCGATCACCTGCCCAGGCCAGGTGGCGGCTACTGGTACGCCGGCGTCGCCCAAAAAGAGGGCGATCTGCTGCCGCTCGGCGTCCGACAGGCCGGCTCGCACCAACACAAGATCGACATGCACCCGTTTGGCCAGGTCGGCGGCGCCTGCCACGTGGTCGGCATGTTCATGGCTGAAGACCACAAGCGGTAATCGCTTGATTCCGAGGCTGGCCAGGCAGCGCTGCAGCGACGGCGGGTCGGGCCCCGCATCGATCAGCACGCCAACCCCGTCCGCCACCCGGATGACGGCGGCGTCGCCTTGCCCGACGTCGCAGAAAACCACCGACCAGCGGCCCGGCCAACCTGGCGTCGGCACCGTCACACCGATACAGACCGCGAGTGCCACCAGCGTCAAAAGACTTGTCCAACGGCGAGCCAACACGAACGGCGCGAGCCGGCTGATCAGCCAACAGACAGCCACAAGAAGGGCCAAGGCGAGTGCTGCGCTACCCCATTGCGCTGTGCCCCATGTGATGGTCGCCCCCGGCATCGACGCCCCGGCCCGCGCAGCCAGGATGATCGGCTGCGAGCACCAGCCGGCCAGCCACGCGAATGGCATGGCCAACCAACCCAGCGGTGACAGTACGCACGTCACCAATCCGAGCACAGTTACCGGGCCGACGAACGGCTCGGCCGCCATATTTGCAAACAGCCCGACCAGGGAGACCTGGCCGCTCAGTGCCGTGATCAGCGGCTGGGTGGCCAATTGGGCGGCCAACGGCACCGCGATGGCCTGCGCAAGCCACAGTGGCATCCAATGCGCCATGACGCCCACCCAGGCCGGCGACCACCACAATATGGCGGCCGTCGCAACCGCCGACATGGCAAAACCCCAGGAATGCGACAAAGCCGGTTGGGCAAGGCAGACGGCCGTCACGGCGACGCCCCAATTCCGCAAGCCCCGCCCCGGCGTCGCGCCGACGCCCGTGGCCGCCAGCGCCACCAGGCCCATCGCGGCAGCCCGCAGGACGGACGGCTCGCCCCGACACAGCGTGACGTAGGCGATGACGCCGCACAGCGTTGTGCCACGCAGCCACCAGCCACGCGCACCGACAAGACGGGCGGCGGCAATAAGAAACACCACCATCAGCGTCAGGTTCGTGCCGCTGACGGCATTGAGGTGGGTTAGCGAGGTGGCCTTGAAATCGTCCAGAAGTTCCGGCGACAACCCAGACGTGTCCCCCACCACGAGACCCGGCACCAGACCAGCCTGGTCGGGGGGCGAATGTGACATCGCCGCGCGCAAACCGTCTCGCAAGCCGTTGACGGCCCGTCCAACTGCGCCGGGTGGCGCGACGATGGTCACGTCGCCAAGAACGGTCAGCCGCACCTGGGTTGCCAGCCCGGTCTCCAGCGAGGCCTTGGCTACAAACGTCACCCGCTGCCCGACGGCCAGCTTTGTACCGTCCAAGCCCATCACCAAGCTGGCCGTCTGACGCATGTTGTAGGCGCTGCCATGCCCGCTGACCCGCCGTACGCTGACGGCCACGGCGGTTCGCCCCGGCAGCACTCCGTGGGCCGCCCACACCTGCGGGTCACCCGTCACGACGGCGTCCACTTGGACGACTGCCGCAGCGTCGGCGAATCCGGTCAACGGCGACGACGTTGCCGTCCATCTGGAAAGCGCGCCCGCCCCGCCGGCGGCCAACACGCAAGCCGCGCCCAACGCCATCACCAAGCTGGCCCGCCGCCAGGCCACCAGCGATGCGGCGACGGCGAACCCGGCGACGCCCACCCACGCCCATCCCCCGGTGATGCCGCACCAGGCGCCGGCCCACACCAGCAGCGCCACCCATGCCATGCGCGGGTCGAAGTGTTGCTCAGACGGTGACATAAGGCTCCAGTTGCGCCATCGTCTTGGGTCCGATGCCGCTGACCTCTTGCAACTCGTCGATCGTCGAGAACTTACCGTGATCGGTACGGTAGGCAATGATCTTGCCGGCCGTCACCGGGCCAATCCCGGGCAGCGTCTCCAGTTCGGTCTCGGATGCCGTGTTGATGTTAACCTTGACGCCCGTCCCGGCACTCGACGAGCCGCTGC
>Ga0123357_10013078_pt1 | contig 10739 bp, 7 predicted proteins | sample TergutEmb28metaG_FD_89873 | JGI IMG/M metagenome (GOLD analysis project Ga0123357, IMG submission 89873) | Embiratermes neotenicus P4 segment gut microbial communities from Petit-Saut dam, French Guiana - Emb289 P4 | ecosystem: Host-associated > Arthropoda: Insects > Digestive system > Gut ...
AACTAATCAGATCCATCAGTTTCAACCTTATTCTTGCAAGTGTCATAAGTAACAATCATACTCGTATGGTCTTTGCAGACATAATGTCTACATCCTTTGCAGACAAATTGTGTCTTCACATCTCTACTGCTGCTACATACATGATAGCGTCCTCGCTTTCTTGATATCGCCTTGTAGTCTTCAGCGTCCTGCATGGTGTTTTCTTCAGAATCAGAGACAAATCCGCACACGACTATTGTTGTTTTGATGTTCCTAGGTAGGGAAGAAAGTCTGTATCGTCGTGTTACAGATGGTGTCACTAGATCATGTGCAATTGTGAGCAAAAGTATTTCCTATTTATCTTATTCTCAGGCTGATCTTTGCACATGTTGTGTACATATATGACCAATGCATTTATCGCAGCAATGTTGATCATGCCATAAAACTTTACCATTGTCCATCTGCGAGTTGCTCGCTGTACTGTGCAACTTGCACACGGTTGATCCAGCATGTCTACTGCACCTTTTGTTATAAAATTTAATGATTTCAGGCTTTCCTGAATCGCTGCAGATTGTTGAATCATGATGGAGAGATGAAAGGAAGACAACTGATTTGTTATTCTTTGGGACATATGACACAAGTGTGAGATCCTTGGTAAATCCAAAAATAGACGAGTTTTCATCACGTTGCCTGGCAGGCTTGAACTCTTGTGGAATTTTTCTTTTGTTTTTCTTCATTTTCCCAACAAGTGTAAATTTTTTTGTTTTTCAGTTGATTTTCAAGGTCAACAGACGTAAAGAAATTATTTATTGTTACATTTCGTCCGCCTCTGTCCTGACCAGAGATAGGCTGAACCAATTTGCAGATGACATCAGTTGCCAATCCACGAGCTATTTCATTATTTTCTTTGCCCAAATAAACTTTTGCATTCATCTTGTATTTCATGGCACAATCACACATCATCCAAATTTTGATTCCGTACTTGCTTGGTTTTTTCGGCATACATTGCCGGAATCCACTTCTTTCTTTGAATGGAAATAATTGTTCATTGATGCAGACAGCTGAACCAAGCAAATACAATGATTGACACAAACCAATGAACTTGACCCAAATCTCTCGAAATGATGCCGTTTTGTCTTCCAAACGACTCTCAGTTCTTGTTGTTTTGTCGTCAAATCTTATTACTGACAAGAGGAGAATCACTATTATGTTCTCTCTGCGAGCTCGGGCTACTTTGGGAAGTGTCAGCTCCAGGTAAAGTCCTTGCCTTGAAAAACATTCTTCTCCTCGTCTGTGCTTTTTCCTGTTTCTGAATGTTCAACGTCTGTGCTTTCCGGCTGTCCATGGTCATCAGTGTCAGCAACGTCGTACAGAGAGTCAATATCATCATCAAGATCTTCCTCTACAATATTTTCTTCATCTTCTGAACCACTCAGTCCAATATCATCACTGCTGTGTCTCTCGTCCTCGCTATAATCACTGTCAGAAACTAGACGACCGATCTCATAATCGTCTAGAAATTGTTCGAGGGAGGCCATTTTTACGCAGAATACAGGTAAAAGATAAAATAGCAGTATTTTATAGCACATTATCACCATAAAAATGCACAAAACTAAATTTAAAAAAAAAAACAACACGCGCAAGGCCACCTGGGGTCAAATCTGACACCAGGTAAGGAAAATCGAAATTTTAGAAAAACGGTTATCGCCAGCAGCACAAAACGACTATGCTGACCTAGAGGACACTTGTCGTGACAAAGTCACGCAGGTTGGTGTCATTGTAAGATACACCAAAAACGTTATCGGAAAAATACAAAGGCTGGGGTCAAAATTGACCCCGAGTGGCCGTTTGAGGGTTAAGCACAATATAAAAGATGCAAAAGTTAAATTATCACTGACCATTCTGAAAGTTCTGCACGATAATATGTCGTCTCAAGCCACTATTTCTCCCTTGTTGAAAAACACATTTCCATATCGAACTTACGTCGGCTATGCAATTAAAATGGTCTCTTCTCCTGTATTTTAACAAAGTGACAAGCGAAATTTACAACAGCTGTCAGTTTATATTCCAGCAAGTTCCTGTGTCCTAACCCACTGTCCCAGTGCTCCCTGAAATCCCGCCTTAATGAAGTTTGTGTTTCCAGGCTGTTATACTCGTACATGGTGTTAGCGATAAAGGAGCTGTATTTGCCAGGGTTGTAACGATTTCCAGGCTCTGCAGTTCCAGTTAATTATGGTATGTGAAAGTGAACGCCGTTAGAGCAATAGCACGTTTTTACCGCAGTAAATTCGAGACACACAAAGAAGTGCATATAGCCTGCTGCTTACGAAACAGGCTTCTTAGATTAAATTGAAGTCAGTTAATTCAGCTTTATCCCGATAAATTGGCCTGTGTTAAGCGACTTATATATGAAAGCGTCTAGAATATTTTCAGTTTGCCGATTTATAAGGAAATGTTTGTTTTAACTTACGCTATACCTCAAACCAAGGACGTCAAAGGTTTTAAATAATGGGCCATGTGGCAACACCCAGCTACAAAATGATAGCGGCAAGCATGTGGTTACCCCAATTTGATTGCTTTTTCGTGTGTGCTGGGTAAATATATAACACTTTTCTTTGCTAATATCTCAGGTGGACCGCACTCTGAAGTGTAGAGAACTGCATGATGGACGTGCCTAGCTTAACCCTTAACCTGCTAAAGTGGAGAATACGGTGAGCTTCTAATAATGCCAGCAGATGGCAGATTGGATTTAACTTGGCATTTAAAGGGTTACCCCTTTAAACGCCAAGCCACCTAACCAACTTCTTGCAGTGAAAGTCCCCGTAGGTGACTAAGCTTTACATGATAACGTTTCTCTTTCTGCACAAGACTTCCAGGGTTTATGTTCCTATGTATAAGAGTTTACTACTGGTCTTTATCGCGAGTCAGAAGAATCCAGCCACACTTTTACACCCTCTTAACTGAAGATCTGTATTTGTGGTACTTTCATACTTACTCCCACCCACACCTCCTTCCCCCAAGATATTTTTTTATTCTTGTTCTGACTAAACTTCTTTAAGAATTTTTCCATCTTTCGCATACGTGCTGTATGTTCATCTCTTCTCCTCCCCATTGCTTTAATTACCACAAAAATATTTAGTAAACATTGCAACTTGTGAAGTACATAGTGTGATTCTGTTCGGTTGTCTGTCATGTCTTCTGTCAAAAATCAAATTACTCACCCTTAACGGGGCGTTTTCAAACATCCTCAAACTTATATCGCTGTAGGTTTATAACTGTGGTGTACCACATTTGGATTCATTCAGTGCTTGGACTTTCCCATCACACCGTCTTTAACCTTTTGGTGCCGGAATTATTTTTTTAAATTTTAGCACATTCTGTATATAAAATGTGAATAAAACAAGAACCAAATACGTTAGAATTATGAAGCAAACTGCATTTTGAAGAGATAAAAAAAACGGAGAGTATATACCATGTTTAAAATATTTAGTACCTGTATTTGTTGAATAAATATCTAAAATGCAAAGTTTAGAGGTTAGCGGTGCGGTACGACCCCTATAATGGTCGTTAGGTGTCAAAGGGTTAAATTAAGGAATTAGAACATGACGTTTCTGGAACAAGTTAAGTTCCCCCTCGCGGAATAAAGAAAAAGAACAGACCTACCCGCTTCGGTTCGATACGCTGTGTTATTCTGTACAGTTAGAAACCCATGCCACTTCAGTGAGCGTTATATTTATGACTAATGTCTAGTTACATAAAGGAGAGTTAACAATTAATTATATACACATTTGTCATTAGCTAGTCTCGTATAGCCAATTGTGGTGAAAAAAAATCCGTTCAGTTCCTGGCTGAGTAGCATTTAAGCGCTCTTTCAGTTACTATAAACAAATGTTCAGTATATCTGTTTGTCTTAACAGATGTAGGCTGTTGTTTGTGGACTACGGCAGCAAATTAATCTGTCTAGAAAGCAAAGATATAAGTGATAAATTTAAAATTTAATAAGATGGTTATTACTTAGTGCGTTCAGAATACTTAAATCCTAACGATCAGCACACCGCCTCGTCAACTGACTCCTTTTCTAAGATAAACGAATAAGTATTTGCTTGTGGTGTAAACTTCACTACAAGCGGACATTTTATCAAATTAAACAAGGCTCGCTTTACTTCATTTAGAAATCCATTCGGCTTTTTCTTCACACGATTGCGTACGGAAATTGTCAGGACAACGAAAAGCTTTTATGTATAAAACCATAAACCTATTGAAACAACTATTGAGAATTTCCAATGACCTTAAAGCTATGTGGCGTATGCACATTTCTAGAAAGTTTCCCTAAATCAACAACCCTTTCTCGCAACACTATGCAAAGTTTCTCCCATTGCTTTTATTTTAAATTACTTCATATAGCTGCATTAAGAAAGAGGTATGGGGAATGAGATTCTAGCAGTAACATGTACTACAAACTCGCTCCTGTGACCCCATTCTCTGCACTCTAAGGCGCCCTAGGTGTTTGCGAATCAATATCGAAGCGAGAGGATTGTTTAGGTAATTTGCTTTTCGAATAAAATCAGGACAGGCATGTTGTTACTCCAAGTTGTTCCCCTCTCTCCTGTGGAATGTTTTATACGTACCAAGAACTGAATTCCTGAAAGACCCAAATAAAATTTAGGCCTTTGGGTCCAGGAAAATTTCGACTGTGCAAATAAATATAAGGAAAACATCTGATCGTCGGGAAAACAATTTTCATTGATTAAACTCTGTCTCTTTTTTATATGAGAAATTTAATTTATAGTCACTTCGTACTGTGTGTGACAAGATCCCGTCTATACGTGTCATCTTAAAATGTTATTGGATATTGATAGGCAAGCAGGTTTAGAATAATGACTTCGAGGTTCTTGTGCACCTTTCATAAAATAGTCGTCGTATTTCGATATTGCAGTGTACCTCCAAATATTCGATAAATTACGGGACGGAATTAAGCGTTACGGAAATCTATAGAACCCAGGTATTTCACTGATGAAATATACTTTCAAGAATTCTTCGTCAGGATCATGAACCAGTTACCACAACATTCGGGCAATTTTAATAGTTCCACGTATCTTAAAGCCATCTTAAGTGGTTGAAAATGTTACGGGAAAAATTTATGGTGGGTGATCCTACGTTTTAGGTAGGTAACTAAGTTTCACCCTTTTTATAGGCCACGAAGGCCTTTAGGGCGAGTAGAGGTACAGCTCTACTCTTTCTAGGGCCTCGGCGCTAGATGGGGTGGGGAGTCAGCCCCACGCCCCGGCCGCCTCTACACCCGGGAAAGACTTGGTAACCATTGTACAGGAGTCTGGGTGGGCCCCAGAGCCGGTCTGGACAGGTACCGAAAATCTCGCCTACACCGAGATTCGATCCCCGATCCTACGTTTTACATCCACCTAATTCAAAGGAACGACTTTTTAAATAATTCAAAAACATTGTCACTCCTGGTACCAAGAATTGGTATAGATTAGAACGGCGCTTTGCTGGGCTATCAAGTAGCGAGTAGTAGTAATTCCTTACTGACGTTCGGTACAACCTACCAGTTCCATCGTCAAGGGTCACTAATCAAATCATAGGATTCTTGAACCTTGAAGATGTGGCCGATAATTTGTCCCGAAACGTCGGTTCTACTCGCTGCGAAATAGTACAAAAGAGCGCAGTTCTCATCTACTTCAGGGCGGAAGACTGAAACTATGGTTGGTATAGACTGTTTAGATGCTGGAACTTGGCTAGTTTAAAATGCCTTTTCTGGACTAACTACAAGGAGAATGGGTTTATTTTTTATTTTTTTGAGTGGCTGATTATCACTCGCGTGACCTAAACATTTCCCCATTTTACGAAATCCAATGGCCGTATTCACCCCCACAACAACCCGACAAACATTCATTTAAATATTATCTTTCCAACTTCGCCTAGATTAGCCAAGTCGTCTCTTATCATCAGGTTTTCATTATTAAAATTTTTATGTGTTTCTTAAAATTCCCAATTTTATCCCTGTCACATTTCTTTCGACGATACAATTACGAAGTGTTTTATTTTCGATCCTTTTGTTATTTTTGTCTCTCAACTCCAAATGTGAATCTCTGTACCTATTCTAAATAAACCATCATATTATGAAGGATACTGTCTTCTTGGATGTAATGTCATGTAGTCTTGTTGTGGAGTTTTCACCTACGTTTCAGAGGAACGTGTTGCTCCCATATTCACGGCGTCACTTCATAGAAGACGGCAGCAGTACTGACAGTCAGCGCCGTACGAACTTCGGATATCGTAGTTTCAGTTTATGCTCTACGGAAATGATAAACTCGTCAGTCTAGATTCTTAAATGAACGAATATTCAGTTCTTCCTACAGGGTTTAAAGGCGATGTGCTACAGTATTAAATGCGCCTTTGTTTGAATCTCAGAGCCTAAGAATTCTCTTTTAATTAAAGGAAACTGCCATCATAATAAGCACTGAACAATCTGTTGTAATTAGTGGACTTAACGGCGTAGTTTCCATATCCACTTAATGACTTCCATTGTCCCATTCATTATATTCAAGTTAAGTGGGTTGCGAAATGTTAGTACTCTTGATGAGGAAGGCTTAATTATGGTGGCAATTTCTAGGTTACCTTAGCACGCACTTTAGTTTTCGTGTCACACTGCATTTACTGAGAATGGGATTACTACATGAGTAATACACGGCTAAGAATTTAAAATAAGGTGGTATTATCGGATAATTCGCAGAGAGATTGAGGAAGACTACTGAAAAAATCAGTTCGTTTCAGATAATTCTTAGAATCTCTTCGACTGTAGGTATTGTTGTTATTGGTACTTGTAGTTGTCTAAGAGAGTGGATCGATGTGGCTCAGAATAGGAACAGATGGCGGGCGCTTGTGAATGTGGTAATGAACCTTCGCGTTCCGTAAAATGCGGGAAATTTCTTGACTAGTTGAGAAACGATTAGCTTCTCAACAAGGACTCTGCTCCATGGAGTAAGTAAGTTAAGTCTTTAAGAATATACTGCATTACCGGGGAGGAAGTTTCGTATTCATTCTCGCATGCTGGCTAGATGCTGTTACTAATTTAAATAATAATATCGATCTTCTAGTTGTTCAGCTTATTTTAAAAAAACCTGAATATTTTGTGTCAAAAGTGAGGCCACCTTTGGGCTACTTTGCGTAGTACACACTTCAGGAACTTTATCTGAAGCATTTATTTCCTTGTAACTGCAACAGAGGTCCCTTTACGGTTGTAATTGAGACCGGCAAGACTCTAAGGAATTGTGCGTGTTCGCCGGTTTCCCAACTCCTTTCTTCATGAGCGCCACGCTTTTGGACCCCGCCCCCACCCCCATAACCGCAATGCTGACGACGAAAGTAATTTAGTTGACTGGCAACAGAGAGGCAGCTGTCGCAAGAGATGGGTTTTAGGTCAAACTCCTGAAGGAATTGCAGACAGGAAGGGATGAGACAGCGTTCAGTCTAAAGGATTGGTACTGTTTGCAAGTGCTGATTTAACTTTCTGTGTGTTTCTCCTCGTTGCTATTTCGAATTCAGCGGAGCATATCAGACACTAAAATTTTGATTTGTCTGATCCCACAGGTATTTTGGAAAGGGAAGAGAAAAATTCTTCTTGAAAACCTTTCTAAAAAGAACACGATAACCGGTTAGGGTCTTTATGTTCCATGCACATGTTGAAACCACAATCTTATACCGCGCAGCCTTCAACTTATACAGCTGGAAAAGGGTGGCCAACATCTGCTCTATTACAAGTAGCCACTGCTCGCGCAAATACTGTAGGGCAGAAGTTTTTGATCACGAACCACGTGAAGTGACTGATTGAGTTTTTCTAATTTAATGCAACTGCTAATAGAATGCAAATCTCACTTTTGAAATGCCACAATAAAATAAATCTACTTAGGTATCATTTATACATGTTATCTTAAATAATTTATAAATTCAGTAAATAATTATGTATTTCGAGATTACAACCAGAATTATTCTGTTTTAGTCTTATGTTGTTACTAGACTCACTTGAACGGCGTTTCCCTAAGAGACCTAGTCTAAAGAAAAGCTTTCTCATCCACGACACTAAACCAAAAACATATGTAAAATTATTTTTTAACCTTTTAAAGACTAAACGTATCAGCTTTATATGAGGAATCATTCCGTACCGCGCAGTAAACACTTTCCACAACGGTTATAAAAACCAATCAGTTAATGACGTATAAAGCAAAAGTCGCTGTCTGTTCTGAGATCAGTACAAAACACTCAACGCTAAGCGAGCACCACGTAGAATTCTTGAATGTTAAAGCTAGTGGTACGTAAAGACACCTTTAGGTTTTAAAAGTTTAATGTATTGCGACACGGTCGGTTAAATCCATTCACTTTGTTATAAATGTAGTGAGGTGTTATTTGCAGCTGCCTAAACATTTCATTAAATTTCTTCATTTGTTTTACACATTTTTACTCTGATGTTTTTACAAGGACAAATCTCACTTGTTTGCTGGGCGCTGGTAAATATTATATTGTTTTCGCCATGCATTATCAATAAATAATTCGAGTCATTAGATATAAAAATGCACAAAATTGGTAAACAGGTTGAACAGTTTTGTGCATTCTGTTGGTTTATTGTCGACAATGCACGGAACGAACAATCTAAAACAGCCCTCTCCTTCTGACAATGTTTACAGTAGTGTGACACATGGAAGCTTTTCAGAACTGAGGGCCAAATTTGTTAACTTGATATATTTTACACAGTTGATAAGGAAAAAAGCGACTTCTACTGAAGATTGTGCCCATAAAACAAAATTGTTCACGTATTATTGCAAGACAAATCAGCGGTGGTCTAGACACATAGACACAAACAGGCGCGTTCACACCGTGCATATTGAATAATAAATGTTTATTATATACCGACATATGCACAAATAAGTAGTGTAAATTCCGGTCCCTATTTACTCCGCATTGCACACACACCTAAACAGGGATTACATATGTGGCCACATTTACCAAGATTTCGCCATAACAACACAAAACTATATTTTATCATTTTAATAATTTGTAACTTTAGCTAACACAACTTTTAAACTCCCTGAAGATGGTGTATTAACACCTAAATATGTTGGAGTAACTTTAATATAAATTTACAGTACTTATTTGTGCATATGTTGATATATAATAAACACACAGACGGTGTTTGCGGGTCATGTTGCTAGCATGAAACCGAGAAATGAGAGCATGGAGGAATGTGGTGGGAAAATAGGAAAGGTCAGACAAGGTGGAACGCCTAGGAGTGGATTGTAAAATAATAATAAAATCGAACATAAGTAGTAGGATAAAACGTTGTAGACTGAATAAATCTCTCTAAGGATAGGGAACGGTTTCGGTCTTTGTGAACACAGTAATTAACTTCCAGGTTCGCATATTGCAAGAAACTTTTTATATGTTTGGGCAACTATTAGCGTTTCAGTAGGGACTGCACCACTTGAATTTGGTTCGTCAGTTACAAGAAACACATATAAAATACACCAAATTTGATAGTACTCGCTTCTCATACAAATTTCGTGATAGACTAGTTCTCGGATTCTCTTACAGAAGCAATGTGACAGGAATATGGATTTGCGCTGCTACGAATTATTGTAAAGACAAATATGCCTTTTGACTTGCAATCCAACAACTCTCGTCCATCCCGCAGCTAGTTATGAAATGCGATTTTTCGGCTCACAAAGTATTGACTACATGTAACCCCTAGCGTGCAGTTTTATGTTATGTGGCAAAGCGATGGTAGTCATTTTTTGTCGGTCCTGTATGAACGAGCTACGCTATGGAGCTGTTAGAGATCAGCTGTAACGGAGAACGGCATTTCATTTCATAGCCTCAACTTCGATATCTGCCCCCTGTCACATTATGCCTTTCATCATAACCTCAGAAAGAAAAACGTTTTTGAGAGCAGATAAATCTCTTTAGTTTTCAAAACACTTTATTAACCAACAGATGCACAAATATATAATTCATAGATACAATTACAATTGTTATAAAATATTTAAAAATATTTAACATAGTTCCAACATGTTTCGGATCACAGGGGATTCATCATCAGGAAGCTTTATACAGTGCTTGGCTAAAATTACAGTAATGGTTCTATCCTGTCCGTTGATATGGACGTAGTCGGTGTTATGGCAGCATATTTGCCCGTGGTGCGTCCGTGTACTGCACAGTCTAGAGAGGCACTCAGTGTACACACACACACACCACGGGCAAATATGCTGCCATAACACCGACTACGTCCATATCAACGGACACAATAGAACCATTACTATAATTTTAGCCAACACTGCATAAAACTCCCTGATAACGGATCCGTTGTGATCCGAAACATGTTGGAGCAATTTTAAATATTTTTAAATATTTTATAATAATTGTTATTGTATCTACGAATTACATATTTGTGCATCTGTTGGATGTTATAGTGTTTTGATCGTAGTTGATGCACGGTACAAACATGAAGACTCTTTCATTTTGCTGTAAGTGTCCAGTGTAGTATCATCTAAACTTCCGGTAAGAGAATCTTATGTTTATTGGACCGTGCATCATCTTGATAGTTGAGTGAAGCTAGACCAACTTGATGCCACTTGCTTTATTATTTCTTTATTTAATGCACAACATGTTTCGGACGTTAATACATCCATCCTCAGGAGCTTGCGACTTATTTGTTGAGTTATTTCACGGGTTTTATTGATCTGGTTCGATGT
>Ga0123357_10013079_pt1 | contig 10739 bp, 8 predicted proteins | sample TergutEmb28metaG_FD_89873 | JGI IMG/M metagenome (GOLD analysis project Ga0123357, IMG submission 89873) | Embiratermes neotenicus P4 segment gut microbial communities from Petit-Saut dam, French Guiana - Emb289 P4 | ecosystem: Host-associated > Arthropoda: Insects > Digestive system > Gut ...
AATTTGACCGATGCGACCGGAGCTCAGACGAATTCATACGGTTATTTCGACTCGTTCGGCAATGAGCTGCAAGCAGCGCAAGTAGTGATGCCAGTATATAATGAATGATTATGATAGTGACGATTTCATCTATTTTGAAATGAAATCTTTGGGACATATGATTATCACAGGTCAGCTTGGAGGAAGTTACAACATACCATTCTTGAAGTACGAAAATCGTGCTGACCAAACTTTGTTAGCTGATATTATTTCAAATTTCAAAAGTATGGTTAATAAATAGCAATGTGCCGTAATTAAAAATAGAGGTGGAAGGCATGTCAGAATATTTTGAAATAACTTTTTTCCTTGAAAAAGAAAAAGCAAAAAAAGAGCAATCTAAAAATAAAATGCTTCAATTGCTTTCTATCCGTGAAGGACGAGAAAAAGTATTAAAACATCAATATTTGATTTTCGTTGGAAAAGAAGTGCTTTTTGACGATTTTGAGTATGAAGATGTAGATTTTCTTGAATATCGAATTTGTTTATCTAAACTGGTTTTTACTAAAAATAATTTTGACGAAAAAATAAATCAATTAATGCAGATAATGAGTATTTGGTTTAGTCAAATAGGTTCTATTGTATTTGCAACAGGTATTTATGAATTGACCTACGATTATATTGAAGGAATAAAAACTTTGAAAGAATTTAATAACGAAATTCTTTCACAATTTCCACTCCTCTTTTTCAAAAATGGGAATGAATATGGCTTTATTCCATCAAAATATTTAGGAAACACATCTTGTGTTGTAAATATGGGTGAAAATGTTCAAGATATTTTTGCCTCACCAATTGGCGAATTAATGGAAGATGAGGGGTTAAGTTTTGAGGAAGCGCATAACGATCTATATAATTCCGATTTTGAAGATGAATATGCAAAACGATTTGATATGAGTTTAGAAAAAGCACATGAAATTCTTACCAACTTACAGAAAAATGGAATGAAGTAAGCAGAAGCGGTTATTTTAAACGAAAATAAAATTATTGCTTGAAAACATCATAGAAAAGTGATATACTAATCTTGCTTTTACTCATGCGGAGGATAGGGCTACGGTGGAGACCGACCTGAGCGCCGAATGAGGTTTGGCGGGAAGAGTGATACCACAATCGGAATCACTCTTTTCATGTTGGCATATTGGCACTACTCTTCCCGGAAAACGAAAGCGATAAACTCACCCCGCTCGCAGGCGAAACAATATCAAAAAAGACAAAGTACTGGAAATACGTTGTCCTCTCGGCTAAGGAAATAATATATACCCATGAGCTTCGAACCTTCGCGATATATATTATTACAGAAAAATATATTCAACGCTTTTAGCGTAAGGCATATAACAAGCTATAGTTATGTACACTTACACCTAAGCCTTATTGAATTATCTTTCTCTATTATACCCTGAAAAGTGCCAAAAAATAAATACAATATTGTGAAGCAATCGAAAAAATTTATGATAATTTTAAGAAAATAAGGAAATGAGGAAAATAGAAATGAACGCAAGTAGAAAACACGGTAAAATGAGACGAATAACAAAACTGATAAGTATAATTCTAATTATATCAATGCTGATTGGCAACATATCTATAGTAAACGCCGCAACGTCATATGAAGATACAGCTCAAACGCAAGGCGATATATCCGACACATTCACGCCGAGTGATCCATTGGAATTTATGCAAGATCCGGCAGTCGACTTACCGCAAATGCCGCCGGACTTAACAGAGAATCCGCTTGATCCTAATAGTCCTGCACTGAATGCTGAACAACCGAATACTGATTTACAGCCACCAGTTCCGGACAACGGAAGCACTGACAGATACATAGTGAAGTACAAGCCAAGCAAAAAAGATAGTTTTAAAAACAAGATGAGTGCCAAAGTAGCGAACGGCAAAGCGTTAGGGTTGAACAAAGATAGTGTAGATCCGTCCAGTATAAAAAACAAAAACAACGGAAATAAAAACAACAACGCCTATACAAATAACGGCAAAGGCAAGGGAAGCGGCACGAACAAAAAATCCACATTGGAGGCAAACGACTGGGAAGTTCTCACGCTGACCGAAAAAATGCTGCCGTCAGCGTTTGCGGTAGATATCAAAGCAAGTCAAGCGGACAGTGACATAGAATACATCCAGCCTGACTATACTCTGTCGCTGGACAGCATAGACGAGAGTATAGTCCCATCAGATAGTACGGAAGCGCAGACGCTTTCACAAATTAACAATGAAACTATAGATGCGCCGACAACTGGAGATATAATTGTCGCGGTAATTGATACAGGTATGGACATAAATCACAACGACTTGGCTAGTTATGTTGATACGGCGGACGCATGGGACTTCACGCAGAACACAAACGAGGTATATTCGTCGGCAAACCCACTTGAATATGCTCATGGCACGCATATCGCCGGAACAATCGCGAACACAGCACGTGAAAATGGCGTGACCAACATAAAAATCCTTCCGTTGCGCGTATTCAATAACGGCGTGGCATATACGAGTGACATAATGGCGGCGGTAGATTACGCAGTCGAAAACGGCGCGACGATCATCAACTGCTCGTTTGGTTCGGCGCAAGAGAACCCTGCGCTTGAAGAAGTCATAGCAAACAGCGACGCATTATTTGTCTGCGCGGTCGGCAACAATAGACGCGATTTGGCAGAATCGCGGTCATATCCGTCATGCTATGATTTACCGAACATAATCAGTGTAGCGTCAGTGAATTCAGACGGCGGATTCTCATATTTCTCGAATTACGGTGCAAATGTAGTTGATATAACAGCGCTCGGCAGAGAAGTCATGAGTTCGCTGCCGGAAAACGAGCATGGTACAATGACAGGAACATCCATGTCGGCAGGGTATGTAACAGCAGTCGCGGCAGTCGTAGACGCGGAAAATAATTTGACAACCGACAAATTGATGTCCAGACTGCTTGACACGGCAGACATGCTGTCAAATCTGCAGGATAAAGTCAGCCATGGTAGGAGAGTTAATCTCGTAAACGCAGTAAACGATATTGTGCAGACAAATATAATACAGAACAATCCGGCAGACGATTTTGATATAAACGGTTATCAACCGACTGAGGATGAATTGTTTGAACTGTACGACGCAAGCACTGTCACGCAGATATCGGCGGGCGAATATCATACTATTGTCCTCAAATCAGACGGTATAGTGTGGGCGTGGGGATACAACTACTATGGTCAATGCGGAAATGGGACTATACACTCTTCAGAATCATTAGTGCAAGTAAGCGGCTTGAACAGTGTGACTGCCGTAGCTGCCGGTGATTGCCATAGCATTGCGTTAAAAAATGACGGCACAGTATGGGCGTGGGGGTATAATTGCTGCGGTCAACTCGGCGACGGCACAACCACGAACAGAACGACACCGGTGCAAGTGATAGGTTTGAGCGGAGTGACCGCCGTATCTGCTGAGGGTGCCCGCAGTTTTGCATTAAAAAGCGACGGGACAGTATGGGCGTGGGGGTATAATTGCTACGGTCAACTCGGCGACGGCACAACCACGAACAGAACGACGCCGGTGCAGGTGACAGGTTTAAGCGGAGTAACTGCCATAGCTGCCGGTACTTACCACAGCGTTGCGTTGAAAAGCGACGGCAAGGTTTGGACGTGGGGCTCGAATTATTATGGGGAGCTTGGCGACGGCACAACCACGAACAAAACGACGCCGGTGCAGGTGACAGGTTTAAGCGGAGTAACTGCCATAGCTGCCGGTACTTACCACAGCGTTGCGTTGAAAAGCGACGGCGCAGTTTGGGCATGGGGAATGAACTACTATGGTGAGTTAGGCGATGGTACAACCGTGCAAAAAACGACGCCGGTGCAGGTGAGCGAGCTGAGTGGAGTAACTGCCGTAGTTGCTGGATTTTACCATAGCATGGCGTTGAAAAGTAACGGCACAGTTTGGGCATGGGGAGATAACTTTTATGGTGAGTTAGGCGATGGTACAACCGTGCAAAAAACGACGCCGGTGCAGGTGAGCGGGCTGAGCGGCGTGACTGCCATAGCTACCGGTGATTACCACAGCGTTGCGTTAAAAAATGACAACACTGTTTGGGCGTGGGGCGATAACAGCTATAGTCAGCTGGGAGTGCCATCTCTTAAGAACTCCAGTATTCCGGTAATGAGCCAAACAGAGCCAACGCCGCCTCCGCCGTCGTCTATCGTAAAAAATATCACAAATGGCAATGACCTCGTTGTGATATGCACTCTTTCGAACATAATAACATCATTCAGCGGAATTGTATATAAAATAACATATAACCCTGCACAAGTAGATTTAGTCGATTTTGCGGCGCAAACATCGATATTAAATGTCAGCGTTGGCATAGTGCCAGATACAGATTTGGAAATAGTTTCGTACAGCGCATCGACAGGGATTTTGACATTCAAGGTAAACAAAACGATTGCGTCAGGCAGTATGTGGTCTGGAGTAGTGACGATACTCAGATTCAAAGCAAAAACTACAGGTTCTACCACTGTAAGTTTTGATAAAACATGACGAAATATCAAAAAATAAAGATTTAGAAACAAACAAGTCAGTCGAAAGCGGCTGGCTTGTTTGTTTCTAAATCAAAATAAAAAATCCGTAATTTCCGCTTATTTTCTCACCACAATTTCAAAACCCTGAATTTATGGAGCATATCCTCACTTACTCATTTCCAAATGTGGTGAGAAAATAAGCGGAAATTACGGAAAATTTTAATTTCTACAAATTATCACCTTGACAAAAGTGGTCTTTCGATGCTTACCTTTTCCAGACGGTGGAAAAAAAGCAAAATTTCATCAGCCAGATAATGACGTCAAAATCCCCAGTACGCTCCTGCGATGATATTGACGACGATTCACTATCTTACGCCGAAATAAAGGCATTGGCTACGGGAAATCCGCTCATAATTGAAAAGTCACAGCTTGATTCCGACGTAGGAAGGCTGAAAATGCTGAAAGCAGACCACCAGAGCCAGCAGTACCGCTTGCAGGACGATATACTCCAGCACTTACCGTTACGCATAGAGGCGGCAAAATCGCATATATCAGGATTCAAGTCAGATATGGAGCGTCTCGAAACGAATACGCACAAAACGGAGGAAAGCATATCCCCAATGACAATAGGCGATAGAACGTACACCGGCAGGAGTGAAGCCGGAACTGCTTTGCTTGAAGCGTGTAAGGGTATAAAGACAACAGAATCAACGAAAATCGGCAATTACAGGGGTTTCGATATGCTTATATTTTTTGAAAGTTTCAACAAAGAATTTCATGTCGATATGAAAGGGAGCATGACCCATACAGCCGTACTCGGCGACGACAGCGGCGGTAATATCACCCGTATAAACAACGCTTTTGACAGAATACCGCAACGGCTCATGTCGTCCGAAGCACAGCTTGAAACGCTGTATCAACAGCAGGGAAACGCGAGAGCCGAACTCGGCAAACCGTTTGAGCGTGAACAGGAATTGATAGAAAAATCCGCTCGGCTTGCGGAGTTGGATTCAATGCTCAATATAGACGAGAAGCCTGAAATTGTGGTGATGGACTGTGTAGATGATGAAATGGACGACATAGATGTTGCCGCAAAAGCCGCTCCGATGAGCGCAAAAGAAAGACCGTCTTTACTTGCGACGCTTGAAAAGAATGCCGAAAAAAGCAGGGTTATGTTCGGTAGTGCTGTTGAAAAAACCAAACGTGAGGAAGTCACCATTTAGCGGTACGCAGAGGATTGTCCGTAGGGCAGTCCTCATTATACATAATATATTTAAAATTAGAGCATTTTAATAAAAATATTCACATTTATTTGATATAATTTTTAACTAAATTATGTTAGAGAATTTATATTTTCAAGAGGAAAATTCAAATGAACATTAAGAAACTAAATATTGATGAATGTGAATTATTTAGCTCCATTGATAGAAGCGAAAAAATTCGAGCCGCTTGGCAAATTAACAAAGATAGAGTAAGAAGCCTCGATTTTACTTATTTAGATATTGAGGGTTACGGCTTTTATGCAACAACTTGTATAGAAATATTACGTAAAGTTATTAATCAAGGCGGTATTGTTTACGGTGCGTTTGAAGATAACCGTATTGTGGGAATAGCTTCTGTTCTTCCTGTTTCTGAAAAAGCTGATGGATTTAGCGTTTTGGTATCTGTTGATGTTTCTTCAGAATATAGACGCAAAGGAATCGGACATTCATTAATCGACAAGTGCGCAGAACATAGCAAGTCCGTAAATTGTTCAACCATGCTTGTTGCTTCTAACCCATATGAAAGCACAATAAAGTTTTTCAAAAGCTATGGATTCCTATATATTGAAAATCCGCAAAATAAAGCGTTACTCCAAGAGAATTTATATTTTCCGAAATTCGAGTTTCCGCCGCCATTTGACGGATTAGATGTTGAACAGCCGATATTTTTAGAATTACCATTAAACGAATATCAAGCTAAAGATTACTTTTGTAACCGTATCACATTAGATGAATTAGACAAGTTTAATTGCTACGGGGCAACGAGATTAGCTGTTACAGACAGGCAAATGTTTTCTTTTGGCGATAATCCTGTTACTTTTATGGCTACATACAGATACGATTGGATGGGTGAAAAACACAGGATGTTAGTAGCCTGTTTTGATAGTTTTCCTGTTGGATTTATTGGATATGGGGGAGTCGATGACGAAAGTGTTTTCATTGAACCGATGATGGTTGACGCTTCTTTCCAGAAAAGAGGAATCGCCTCGAAAATGTTAGAACTGTTTGAGTGCAGGATACGTTCTGCCAACAAATATAAAGGAATAGGCATCGGAAATAGAACTGATAATATTGCGGCAGGCAGAACCTATGAAAAAGCAGGTTTTGTATTGACTAAATTAGACGGTTTATCAGTTTATCGGTATAAAGAGTTAGTATGAGTAACACTCCGCTAATAAGCATAATATGCGCATGGAAGGATTTTTTGTCCTCCGTGCGTGTATTTTTATATAAATATATTACTGCGGGAATTGTCCGTAGGGAATCCTCCGATTGTATATGATATATAAATCTTTAAAATCAGCGTGTTTCTGATGAAAATATTCATATTTATTTGATATAATCTATAAATAAAATATATTGTAAAATTATATTACACGGTGTTAAAATGGGAGTTTATTCATAATGGCGCAGAAAAAGAGTAAGAAAAAACAACCGCATATAGATAAAAGCCCTGTACGCAAGAAAAAGGCGAAAGGCTGGGTTAAAACATATACGGGAACGGATATAATAAAAGATTACAGGGAACATTTCAAAGGCGTGGACGTGGCTTGCGCCGTCCGCGAATTGCAGGAAATTGGGTATAAATTCGACCCGGATTACGAAAAAAATGTAATGAAAGCCGAAGCAGCCCGAATCAATCAGCTTCACAAAAAGAAGGCGCAGAAGCAAAAAGCCGAGACATATGAAAATGAATATCAAGACGACAATTTTTATTTCATAGCCGGATATACGTCCGGCGGTGCGCCTTACGGCGTAACATGGACAGAGATGGGGCTTGAGCCGTGGGAGAACGAGTTTGACGATGACGATGAAGACAGCGAGGAGTCAGGATTTATTTGTCCATTTTGTAAAGGCGATATAACAAAAGTCATTGGCTGTACGCTATCTGTATTTATACATGAAGGCAAGGAATACGAACGCTTCAAGGTTGGCGGAATAGGCGATTTTTTCGAGGGTGCTGACGATGACGCGACGTGTGACGATTGCGGCAGTCTATACGGACATTATCATCACTACGGTTGCGATTGCGAGTATTGCCCCGTATGCGGCGGTCAACTGATTACTTGCGGCTGTGAGGTTCAATATAAAAAATAAGAAATAATATTTAGAAAAGCGAGGATAGATCATGCCTGAAAATCCAAGGATAAAACAAAAACCCGTGTTTCGCTTTGCCGCCCGTGATGACGCGCCGTTGATTTTAGAATTCATCAAAGGGCTTGCCGAACATGAAAAAATGCTCGCGGAAGTACAGGCTACGCCGGAATTGCTTGAACATTGGCTGTTTGATAAACAAACCGCAGAAGTGCTGTTTGCCGTGATGGACGAAAAAGAAGTCGGTTTCGCGTTATATTTCAGCAATTTCAGTACATTCCTCGGCAAAGCGGGATTGTATCTTGAAGATATATTTGTCCTGCCCGAATACCGCAGGCGCGGAATAGGAAAAGCGTTGCTCGCAAAACTCGCCTGCATTGCCGTTGAACGCGGCTATGGACGTATGGAGTGGGCTTGTTTGGACTGGAATGAACCGAGTATTGATTTTTACCGTTCAATCGGTGCTGATGATATGTCCGAGTGGACAACATATCGATTGACGGGCAGTGCGCTTACGAAATTAGCGGAGGCAAATAATGAAGCTAATAGTTAAGGCTTGAATCACGTTTGAGTTCGACGACGAAGAATATATGAAACACGTTCAGGAAAAGTGGGAAAACGAAATGTACGAGGCAATCATGCAGGCGAACGAGCGAAACATAATCCCTGATATACCGCATACGCCGGACGAATAACCGTCAAAGTTCCGCATGAGTTTGACGTGGCAGAAGTTACCTATATCGGTAGAAAAATCGTGTATTATACCGCGAAAATTTATATTTTGAGGTGTTTATGGAATAATGCAAATCGGAAAAATTTTAGGTTTAGGTCGGTCGAGTGAAGTTTACGAATATGGGATTGATAAAGTTTTAAAACTTTATTTTAAGGAACACGCCTATGATACGGTAAAATGGGAATATGATAAACTATCAAACGCAAAAGATAATAATGTGCCTGTTCCGGCAGTATATGAACTTATTGAGCATGACGGGCGTTTTGGCATAATAATGGAACGTATATACGGCGAATCATTGCTGGAGATTATAGTAGAACATATAATAACGACTGGCGGCGAAAACATTGCAGCAAACGGCGTATCAGACCTAATTATCGAAATTACGAAAGGAATGGCGCAACTTTTGTATTTTGTTCACAGCATTAAAGCAGACTTGACGGATAAAAGCAAAGATATAATAACTCGCGCAGTCCATTATAATAATCATATAACAGAAGATGAAAAAGCAATAGTGCTAAATATTTTGGATTCGTTGCCGACAGGCGATACAGTATGTCATGGCGACCCTAACTACGGAAATGTACTTGTCAGCGGTAAGAAAGGCGCATTTATCGACTGGATGTTTGTCGGAACAGGTTATCCTATGTATGATATAGCGGAATATATCATGACAACGAGATATTTTACTATAGAACCTAAAAACAAGCAAGTCATAGAATTCATGGAAAAATACGGTGAAGAAATGATAAATATATTTCTTAGTGAATATTCCGAAATATCTGATTTAAAAATAACAGATGTAGATAAATGGCTTATTCCGTTAATGGTTAATCGGCTTAACGGCGGCGGTTCTGAGGAATATAAGCAAAGGTTATTGACAGACATTAGAGAAAAAATATGTTTGCATTGTTAATCATAACAAAAAATAAAAGTTTTCGGATAAAGAAAGTTTTTTAAAATAAATGCAAAAAATTTATATTATCTGTAATATTATTGATTATAATATAAACATCATAATGAAAAGGGGGCAGTGTACTATGAATTATAGTAAATACACAAATTTCTTCTTCATATTACTCTATGCAAAACCTGAATAGGCGGCAGATTGCATAGAGATATAAAAAAAGATATACCGCTGAATTTAGGTTTTGCTTTTTGTAATTTATACTAATAAACAAATTATAAAGGAGAATCTAAATGAAAAAAGATATAATAAAAGACTTATGGAACAGTATGGCAATCGACAACGGAACAGACGGATATTACAGACCTAATGATTCCGGACGACAAAAAGACCTTGATATAATTATAAACAATCCCGAAAAAGCATTCCCGATTATTGTATATCCGTTGATAAAAAAATATATCGGCGATTTAAACGGCAAAAAAATCTGCGTACCGTCGAGTGGGGATAATAAAGCCGCTTATGGATTTTATTTGTTGGGAGCGAAAGTCACTTCGTGCGATATTTCAGAAAATCAACTCAAAAACGCGAAAGTAATCGCGGATAAATATAGCTGGGATATAGAATTTATCTGTCAGGATAGTATGAAATTAGAACAAATAAAAGACTGCGAATATGATTTAGTCTATACATCAAACGGCGTTCACGTATGGATTGACGATTTACATGGTATGTATAAAAATATAAATAGGATTCTTAAACCCGGCGGATATAGTATATTTTGGGATACTCACCCAATGCTAAGACCATTTGATACTAACAGTAACAAAATCGACGTTATAAAAATAATAAAACACTACACAGATATAAATTCACCCGCAGACGACGGTTTACCGCGTTATCATTGGAGAACTCAGGATTTTATCAATGCGATTATAGAATCGGGATTTAATATAAAACACATGGAAGAAATACACCCGGTAGATGAAGATTTAGACGATTATCTACCGCAGGAAAAAAATCCCGAGCATGAAAATTACGGTATAGATATGAAAGACTGGAGACAAAATCCGTGGGCGGCATTACCGCAGTGTTTTTGTTTGTGTTCGCAAAAGCAATAAAATTTCGTAGAAAATAGGCGTAATACGCGCATATTTTATATCATCATTAAATTTCCAATTAATAAAGCATAATAAAAAAATTAT
>Ga0123357_10013081_pt1 | contig 10738 bp, 9 predicted proteins | sample TergutEmb28metaG_FD_89873 | JGI IMG/M metagenome (GOLD analysis project Ga0123357, IMG submission 89873) | Embiratermes neotenicus P4 segment gut microbial communities from Petit-Saut dam, French Guiana - Emb289 P4 | ecosystem: Host-associated > Arthropoda: Insects > Digestive system > Gut ...
CGGCCCGTTCAGCCCGTAGCGAGTCGTTATACCGACTGAGCTATCCCGGCCCCTAAGTGTTTCACACAGTTACTAACATCGGTAGCACGTATCCAGGTGAAACAGGCACTTTGGCCAGTGCAATTAAATTCCGGAACTCGGCTTTAGTATCCTTGGCTGTCTGTGCTTCAACCCGTGCCATGTCGACGCCCAAGTGCGTTGCTGAATACGTTTCCAGCTGTTTTCGATTTTTTAAGTAAATTTTCGGAAGTCTAATCATTTACGGCTGAAACACCACCGATTTGTTGTTACGAGCCGAGTATTGTTGTGCCTCGTATCACCAGGAAGCACTTGCAAGTCGAGTTGCATTCTCGCCATCGTGCTGAATAAGGATTATCGGTCTGTGCGCGGTTTTGTCCTGTTCGAGATGAAAGGCGCAAAAGAAGCGCTTCTGTTAATTTTGACCGTCCGACCCTTTGTTCTTATCCGCCTGTAAGTTGCTGATAATTTTATTCTTTGCGCCCCGCGTGACATTGGATAATATAAGCACATACAAACACGCCTCGAATAACGAAGCGATGCAACCTGTCCTGCTGCAGAAGCTGCAAAACTTCGGTTTCCTGTGCGTATGTACACGTATATAGACGGTGTTGTCCAGTGTGTACGTCCTTAGGCATTACATATGTAACGTGCTTCAAATTGTTGGTGCTGTTTAGCTGCTGTTCTTATAGACACGTACTTCTACCTACCTACATACTAACAATGGTTCGTTCGTTCGTACAGTGCATCCGTACGTATGTATGTATGTGTGTATGTATGTATGTACGTACGTACCTCATACGTGTATGTTCCGTGGGACAGAACGATAGCAGGTTGGATAATAAATCGTAAAAATGAAATATGTACAAGTGTAGTACCGTACAATGCAAGACAGGCAACGTACGTATAAACGTAACCCTGAGGCTCTTTCGTGTAATCATATTTGTCGTGGAAAAGTAATAAGTGTTACATATTCTGAGTGTGTGTTTGTAGCCTTAATTATCCAGCATGCAAGGCCTGTGCGCCATATTATATTGTTAGCTGTGGCCGTATTTTTTTTACATTATCTCATAAACGGTACGATTTTCGGAAAAAAAAAAAAATATTGGACATAAAGTGTGTTTTGATTTTCTCAACAACCTTTATGTGAATCATTTCTCGTTCTAAGCACTCGCCGAGACATTTCATAAATGCACACACGTCCTAATGTAAAGTACCCTCTATTCTTGTAGATTTTAATGACACTTGAATATTTTCAACAGATATTCGAAAAATGCTCAGATAAATTTCATGAAAATCCGTCCAGTGGGAGCCAAGTTGTGCCATACGGATGGACAGAGCGACGTATAATAGTTACTTCTCTCAGTTTTGTCAACGCGCCTAATTTCGCAGTAGGTAATCAAATTGTTCACTAGATATATTAAGTACGTATGGAAACAACACTGGGTCACTTAAAAGCACCATACATAGTTTAATATAATGCCAGAATTGGTACGTTGTATCTAGCCCTTCGTGAGTGTGGTGATCAGATTAATCTCGTGGTTTCTGTAGTGAGTGGGCGCATATTGCAGTGGGTGAAGCTAGCAACGTAATCCCCGTGTAGGCTCTATTGTTTTCTCGCTAATGATGATCATAGAAAGACCGAAACATGTTCGTGTTTTAATAGAATACTCTATTTTGTGTGTGTACTTTGGCTATTCCTCTCGAGCATGTTATTCGAGATACACGGCGAACAGTGAATTTGGTGTATGAACGTACAGTTCGTTGACTTTACTCCGTAACGTGTCGCGACTGCAGCTTACCGGTTATCTCTGTCAGTGTAGTTGCAGAATCTGGTAATAAGTTTCGTGTACAAAACAAGGGGGGTTTTATTCCATTAATTTTGACTGTGACATTCGAATGTCTCATAATACCTTGAGGGAAAATTTCCTGCAGGCATGTTCATGTCTGTCGCAAAAGTGTAGTCATATCCGTGTCTAACCGGTTATCCAGCAACGGCTTGTCTTGTAGCCAGCGCTCTGGGCGTTCTTGTGTCGCAGTCATCCGTTTCGCGCTCTCTGACGCAACGGGAATCATTCTTACCAGTGGCACCATTGGTCTTGCTTACACACACTCCCCAAATTACGCAGATTTCAAGTTATGCATTTGCAGGCACCCAACTAAAAATAAAACTGAAATTACGCCATTTTTTTTAAAGCGCCACTAGTTCTTCCTTGCAGCAATGAAAGCGCAGTTAGGCGAGGTGGTGGAAGATGATTGCTGGGCCATAACACAGACGGTGGGTTCGTCATGCTGGGGCTGATCAGGTGCCATTGTGCTGGGAATTTTGATTTCAACTGGACTGCGTCGTGTAATAATGATACAGTTGATCATGCGTCTACTCGATACCGAATTCCCCTTCACCTTCCGGGACGTAACCACTGCGAAAAACTACGTGATGGCTAAGTGTAGATAGACTGTTTCCGAAGCGAGATTTGAACCTGCGACCTAAGGAATACGTAACACAAGGTCAGACCTCTGCCGCCACGTTAGATTGTTCCAGCTTACTGAAGTGTGCGTACAAATAATCTTTCTTGCTTATACATGTCACCCTATAACAGACCATGATGGCCCAGAGGGGAGTAGAAGAATAGCTCTACTCATTTTTTAACCTCGGCGCTAGATTAGGGTAGGGTTAACGCCACGCCCCGGCCTCTTTACCCCCTGGAATGACCGGTACCCATTGTGTAGGAGGCTGGGTGGGCGCCACGGCCAGTCTGGACAGGTGCGGAAAATCTCGCCCCAACCGGGATTAGATTAGATCCGCGGACCGTCCAGCCCGTTGCGAGTTGCTATATCAACTGCGCTAACTCGGCCCACCCTTTCTTGCTTGCGAAGTTTCTTTTCTAACTTTAATTTCAAACCTTTCTCCCCTCCTGATTGACACGTTTAAAACATCGCAACTTCTTACCTGTATTCATTTATCTTATTTGAGCAGTGACTTAGAGTCTCTCATGAAATTTATTTTCCATTGCCCTCTGTCTATCACGCTGTAATCATTCCTTTTTCTTCTTCTTAGTGTGACCTAAGTACACGTACTAGTTGTACCTGTAGAAGGTAGACATACGCACACTCGGTGGGACTCCCCATGACAAATACCTCTACCTTACAACACACAACACTCACAACATCCATCCATCCATCCATCCATCCATCCTTCCTCCCGCCAGGATTCATTCTCGCAGTCCCAGCTAGCCAGCGGCTGCAGGCTTAAGCCTTGGCCCGCTCGGCCAGTGGGATCGGCTTGTAATCATTTCTTGGTAGTATAAGACAGTAAGTCTGTTCTTGTGCACAACGTAAATGCGTCTGAATGAGTAGAGATATATCTAGAATGGGGTGAGTGGTCAGCCGAACGAATCGCCCGATGTAGCCCGGGAAAGAGTCCACTCAACCCTTTGAAGAGGGGTATGGGTGGACCCCAGGGTCGATATGGACACTTTGGAGAGGGGAAAATCTCCCGCTCCTCTCTACTCATATAAGTTCCAGCACGCCCTTGTACTATGTTCTCTGCCGTGGCCGATCCCCAGTACAAGGAATCGCACCCAATGTGCAGAGGGAGGTTGTCATTTTTCCGAATTTATTCTGAAGCATAGTTGTCATATGGCTAAATACGTCAGAACCTAAGTAGATACTTGATCGAAATCCGTGGTTGATGGTTGTTCTGCAGGCTGTGTGGAATCTTGAGCAATTCTAAGGAATCAGTAAACGTCCCATTTACGGGTGTCAGGACCCTTCCAAAAAGCAAGGCTCCATCCTAATGTTTGTGCGAGTAAAACTTCAATATTTTCCGTGTGAAATATGTAAGATCTGTCAAGTAGGATGACGATGCAAATCCAGCAAGTCATTTTTCATGTGAATGACACGTAAAAAGAGAAATACAGCGACACAACTATGAAGGACGTCCCCCACCCCCCACGTCAGTCCACCAGCCAGCATACCGCACCACTTACACTGCTATGAGTACCACATAAAGCGCTGCGTCCCGGGCAAGCCTCATTTAAACATTCCTGCACAAAGACGTTTGTTCGTGTCTGTTTTGACAGCTAGAGCACATGGCTACTATGCCTGCCATCTGATTTTAAACCAGAAAATACAATAGTAACTGCCTGAAAAATGTGTGTGTGTGTGTGTATGTGTGTGTGTGTGTGTGTGCGCGTGTGGGTGTGTGTGTGTGTGTGTGTGTGTGTATTGTTACCGACAAACAGATCGCTTTGTCACGAACTCAGAATTTACATCGCAGGTCTTCGCAGTTGCTGTAGTGGTATAGCTATTTACTGCTATTCTGGAATTACCCGGTTAACCTATCGGTCAGAGTGCCTGCTTTCAATCAACAGTTTGTGTGTTTTTACCTAGTCTTTCCATGCGCAGTCTGTTGGCAGTAGGCTACATCGCAGCGGGGCACGATCACGCTTAGTCTCCTTTCTAATTCCAGTCGTCATTATCCAGTACCGAATGTTGCTTTATTCTCGGATGTGACACCGTCTTGTGTGGTAAGATTACTGACGTTTGGGAAGAGTTTTTTGTTACCGTCTTCAGAGCTTAGTGTTTTGGCAGTAATGTCGACACGCTTGTCCCAGGTTACCCGCTGTCACTGGCCAGAGGACTGCACCCCTCGTAGTCTCGGTCATGGTAAGCCCATTCATACGGTCTGATCCTGCCTTTATACTGCAGTGTGCCTGGATGTCTGGCACGGCTTACCTCGCGTAGAACACTGGACCTTGTATCCCGAATCTGGTGGTTGATTAGGTCTGAATTGGATGAGTCATGACCAGTGGTATGAGCTGTGTAGCTATCGTTAATTAAGTTACTTTTATTGGATTAGTGAAAGAGATCTCCACCCCGATCACCCGACAGTTGAAGCCAACAGTCTGTGGCATTTCAGCAGTAAGAAACTACACTCATACGTTGGACGTATATTGGAGATAAAGATTCCCTGAGTAAAAACCAGCACAGAAAAGGTTTAATAACCACGGAATGAATCATTCTACAGAGCAGGACAGAGGGGCCCTTTTGTAGACGATATTGCACGATATTAGACTCATACACAGGATCGTGTGGAATTTAGGGATGTAGACAGTCTGTCAAAAAATGTCTATGGATTTCATTTACATCTAAAGCCGCATCTGAAAAAAAAAGTTTAAAACACGTGTAATCCTTGAAATGTGCCGTTAGGAATGTCCAAGAAACTCATTTTATGCGTTTGAGCGGCAAGGATACGTACTGCATTGTAAGATACACTGCAAAGTGTGTGTGTGTGTGTGTGTGTGTGTGTTTGTGTGTGTGTGTGTATGTGTGTATGTATGTGTGTGTGTATGTGTGTGTGTGTATGTGTATGTATGTGTGTGTATGTGTATGTGTGTGTGTGTGTATGTGTGTACATATTAATAATTCTCCACAAAATTCCGTTTATTTCACAACTGTGTCTTGTTCTGTCCAACTAATATCCACATTTTATGCAGAAGGTGCAGTAATATTTAAATACCCACCGCACACTATGAAGGTTAATGTATCGAGTAACACCACCAACACTAAAGGGGGGGGGGGGCAAAAGCTTTATCAGTCGCTAATCAGCGGATTGGTGCACATGTTTATGCTTCGTCAAGAACAAAACAGGGTAAAATTGCGACATACTTAACAGCTAATAACAGCCAAATCCTTGTAAAATATGGAAATTTCAAATGTTTGGGACCAGTACTGACAAATGGAAGTTGCACGCGTGTTGAAATTAAGAGCAGAATAAATTCAGGAAATGGGTGCTTACGTTCGCTGCTGGATCTTTTGTCTCCCTAGTTGCTATGTAAAAACATAAATGTTAAAATAATCAGAACCAGAATTTTGCATGTTGCTCTGTGTGGGTGAGAAACTTGGTGTTTTAATTCTGAGGCGTGTCATCCCCGTTGTGCGTTTAAACTATATGGTGAGGTGAATTCAGTCAAAAAACACAACTATAAATTATAGCTAAATGATTGTGTTTATTAGCAAGGAAAAACTACATGTTTCGGCCTATAGCGGCCATCTTCAGGTTCTGAACCTGAAGATGGCCGCTATAGGCCGAAACATGTAGTTTTTCCTTGCTAATAAGCACCATCATTTAGCCATATTTTATAGTTGTGTTTTTTGACTGAATTCACTTCACCAAATAGTTGATGTTTTGCTTTGAGTGAAGAACATATTTACATTATTTTCATTTTTCCGTGCAAAAGTCTATTTATGTAAATATAGCCAACTATTTGCCTGTATACAGGCACCATGGTCAGACACACGATACATCAATACTGAAACAGCTCCAGCCACTGTAGAAACATCAACAGAATAGCAGAAGGCGTACATGCAAACACATACATGCCGCCACATCAAAAACAAGTATAAATTTTAGCAACTTCTTTTAGGAAACATATTTTAAGAAAGACTCCCTGAAGATGGTCACACCATGACTGAAACATGTAGGAGTGAATTTTAATTAAAATTATGTGCTTTTAAAGATATTCTGTGTGAAGTATTTCAGAAATAACATAATAAAAGTGCAAATAGTTGGCTATATTTACATAAACATATTTACATGGTGTTCAACTGTGGGGTGCTGAGATCTGAGAGGGAGGAGAGAGAAAGGAACGAGTATAAATTGTGTAATGAGAAAACACATTATTGACAATTTTCATAAAACTTTATTAGAGGTGAGATGATAAGATGGGCGGGCCATGTGGCAGACATGCTGGAGAAGAGAAATGCTTACGGAATTTTGTTAGAGAAACGAAAAAAATGGAGCTCAAGACCTAGGCGTATATGAGCCGATAATACAGTGTGTCCCACTCGCTACCGAACCCGGCATTTCTTTAATAATTCTAACACCAATTAAGATATTGCAACGAAATTTGAACAGGTGTACTTTCGTTGTGTGAGAAATTAAGAGGAATGTGTCTGTAGTCCGCTTCAAATTTCGTTGCAATATCCTCATTGGTGGTAAAATTATTAAAGAAATGCCGGTTTCGGTAGCGAGTGGGACACGCTGTACTACAGAACTTGAAGAAGTAGGATGGGAGGTCGCTGACTGTATGCGTCTGGCTCAGGATAGTGCACAGTGGTGGGTTGTTATGATCTCGGTGATGAATCTTCGGGTTCCATAAAATACGGGGAATTTCTTGACTAGATGAGAGGCTCTTAGTTGGTTGGTTTGTTGGTTAGCTGGTTAGTTAGTATGTTAAACTGGCGTTGAAATCAAATTGACTCAACTCTTTCCGCACAAGGGCATTTTGAAAGAAACAAACTTAATGACGAATTAATTCGTATTAAGCTTACCAACGCCCTATGTGCCATGTTGTGTAGTCTAACGCCAATGATAAATAGTGAATTATAAGTTGTATTGAATATATACCGTGCGTTCGGAAAGTAGCTGTGCACTCAGGCGCATGCAGATCTGCAGCACAAGTGTTGGCGAATACAATTAAGCGGGTTCAGGTCTGTTTAGACGCTCGTGGACATCACATCACATCCAACATCTTTTATAAGTGCACAGCGACTTTCCGAACTTCCCCTCCCGTGCGTCACCGTGTGCCATCACATTTCAACTGGACTCTACCGTAGCCCAAGTGCACAGCGACTTGCCGAATACACTGTATAAGGATTTTGCCCAGCGTTTGCTTGGATGATAAAAGGTAAAGAGATACAAGTGTCCGTGTAACATCCCGTGAAAGCGCAGAGGGGTTGGGGTAGATATATAGCCGCAACCTTTCTTTAACCTCGGCTCCAGATGGGAGTAGGCGGTCAATGCCACGCCCCGACCGCTTTACCTCCAGGGAAGGGACCCGGTAACGATTATACAGGAAGCCGAGTTGGCTTCGGGGCCGCTGTGGACGGGTAATGAAAACTTTTACCCCACCAGGGTTCGAGCCCCAGACCGTCGTACCCATAGCGAGTCGCTGACCGACTGAGCTGTCCCAATCTTATTTGGATGGACTGCAGATATGCACAAAAATACTCAGAATATGTTTTCCTTGGACCGGTATTCGAATCCCGAGCATACGAAATAGGAATGTGGAGTGCCCATTGTCACTGCGGTGCCCAGTTTTTAGGTTATGATATGATATATTTGTTAACGGCAGTTGGGTTGACATCCGGTTGCAGTAGTACAGTACACATTTACACACGAACAATACGCAGAACAACACAATGAAACAATATACAGAACGGACCATACATAACAATAAGAATACATAGGAGGTACTTGTACAAAATTAAACAGAAACATACAAAACATATAACCATATATATATAGGTACACACACAGTGATGCAAAAATAGAACCTAAAGAATATAAAAAGATGTGATACACGAAACAACCATTTAAGCAGCAAACCTCATATGATCTATGTAAAAGGTAAAGAAGTACCATTAAAGGCCTGGACAGGCTCAGAGGGTTCCAGGAAGTTAAAGCTCCCAGATTTCGTGACAACGGCACAGGATAGTGGTAGGTTGTCAGCCTTACGCACCGGCCGCCTTTACCCCCAGGAAATACTCCTGGTACTCGTTTCTGTTAGAGGCTGAGTCGACCCCAAGGCCATAGTGCGATCGGAAGGATTTTATGTCAATGAAAAATCCACTGACACCTGCTGGGATCTAACCAACAACCTTCCAATTTGTAGCACAACACGTTAACCACTGTGCTACCGCGGTCCCCCATATGATCTATATATCTTCTAATAATGATAGACACCCTGTTACTGAGACGTTCACTCCACTTCACTACACTTGTCGACACTTCACTTCTTCCCATTTAAACTTCACCCAACTACACTACATTTCAGTACCCTGTCATTTGACTTAAATCCATTTCAAATTCCCACCGCCCTCTTTCACCTCACATCACTACACTTCACCTCACTTCACCCCGTTTACAGTTCCTTTCCTAGTTCTAAAAATTTTAGGTTTACAAGAGAAAGTCCCTAACGCTAATTTTATGTTGTTGGTTCATTATTTTTGAGACATCCACTTTTGGTTGAGGCGGAGTTTGTATGTTTAGGATGCGTGCTATGTGTTCGGGAGATCCTTCTTTCGATTTTCGGTCTGAGAGGCCAGTTGTGCTACCGAAGGTTTTCGTTTTGTCTCCTTAGTCTCTCAGGAACGTGCCACAATTATAACCTGCCTTCAGTAATCAGCGGCTCTTCCTTCCTTATTCCTCTTATTTCGTCGTTCATAATGACGACCTTTATTAGGTTAGTGTAACTCACTCTTTTGGAAAATCAGGGGTTTAGTAAACCAATAATTGCCGTTTATATACTTTAATGGGAAAAATATACAGGGTGAGCCCAGTTAATCTGCTGTGTACTTGACCGTGCGTCATTGTGATAACTGATGAATAAAAAACCAACTAGATGCCACTTGTTATTTTATTGTACTTCTTATAGGCTCAACATGTTTCGGGCATTACTGTGCCCATCATCAGGAGCTCGCGACTATAATGTTTATTACTACATTGGTCGTTTCGTTCTTGGTTTGCTGTGTGTTGGAGGTTAGGTGCAGTTAGGCTGGAGTAGTGTCCGGGTTACAGGCTCAAGCACCCGTGCTTGTAGGTCCTCCAACATACAGTAGACCAAGAACGATAAGACCAATTTGGTAATGAATATCATAGTCGCGAGCTCCTGATGATGGGCATAGGAATGCCCGAAACATGTTGAGCCTATAAGAAGTGCAATTAAATATCAAGTGTCATCTATTTGGTTTTTTATTCTTCACTTAAGCCTAGTTAGTTTGAAACTAGGCAGTAAAACTGTCTACAGAATACACAAGATGTTACGGTATGAGGCGATTTTCACCATGACTTAAAACCAGTGTAGGTGACGCAGAAATTGTAATTCATGTCACGCACGTTATGCAAACTTGCCCCGGACACCCCTGTCGCATCGGGTAAGATGCGTGGCAAAGAATCCGTAGAAATATTTCCAGCCGATCTGACCACGTCACAGCGTCTTTATAATCTTGTTTGCCCGTCCAGAAGCAGGAGAACCGGACTCACACAAAAGGGATCTGTACTACAACTTTCTAACACCAGCAGCATTACTTCTTGATCATTGATCAGTTTGATCGGAAATACAATCCAAGCAACTCCGACCATTTTTTTTTTTTGTTCGTGATTCTCTGTGGACTAAGCGTATTCTCCTCGTAAATTGGATAGGACTTATTGTAAATAGCTGTTTGAACATTTCTTGATTAATCTGTTACTTCACATCTTGACAGCCTTAGAGCTGAGCGACAAGATACACCTACTACGTTTTTGATTGTGACGAAGGTGATGCCCTGGCTTTTGTACTGCGTGTGAAGAGTGAAGGGTAACTTAATGGCGTTTCAAATTCCATTTAACCATTCGACGTGCAGAATGGCTAACTAACAAACTCTGAACATCAGAGGCCTTGAGAAGACGAGCGTCGTTCGTCTGGCCAAGAAATTCTGTGCCTTGTTCGAAACGGGAAAGGTTGATTACCGTGTCGAGAGCTATCCAGAGCCAGATGAATCCATTCCGTATCCTCACATCATATTTCTTTAACCCTTTGACGCCTAACGACCACTATAGTGGTCGTACCGCACCGCTAACCTCTAAACGTTGCATTTTATATATTTATTCAACAAATACAGGTACTGAATATTTTAAGTGTGGTATATACTCTCCGTTTTTTTCTCTTCAAAATGC
>Ga0123357_10013082_pt1 | contig 10738 bp, 9 predicted proteins | sample TergutEmb28metaG_FD_89873 | JGI IMG/M metagenome (GOLD analysis project Ga0123357, IMG submission 89873) | Embiratermes neotenicus P4 segment gut microbial communities from Petit-Saut dam, French Guiana - Emb289 P4 | ecosystem: Host-associated > Arthropoda: Insects > Digestive system > Gut ...
TTCTTAGCTCGACATGTTTCGGGTACATACGCCCATCATCAGGAGCATTAGATGTTGAGTTGCAGCATATGGTTTTCTGCACCGAGTTTTTGGATGGGTGGTGGTCTTGAGAGCTGCTGCGTACTTCATGTTTACGGTGCGGATGGTGCCTTGCGAACCATATGCTGCAACTCAACATCTAATGCTCCTGATGATGGGCGTATGTACCCAAAACATGTCAAGCTAAGAATACATCAATAAATTACCTAGTTGCATCAAGTTGGCATATCACTTTATTTCATGAGGAAGATGCACGGTCAAACAACCCTCAAGTGATGTGTTTTGCTTGACAGTGAGTGAAGTTAGCTGTGTTCCCAGGCAACTGATCTAGAGACTGCTCTCAGTCTGCGGCTTAATATTTCTGGTTTACAGATTCTAGGTAGCATTTTAAAATACTTACTTTACCACAGCTGGACAAAAATTACTGTTGTACAACACTGACATCTTTGTTTCTTTTATGCTCTTTATCAATACAATACTGTGTTGAGTCTACATTTTTTCTCCTGCCTTTTGTAGTATTTAATGGTGTGATGAGGTGATGAAAAAGAGTTTTGGGGGCATTTGCTGCATGCTTTATAAATTGGGAGAGAGAGCCTCATTACTGGTTATGACTTGGGCAACTGGAGTTTGACCCCAGCAGATCTTCTCTCTGCCAGCATTTCAGAACTTGTTTGTGGACCACCTAGCATCTTATCCAGCGGGAAGTGGAGATACGTAGAGGCCAGAATGGGAAGAAACTCTCGTACGTACATTTAGTGCCAAATTATAGAATAAATTTGTGGAGCCTGACCTGTCACATCTTGTATATACCTTCATGCTATACATTAGTGACAGGAGCAGGCATGTCTGCTGCTTTACTTTCTGTGACAGTCTGTCATATAATTCTTCATATGGTGTTGGGAACAATGAATGCGTGTGTTTTCTGTATGGTTATTGCAAGACCAATGTTTTTAATCAAAATATCTGCCCTTTGTATTGTATGGGTAAAAGTAATGGTAAAATGTTGTTGGTTAATTAATAAATTTTTATTTGCTTAAATATTGCAGTGTTGTGGTTGGCACTTCTTTGTTTTGCAGGAGGTCTTGGATTTGTATATCATTTCAAAGAATGACTATCCTAACTGACCCTCTCCTTCCTCAGCACAAGTAAATGGCAGGATGTCCATTACTGCTTTATTCCATATCCTCTCATTTGCTCGCTCATAATTATCCCACTGTTTGGTGAGGAAAATGCTTCAGGTTAGCTGACATAGTACTTCAAAATGCACGTGATTTCTTGAATGTACCATTACATTTCTGCGTGCTCATTATTTTCTTATTTTGTTGACCAAATCTTTGCTACAGCATCAGGATGGGGACTCTCAGGTACGTTGGTGTTGACAGGGCTGGTGTATTATTATTATTATTATTATTATTATTATTATTATTATTATTAAATAGTATAGTACAGGTATGCAGTAAGATCATATATTTTGATGATTCTAGTAAGTTTAATGAAAGTGTGTCAGTAGGTTCGAAAGAGGTGGACGTACATATGGGCATGTTGTCACATGAAGACGTGAAAAGTCTTGATTTACAGCTTTACCTGCCATTTATAATCCATGTCCTTCAAAAACGCAAGTTCTCTTTTGTATGTTGTGGTGTTCAGGGGCAGTGATAGAATGGTGTATCGACCACCTCTGAACATTTGAACTTTCAGTTCCTGTTTGTGACCTCGTTGTGGAAATATGCTAAGTGAAGAAAATTTTTAGGAGTGAAAGAAACAGCATTAGATGACCAAAGACAGGTAAATATATTAATCCATTTGACACAAGGTAATAGTTTTGTTAATTAGAAGATGGGAATTCACATAGTTGAAGTAATAATGTCATTACCCAGCTGCCTGTTTTGGCTTCAGAGGATATCTTAAAGCTATTATTTATACAGTAGTTCAACAGAAACTATTGTTATGTATAAATAAGTGTGATTATGTTATCAGTTTACACGTGTAAATGGCTCTGGTTTTTGTAAGTGAAATTGTTTCTCAACGTAGTTAACACGAGTACTTATCCTTCGCTTTATACTACAGTCAGATGCTAAAAGTGGAAGATAAAGAAATGACAGTAAAGTTTACAAAATGGTAAACTTGCCCCTGAGCACCGTGCCATGAAAGCATGTCAGGGAATGGAGGTTTGGATCATTGCATTTGTAGTTTCAGCACTAGATGGATATGGGTGGTTAGCTTCACTTCTGATCAGAGACCCACTGTACCTTACAATAGGAGTGTGGGTGCAGCCAAGAACTGGTCTGGATACTGACTTTTGAGATCAGGAAAAGTATTGTGTATGCTAGATAATTTCTACCTCTTTGACCGTGACTTATTAACTTCCAAAATATGAAGCCCCCGCCTACTGAATAGGATAAATCCTCCTGCCTTCTAGTCCCACCAGTTGCAGTTAAACTGCAATAAAATAATTAAAAAAAACCAGGAAATACACCTAATGCCATTCTAACTTCTCTTACCTCTGATCTGGTTCTTTTTGTGTGATACTAGACTTGATGTACCCCCTTCAATTTTATCCATATTTGAGTATTTTGTACAGGTACCGTCTTTGATGAAACCCCAAAATATAAAATTATTTCAGGCTAAGAGCGACAGAACACTTTAGATTGAATATGTGCTCATTATAAATTTGTGTTAATAAAAGTTCAAAGGTATCCCATCCCATACTATGTGTGTGTACCAGCACCTCTTTTCTTGTTAAAATATATATAATACATTGTCCATGTATCACCTGTGTGAAAACAAGTGCTTGAGATATGTCAGAAATAGGCATTGGAAGTTTATGCAACTTTGTAGAAAGAGGAGCAGTCTTATTTGTGCTGACATTTCAGCCCATTGCACAACATTTCTGTTGAGCACCAACTTAATTTGTGGATATCCCATGACCCATCCCCCACACATTATTTTGTGTCCCAGTTTTGTTTCGTGCTAGAGTATCAGGCATGTATTGTACACTGCGTCATCAGTTCTGAAGCATTGATGCTTTCAATAGTGAAGACAATTTTCATGCCTGGTAGGAGTTTGATTTGTCACAACATTGTTTCCGTTTCACATAAATCAAGGTCTGACATTGTTGACATAACATCACTGTACTGTGTTCCTTCCAGTGTAGCCAATTGTGTCTACAACTGCAATTTCACCAGGACCAACAGAGTATTTTCGCTTGTGGTCTCGGACTAGCTGGTCGATGGAACGTATACGATGAGGCGATGCAAGTGCAGAATGGAGGCGGGAGACTAGGTAACACATGATGAATGCTGATAAAAAGAGCAGGCAACCCAGGACAGATGCAATCACAAGGAATGTGCTGCAGGAACCTTCCAGCGAGTTGGTAGCACTGTGATAAAAGTCTGCAAATAGTGAATACAAGAACATGCTCAGGTATGTAGTAATTGCTGTTATAGTTACTGCTGTTATTCATAGTAATTGCTGTTATAGTTACTGCTGTTATTCATAGTAATTGCTGTTATAGTTACTGCTTTTGTTATTCATTTTGATCTTCTAGAATATTGTACTGAATTTACATTGTCAGTGCACAGTTGTGTGCATTAAAATGATTGTCATTATATCTGTATTTTTAGGTGCATTCACATGGTAGTTAGAAGCACCTATTAGCTTCATCATGTCCATCTGTCTGTCTGTCTGTCTGTATGTATCAGCACATGTCCTACTCGACAGTTTTTCGTGAAATTTGATTCTGGGGACTTCTGTGAAAATCTACCAAACTCCAAGTTTGGTTAAAATTGGACATAAACATCAGACTCTTTACGTGAAGACCTAAGTGCATTTCATTGTTGCTAGCAACATAAACTGGCCATAAGAGCATTTTTGTGCAACATCCTGTATTTTTATATTTTAGACAGTGACATTTACCTCAACAATATATAGTTGTGTTTCCATTGTAACAATGGTATGTGATCATGCAACATTGTTATATTATACATATCTTGCCTCTCTTTTTCAATTGTCCATTAATCAGGGTCAGTCCTTGTCCCTGGGGCTCATTATGTACCAGCTTCATGGGAGGTACATTGGAAACTGAGTGAAATTATTGTCATAATTATCATTGTATTATATATTAGTAGTAGTAGTAATGGTGGTGGTGGTAGTAGTAGTAGTAGTAGTAGTAGTAGCTGCTGCTGCTGTTGTTCTGGTTGTTTTTTATAACCATTTTAGTATTATGATGGAGGAGGAGGAGGTTGGTGTTAATGATGTTGACAAAGATGACTTAATGATAACAGTCATGATGGATCAGTTTTAATATCAACTTGTGCTCTGATCATGCAGAAAATGTCATTGCTGGCAGATATACTTAGTTACAATTTTTTTATCTGGCAGCATAATGATGAAGTTCATAGATCCTTAGATGCATAGTTTGTATAACATTGAGAAGAGAATGGATAATACTTACTCAAATGTTTTAAGAGATGTGAAGTAATAATTTATGTTCTGTAATTTAAGCTGGTGATTTAATTTGACTTAATGGTTGAGAGCATGGGAATATGGGAAAGAAATTTGATTTTAAATGGGAGAATTGTTGAAATGAAAAGTTGACGGTCCGTGGCTAAATTCTGTGTCTGAGTTTGTTTTGTATGGTTTATGCATTAGTGAAATTATCTGAATATCTTCTGTCATAATCATTTCATGTCTGAAACAGTGCGGTGTGTTTGTATCATTATAATCCTCATTTAAAGTTAGAAATTGATTATTTCCTGGAAAATATGTGGCTTTCCAGTGGCCTAACATTTCAACGTAACATTTGACAGGAAGATGTGTGACTGTATTAAACCTTAAAGCAGCAGTGTCGTGAAAAAAGAGGATTGGATGAAAGTGGTTTGGGCAGTCAATCAGTTACTAGCTACTCAATGAATACTCTGCATTGTGCAGTTATAATGGTGACTCTTATTACGCTGAAACACACGTACCGCCGGGCATGAGAACTGTATATTCAATATTCTCGTTGAACTTGGCAAACTGAGACGGAGTTGTGTTGTGACGGCTTGTTAGTGCTTCAGCATGCGGAATTCCTTTGACGCCTGCATTACGATGGCTGTCATCATGACTGTAGTGGTATGATTGATTTCCTACTGAGCCTGCATAATAGTTGTGGCGTCGCTTTCGTTTCCCATGACCAGCTGGCTCAAACAAATCCAGGCAGTATTCCTAAAATATAAGAATTTCAGTTTTAGTAAAGTACATTTGACGTTCAGGTGACCGTGCTTCATGATAAATTCTCATAATAAAACCAACTAGATGCACTAATTTCTCAAATTTATTTTTGGAATAAAACTCTGTGTGTTTCAAACAGTTCCTCTGTCCATCATCGGGACTTCTTCACTGTACACACAGCAATGGTATATGTCGTGCAGGTTTGCTGACAGCTTGCGAGCAGGCTGAGGTTGGAACTCTGTTCCTATTCTGTACCTTCATGAACTGATGCTTAGGCACATGAGCTGCTTTGTCTTTATTCACATACATTTTCAGGCCATCTAACATTGTTAGGATAATGAGATCTGGGAGGTTATTTAGAGAAAACAATGAATACACACAGAATTTTGATGGGGAAACCTCTTGGAAAGTGGGTAATTGCGAGACCAAGAGGCAGTTGTGAGGTTGACATTAACCCTTTGACACCTAACGATGACTATAGTGGTTGTACCGCAGAGCTAACCTCTAAATGTTGCATTTTATACATTTATTCAACAAATATAGGCACTGAATATTTTAAACACGGTATATACTCTCCGTTTTTTCCTCTTAAAAATGCAGTTTGTTTCATAAATCTAACGTATTTTGTTCCTGTATTATTCACATTTTATATAGAGGATGTGCTAAAATTAAAAAAAATAATTCCGGCACCAAAAGGTTAAGCTGGAATGTAGGGACATACGTAATGAGGATGGTAAGTGTGTGAGACTGTCTGAAGATTGTGTCCAGTGGCAGGTTCTGGTATTAACAGGAGTTAAAGCTTTCTGTTTTCATAGTGACTTGTAAGTTCTAGTTGCTTTTCAATGTAAATTCTTATCAAACTTCTGTAATGAACACATTCTGCTCTTTTTGACATGAAATAGTCAAAAAGATGTCAAAGGAAAGTGACAGTAGATGCTCTGGGCTTCAGCACAGAACACTTACAGGTTGGCAGTCCATTGCATCCATGCACGCCTTGATCTGAGAATGGATCCACAGTGTGGACCGCTCTCTCATGGTGCTCAGCAGGAACGCTTCAAAATCGAGAAACACTTCATTAGGGCGCTCCCTGTAACGAGCTGGCTGATGTGGGATGATTGATGCGAAATCTCGGTTACGGCATCTGCATTAACATTTAATGTTGTCCATGTATAGGTTATGTACACACACACACACACACACACACACACACACACAAAATCTGATTGCTGTAGTACCCATATGGTAGCCAATACGTTTCACATGCTATTAACTGATATAATATAATTATATGTTTTTGCTCAGTTAATTCAGCCATTTTGTATCCCATTCACTTTTTGCATGGTGGGAATATGTAGTGTAGAAGTTGAGGTTGTTTATATTGCGCTTGGTGGATATGGATGAAATTTGGAATGGCGATAGACACTGAAACGTATAATGAAAGAATAATTTTAATCTTTGTCACTTATCTATAGATCTTATTTTAGATGGAGGCCTAATGATACTTTATAAGATTTTCCAAAAGTGGGTTGTTGCAAATATGAAATGAACATTGCTTTATTAAGGTCAGTGGCCAAATAAACAAGATTTGGGATACCAAATGGTGGTCATACGGGTTTCTGCATTGTGTAGTACATAGGGCTTGTTCCATTGTTTTGGAGAAATGTGATTCCCCCATCTTCAGAATGATTGAATTTGGTTGAGGTGGTTGCTGAAGTGCCACAGTTTGCATTTATGTTCTTTACGACGTGGTGTTATCATTGCTCTTGGCTGTCATAAGTAGCTTGTGATTGCACTTACCCTCAGTTCTTGCCTGTTCCTTCCACGCACATCAAAGTAACTGAGTTTATCAATGTAAACAGCCCACTCCCCCTCCAAATAAATTTTTGAAAGTGCTTATACATTTACTAAGCCTCAAATGAAAATATATTTATGTATGAGATATATTTAATAGAATACAAAAAAACATGCAGTGTTGTATCTGTATTGGTGATCAGTTTTGCCAACAGTAGATTAGTAAATGGTAAAGCAAGAAATCCCTCTACAGGCCTGGACAGGCCCAGAGGGTTCCAGGAGGTTGAGGCTCCCAGATTTCAAGATGGTCGGCACATGAAGGTAGTAAGGTTATCAGCCATACACACCAGCCTCATTTACCCCCCCCCCCAAGGAAATTTTCCTGGTACTCATGTCTGTTAAGAGGCTGAGTCGACCCTAGGGCCACAGTGCGGCTGGAAGGATTATGTCTATGAAAAATTCCAATGACACCATCGGGAATCGAACCCGCGACCTTTCGGGTTGTAGAGCAGTGTCTCAATCAACTGTGCAGCTGTGTACCCCCTCAGTAAATTAGTACTTCTGTTAAATTAACAAAGAATGCATTTGGGAACTTTTGTTAGAGACCTTCATGTGTACTGGCTAGTCAGTGTTCCATTCCTCAGTGCACACAGTCTCTTGTCTGGGACCAACGAGTCTGCTGTTTCCTCTGAGTTCTTTGACTGCCTCATATGCTGTGTGGTGGTGACTCATGTTTGGTGTGCTACTCCCCCAGCCACCGTACCTTAGCAATACCTTAAACTATGCTGCAGCCACTTTCTTCCACATACTTCCTATTTGTGCACTGTTATCATAGTTACTTCTTTAGTACTGTTTAATCAGTGCACTTGAGAAAATGATGTTAAATAAATAATCCCTTCTTATTGCCAGTATTATTTGTTACACATTTACACAGATGATCAAATGTTTAAAGACAGATATAGATTCATGCATTTGGTCTTCTCAGACACCAGTTAAACCCGTACCAAATGGGCCGGTACTTATGAGTTCAGTACCTAGTGTGTAGCATGGAAAGGATGACTCCCATGTGTCCTGAGTTTCTTGTGTTTGGCTCTTGTCATAAGTGTGTTAAATGGTTTGGGATAGGCAATAAGGACATTTTTGTATTTTCCACTAAGAACAGTGAAATGTTAAAACTGAAAGCTGCCATACCCATCCTTGACGAGAGCAACACTGCCACTCATGTGAGGGTCATCGGGATCTGGAGAGACTGTCACTTCCATGAGCTTCACATATTTCCATGCTGAGGACAAACAGACAAAATTTGTTGTCATGAATCATCATGAATCACAGAACTGTGAGATCAGATGTTTCTACATTGGTGGTGTTGTTGGGGACCCAGTTCTTCTGGGATGTGGGCCTGTGTTCCTGGGTTAATATTTACCAGTATTTCAAAGGAACATCACCCTCAGCCCTGGAATATGTAGGTATTACTCTCCTTTGAAACATTGAGCAACACTAACCCAGCAGTACAGTATCACATCCCAGAAGACATGGATTCTGAGACATAAGACTTCTTGCACCTGAGTCCGGTTGATTCTTTCTTACAAGTGAGTGGTAGCATACCTGAGTCAGGATTGATCTTGGCTCGCAGCTGCAATTTGGTTCCAATGGGCACTGCCTGGTCTACAGGCAATTCACTGTTGCTGTTGTTTCCTACTCTGGTTGGGGGTGCCTCTTTGTACAGTGCCACCTCATACTCCAGACGCCCCGGTGTCTCCTCCACCACACCTGATACCCGGGCACCATTTGGACTGTTAACATTACATATTTATCTTTTTAGCAAGATTTAAAACATGTCCCCTGTGCATAGGACATACCAGAGTTATAAACCTTACTACTGCTTGCACCTCAAGTAGATGTGTTGGCAACACATCATAGTTGATTCTTGGGTTACTTAATGTCACTCTCTTATCTGCTGAGGTTGCGTGTGGAAAGGTAGATTGAAGGGAAAATAGGTTATGATTTGAGTGTATCACTCATGGCCTGTTTCACAGCTTTTGGCTGGAAATGTTGTTGGAACTCAGCTGGGTAGACTAACATTGCATTTTGTTTATCTGTTAGTAGTTCATTGTTAAGGGCTTGGTAGCTTAGGGACATAAAGGAAATAACACATGTATAGTCCCTGTTATAAGATTAGTGAATTATTTCTAACCTATGCTCATTTGGAACAGCTAGACTGATACCTTCTAGCACTGGAATTAAGTAATGGCAGTCCTTTCCCAAATTGGAGGGGGGGCATAAGAGTTAGGAGGTAGAATTCTTTTCTATTTTACATTTTTTCTCACAATCTCTTATGTAAACCTATAGTCTGACCATAATACAATGCGGCATTTTCCGCTATGTTCCTGATTTGAATGATGGCATAGAAGAATGTACTATTATAATGTTTCTTAGAGAGCACAATGAATCTAAGTGCTCTGCTAACTGAAAGTGTGAGATTAACAACTGGGTTAGTGTAGTCAAGGATGTGATGATGGGTAAAAGCCATCCCATTACAGGCCTGGACAGGCCCTGAGGGTTCCACGAGGTTGAGGCTCCCAGATTTCAAGACATTCGGCACATGAAGGTGGTAAGGTTGTCAGCCCTACCCACCGGCTGCCTTTACACCCCAGGAAATATTCCTGGTACTCATTTCTGTTAGAGACTGAGTCAACCCCAGGGCCATAGTGCGGCCGGAATGATTATGCCAATGAAAAATTCCAATTAAACCTTCGGGAATCGAACCCGCGACCTTGCGGCTTGTTGCGCAGTGCCTCAACGAACTGCGCCACCGCGTGCCCCTGTGATGATCGGTTGCACATGTAAATCAGATGAGAAGAGAAGAAACACATCCAGCATTGGTGCAGGAACCCATGGACAAGAGGCCACTTGGGAGCTTGGTAAGGAAAATGATGAGAGGCTTGACATATATGTTAAGGAAATATAACGATGGAGATGAAGAAAATGGTTTAGGATCAAATGCAATCATGAATTTTGGTAACAGCGATGTTGAAACAGTGGGTTGTACTGTGACACAGCCATTCAATTGACTAGTCAGTCTTCATTAACTGTGCCAGGCAGGTAATTGGTCAGTTACCTGTGCAGACAGTCTTGAAAGTTGCTTGGAGAGGCAACATAAAGCGTTAATGATGAAATTAAGTGTGTTTGATGTAATGAGCTGTCAGCGACACAGAACATGCTGCGGAATGGTAGACTGATTGGTGGAAAATAAATTGGTAAGCATGTGGCAGAAAGCGGCCGTGGCTTACCTCAAGTTACTGTCCCTGCATTTGCCTAGAAGAACTGTGGAAAAGTACGGAAACCTGCAGGATAGGTTATGTTTTGAATGAGGTTTGAGCTGGATGTGTACCAAACAGTTGTCAAAATTGTCAGCACATACACCAACTTTCTAGGTTTGGGAGATACGGGCAATGTAGTCATTGTGGCGCGATCGCGTAACCATTACTACATATTCTGAGTGTGTGTGTGTGTGTGTGTGTGTGTGTGTGTGCGCGCGCGCGTAGCCTTGGTTAGCCAGCTTGCAAAGGGCATGCGTTGTCATCTGTGGCCTGTCCGGCTTTACCTTATTTTTCCACATCATCTCATAAACGGCACGATAAAAAAAAAAAAAAAAAAAAATAATAAAAAAAAAAAAAAATTTTTTTAATATAAAAAA
>Ga0123357_10013083_pt1 | contig 10737 bp, 5 predicted proteins | sample TergutEmb28metaG_FD_89873 | JGI IMG/M metagenome (GOLD analysis project Ga0123357, IMG submission 89873) | Embiratermes neotenicus P4 segment gut microbial communities from Petit-Saut dam, French Guiana - Emb289 P4 | ecosystem: Host-associated > Arthropoda: Insects > Digestive system > Gut ...
AACATGTTGGAGATTTTAACAGTAATATAATATCTTTTAGTGTATTTTAATAATAAAACATTGTGCAATAAGCTGGCTATTCAAAATAATATTTAATATTGCACGGTATAATAATGAAATTTGCAAAAGATTGTTTCATTTCCAGAATACATTAAATAAATAAACAAATTCCTACAGTTGTCTTACCATTTAATATTGTACGGACACGACGTCTCCCGAATTCATTGTAATGGGATGAGCAAATTAGTAAGAGAAATGAAATGATTGTCTTGTGAAGAATTCTAGTATGCTGTTAACCCTGTGCATCTATACTCTGTAGGTAAGGGGTTCGAATCAATGCCAGTGTGTAGACCATCCTGACCAAAGTATCTCCATAAAAATGTTAACACCTTTGTTTTTTCCTTTCGTATTCTTCACATTATCTTTCATTATCAAATTCACACTCAATGATAGGAGTTAAATATATATTATTAAAGTGAAGAAGTCAAAATAGAATGGCTTTGATTCGAGTTCTTGTACTGTTGCATCGCCGTGTTTGGGGTCTCCGTTTTCAGTCCTGGGGCACAGCGTTACTGTCACCTGGCATTTCGAGACAGCGTGGCAGGTGAAGTGTCCGTGTCAACCTTTAAAAATGAAACTAGTTGGTTTCTAAACGCCGGACACTAATTACCCAGTGACGCGGCCCCCCAATCCCAGAAGAGCAGCAGCAAGTAGAAAGGTTTCAACGATCGAGGTTATCTTTCATATTCCTGTATCAGTAGTCTTCTCTCTCTTATGCGAATGCTGTATACACGGTTAATGTGCTCTACTTGCAAGCTAATAACACAAGTAGCGGCCGACATATGCACGCATTAAGTAGGCCTACCCTATCAAATTCGTGTCAGCAGTGACTCTGATGTAGGAGCAGTCCTATTCAAAAATAAATAACCTCGTACATAATGGGATTGCAAAGGAAACTGCTTCGTGTTTCATATCAGTTTTGCCGACGGGCTGCCATCAGATTGGGATTGCCGTTACAGAGCGCAGTTAATAAGGAGAGAGGCTTTGCGAACTGTGGAAGACAAGAGTCCGGATTGGTTAGCTCGTACTAATGAAATTCACATTGTGCCCGGGGACAGGATCCAGTGCCTTGTTTTCAGGATTCTCTGACTGACAAAGCCAGTCTGTCGACCACTTCTTTCCAAGTTCCCAATTTCTAGCAGAAATCAGTTTTCCCTTCTGCTCTCTTCGCCCCCTCATTTAGCTGATGAAGATGGCGGGGGAGGGAGGGTCTGTTCGTTAATTGAAAAATATGAAAGCTCCTTCTTGTCGTCTCTTCGTCTCCACCGTAAACCTGTCTGTGCAAAAGTGGAGTATCTGTTATTCCGATCTTATGACGGCACTTGTGTTCACATTCATGCACATGTGCTGCTGCTGTCGGCAACTTCCCAGTTCTTCTCACATAGCTCGATAAATAACCTCGTTATCGGCTGTCCTCGAGTCAAACTCCAAGCAGTGCTTATTATCCACAAATGTTCCCTTGACTGGACTTGTTATAATATAAGCATCTTCTCATTCTGCTATTCAAAGTAGCGTGGTTACTATGTATACCACCCACTGTAACATTCAGAATGCAGAATATTTCCCACGCAGTGTATATATGGTTTTTGTAATATTCTCAGATAATCATTCATTTTAGTGTTCATCGTTAATTTTAGTTTGACCACTTCGGGTTCGAATCCCAGAAAGCCTTCCAACCAAATTTCTATGTATTGTTCGTGTGTAAATGTGTACTGTACTACTGCCACCGTGTGTCAACCCAATTGCAGTTAACCTTTTAAAGCCTACTGGTTACGTGATGCACCAACAGGTTTAACATTCATCAACTTTACGCTCTGCCCACACTGTATTTATGTGTTTTGTATTTATCTGAGAACAAACAGCGGCTTGTGCCACATACACCATAAACTGATTGGTTTTTATAACCGCGATGAAAAGTGTTTACAGCGCGGTACGGACTGGGCCTTTAAATAAAGCGGTCTGTCATTCGTCTTTAAAGGGTTAACAAATATATCAATATCAGTATTAAATGCTGATTATTTCCCTAAACAGAATTAACCGGCTGATTTTTTTTATAAAGAAGACGCATTGTGTTTCCTCTGAGGAATGAACGGAATTCTTAAATATAATGTAGAGGCGCGTGTATTTATGCTTCAGGTGGGTCACGACTGACGCCACATGCCGCTTGTACTGACAATTGCAGGTGGTTTGCAGAGAATTCCCGCTGCTCTCTCATGCTTCGAAAATGAAAAACAAGGACTTCAGAAAATTGCTTTTTTTATCTCCTTTCTTGTGATTTTTCGATTTAGAAATCTTGCAACGTTATAAATAAAACCATCTAAAGTATTTACCATGAAAAATACTGTACTTTCAGCGATGTTTCAAAAAACAGAATTCGTAAGGACTGCAAGCGGATACAACAATGGATTAAATGTATCAGCACACAGGACTAATACATTTAATCATATTAGACGGACATTCCTGGAAAAGGAGCATTTTAACTGGAAGAACTGATTAAAAAAAACAAGGAATGCCACTGTGGATAGGAGCCGGGGCTTAGAATCAAACCAACGGTTTCTTAATATAAAGAAGAATGTTAAATTCTCTCATATGATGTGGGTGTCGAATCAAGAAAATTGTGTTGTATTCTGTTGGGTATTTTTGATGTGGCTTGTCGTTGCTTGTTTTCCTATTCAATTACGTTAATTGGAATACTCCTTCTCCTCCACAACGCTGCAAGAAAAAGCTCTGGTGAGTTTGAATTAGTTTTGTCTTGTAGTGCAGCAAGACAATACGGGATGGAAATCAGGAAGTCCTCGGTCGAGGGCAGCAGGCGGGCTTCTTTAACTGCAGGAGATGTAGTGGAGTTTGTGCACGATCTGACGGCACACCAAGAGCTAAGATATGAAAGCAGTGCCAGACGCTCTTGTCCGATTAGAAGATTATCACTGAGCTAAGGGCCGCTCACAATAAAAGCCACACATTCTTGTGTGACGGTTGCTGCTTATTGTAAGGTACTGATTCAACAATGCTGTGAATTAGGTCAAGAATATGCAACTTTCCCAAAAATCTAGGCTGCACCTCAAAATTAGGTGCCAGATGGGTGACGCGAAGCAGTTTTCACACTGAAAACCCGGAAATACAGTGGATCCCAGTTATAACGACATCGGTTTAAAGCGACACCTCGCCTATAATGTCAGATATTCTGTGGTATCAGTTTGTTCCCCACTGTTAACCATAATTTTGTATTACTCTTTTGGAATAACACTCTTTTGTAACGACATAAAATATTCAGTCCCTTTCGTGACGTTACTACCCAGTTTTACTGAATTAGACACCATCGTACAAAATTTAGTCGCCCCGGATTTGTTCACGTCAGGCTTAGATGGATAGTCGCCGGATACTGACCGTGGAAGCCCGGGTTCAATCCCAGAGTTGTAGTGGATGAATTTGTACTGGGACAGATTTTTTTTCCCATGTAGGACTACTTTAGTTTGCCCTTGTAATTGTGATTAAACGAATGCTCCATACGCATCTATGATTGGGGGGATGGACAACGGAACTGTTAGATGTCACAGTTCCAAAGAGACATAGTTTCACCCCACCTCTAGAAGAGAAAGTATAAATACTGTCCCAGTGTAGTGTGACTGTTGAGAAAACGGTACTGTTTATGATGTACTGTGAACGTGTAACGTATAACCGTTGCGACCTGTAATATCACCGTCTGATAATAACTGGCGTTATTCGAGCTAAAGTTTTGTGTGCGGGATCCGTTCGTGTTTACTGGAGTAGGTCGATATCTTTCAAGTCTTGTTAAATATAACTTAGAAATGAAGGGGGTAAAGATATTGATCAAGTAGTCACAGTTAAAATATAGTTGTGTGCTTACACCTTAGTTTCCTGGGCTCCAACTGCGCTTAAAGGCGAGTCACGCCTCAGAGTCTTGGAGAAGAGGTTAAGGGGGGGTGGGATAAGTGTTAACGTATCTTTCGTCTCTACAGAAGGCAGAAAGGCGAGAGGGATGGGTCAGAGTGCATAATTCCGGAGTTACTGTAGTCACTGATAAGACTGTGTACAACACAAATGGCTCTGTTATCAGACAAGCGGGAAGGCTTTTGAATGGTCAAACCTAATCACTAAAGCAGGGGCCATGTACTCTGCAATAATCAGTGAATTCATTCGTGGCAGTGATGCTTGCCATGTTCATTTGTGCTCACAAAAGCGTAGTGAACGACTAGAGGACCAAAATGCTAATTGCACAGCTGACTGCTTTCTGCTGTGAACTCCATAGCAAAGACTGAATCCATGTCATGAAAACATTGCTAACCCATTCAAAATCTGACCGCAAATGAGGATGCACAGGGAGAAAGCAGAAACATATTTAAGGATAAAAAATAGGCAAATAAAAAATATAGAAGAAACTGGTTTTATTTATCGTGTCCTCTCCGCAACTTCGTTTCTCAAAAGAAGACTTAAACCACATTGCTTTGGGAATCTCTCTGTTCAAATTCCTGCCTGTGACCGTCAGCCCTGAATAAGATTTAAATATGAACGTTAGACATATTTTCTTCCGGGACGTCACGCCATGCGTCCGATAGAGACTTTCTGACCTTTTATTATAAGAGAGAACCTAACGTTAGCATGTTACCATTTTCAGAGAGTAAGAGAGAGTAGGTTGTTCTGAAGCATCCATGAATTTTTGTAGGGATACACAAGCAACACATCGAAGAAAACATAATTAATTATGGCCATCACTGTGAGAAATTCAAATCCTTAGCATCATCATCCTATGATGAACTGATAAGGTTTGGTTCCATTAAGGACTCAAATCTAATAAAATATAAAGACATCTGTACCTCCAACCTCTTAGAAATTTCCTTGTATTATCATCTTGTCATGTAAAGAGTACCGTCTTCTGGGACGTGATACTGTATTTTTTGGTAGATATATTTCGACAATACGGAGGAACATGCTACGAAATTATGAGGTTACTCTCCCAGTCGAAACACTCTTATCTGTTTACAAAATTATACGGCGTCACATTCCAGGAGAAAGTATTTAAGTCATCACCGTGAGAAACTCAAATCTGGTTTCCTTTCATCTCATAAAATGGTCAAGTATCTCTGCAGCTTCCACATCATCGATAAATAAAGGTAGATGGACAAACATTAAAATGCCAGTTTGACGTGTTGGACGAGTGGATTTAGAGTTATGCGCATTCTTAACCTCGGAATTGGTAGAGACATTTTATCAACTTCACGTTACGGCCACTTTACTTTCGGGAGACAGAATTGCTTGTACCCCCTCGATACGAGTTCGGATGGGACAAAGTGCAGGTCTTGATATGAGAGTGCTGAGAAAAATGACCATACATATGTATCAAGCTACAATTGTAATACCTGCAGCAATAGCTGTGCTGACTGAACTGACGAGGAAATTTAGGCGAAGTGTTCAACTACTTGATGCGCAGTGTCCGTCTGTCCGTAACGCTCCGTGTCTCCGAAAATTATTGTGGTTGTGAATGTGTGAAAATGCAGGAGGTCATTGTAGGAAGAAGACTAGGAAAACTGGTCACTTTACCGCCACATGCGTTGATTGGAGTCAAATGGATTTATTTTCTCATTTTATGTTCCATAAGGGTAGCAATGGGGCACTGACAAAGTAAATGCTGTTGTAGCCAGCTACGTGGCTAGCTACATCTGAATATAGTATGCTGTTTTATTTCAACGCAAGGTACGGCAATGTGACCATGAGAGAAAGAACTGTGATGCTTAGCTAAGCCGTGTAGTCTTCTGCAGCAGCTGGTTTTGTTCCATGAAGGTGCAGGGGAGAGGGATGAAAGATTATGGAACAGTACTGGGATTACGTGCAGAGCATAAGACGTAAGTTTTCATATCCATTAAAGAAACCCAAAGAATGCATGGCCATCATCTTCCCAGAAACGATGCGTAAATGTTATCAAAATACGTAACCTTCGTATAATTTGAGAGTTTGACAGTAACCATGGTGACAAATGTAATGAAAGTCACAATAGCGACATATAATTCCAGGAAACTAGAGATGTTAACTTGATTTTGGTATGTGGCGTCTCGTTTTTCGATACAATTCAAATGAGTCTTCGTACAATCGACACAATTCTATTCTTCTGATAAAAAAAAAGGAATTTGTTTGTCGATAAAAGGAATTGTTTCGACTGGGTGAAAATTCGTTTGACTTTAAATTTAGTGAGCATCAAGAGAGAAAAAAAAACTCCCACGGTCACGCCAGTGTAAATATAAAATCACAAATAATTAACTTGAAATGTTTAGAGAAGAATTTACTTTTCATGGCTACAGAGGAGTTAAAAAAGATGGCAAGAGCTAAAGTGGCGTGTGTATCTGAGTGGTATTATTTGTTCGTTGCGTCAGTTGTTAAGGCCTCAGATCACCAATTAATTCTGCAGCTGGATTCTGCACAGTCCAAATCGTAAGGCCCGGAGAACTTGTACATGAAGAACTAACATGGTCTTCTGTTGTATAGAATGCATGTGACAAGTGGATCTCTAGCAACTCTGGTGCCTGGAGAGGGAAACAGAAATGTTAGTCACGTATAATTACACACAGTGGTGAAACACCACATTAGCAGAGCCCACTGTATGAGGAATTAAGCGTGACAAACGATGTTAAGTAGCTGTGAGCATTTCTGGGACTGCGATACAGTGACGCGAAGTGGTGGAACTGCGACCCAATTCCTAAATAAATGCTGCTCGTAAATATTCTGAAAGGGGCAGAGGAAAGCTAATAGCCTTATGGTAGATAATGCGTCTCATGAATATACGAACGTGATCCAGTGTCATTTGTCAGATGATGAAACCTTAATAAGATGGATAAAATTTTGACACCAACCTGTATTGTGTGGGTGGTGTATATGATAAAGTGATGTGCTTTGTGTATCGCCAGCTTTCAAATTATGTTACTTCCTCTTCTGTGACGCAACAGCCCAAGTCGTGCCTAGACCGCCTCGTTGTTGAGGTTTCTAGATTACCCACACTCCCTGTAGAACTCCTCTCGTTGCAGTGGCCGGTACCTACACAAAACACAACAAACACAAGGGACCAACATCCGTGACCTCAGAGAGATTCGAACCCATGATCTCAGCAGTCGAGCGGCTACAGGACTAAATCTTAGACCGCACAGCCACCGTGGCAGGCCATACTATGTTAATATTGGTCATTGTTGTTTATGCTGTAATTTATATGAGCTCCTCTTTGTATAGTGTATTTATTTAGGATTTATGTAACAACGCTGTGAGTAGCTCAGACTATGTAGTGTCGGACGGTAGAATAATTAGTGAACGTTGTGTGTGAAGGAATGTGGAAGGAAATTGTCGTTTTCAAATTTGGGTTAGTGTCTCGAAAATTATTTGGAGGGACTGAGGCGGGACATAAACTCCAGCCATGATATGCGACCTCCGAACGGAATTTTGAACCTGGAACCTCCACATTGGAATGGAGTAATGCGATTCGCTCAACAACGGCTTGCGCTTAGATTCCTGTGTTATGAGCTAGAGTTCGTGGGGACATTTAAAGTAATAATTACACTGTAAAATCGAATAGATAAATGTAGACAGATTACTATATATTGTTCACACTGCCGATAACGATATTTTGTGAAATCTCGCCAAATGTGTAGAAAAGTATTTGAGTTTTACTGTGTTACGTCGCGGCACTCAGTGTGAGAAACGCCTCTTTCGTTTGTATGAGATCGTCTTGGACTGTTGTGGGTTACTCTATTGGTATGAAGTGACGGATAGGGAAACAGCAACAATGAGGAAGGTTTGTTTAACAGCGCACTGTTTTGTGTGAATGGCAGACAGTAGGGTAACGATGAACTGGTGGACAAGAGACGGTCAATGTAAGCTGCTATCATAGTGGGAAGTGACCGATAGGCAAACCGCAACACCGAGGAGGGTTTGTTTAACATCGCACTGTTTTGTGTGGCACGTGTTGGAATGGTGATTGTGATGGCTCTAGTGACGAATTTGTGGACAGAAGGGGGTCGTCATTTATTCTAAAGTAGTAACACAGTGTTTTTGCCATTATGTGGCAGGAGGTGATTTGGTAATAGTCAGTTAGGAATTGTGAATATGTAGGAAGCTGTTGTGATGTAATTTGAAACACCGTACCTATAATTTCTTGAAGGACTGAGTAAAATCACGAAAGTCTCAGAATAGTCGGTGTCCTGTTACAGACAGAAGCTGGAATTTTCCGAGTATAAGTCAGAAATGCAATAGAAACACCGCAACACTGAGATCATTTTGTAATGCACTATTTTTTGTATGAAATGGTTTTTTATCTTATTAATATGCTGCAATTATTTTGTTCTGTGTGTATTGCAGGATGGCGATGTGTCATGGACACTCAACCAGGTCCTCTGGGCTGAGTCGCTCTACCGCTCTTCGTAATTTGTGAAACGACATTTTGGTACACCCTATTGAAATATGGATGGCGATGTCTGCAGCAGCGGACTGCCTTGCGATGTATCTTTTTACAAAACGGCTGCTAAGTTTCTTCGGATGCAAATTATTTAATTAATTTCATGCAAATGGTTCGACACATGACAGCGCCTGGCGCCGCGACGCATGCGTCGTGACGTCACCACAACAGCTCTCTAGCTGGCGGGCGGCAGTGTTCGTGAGATCGTCGGGAAGGAGGGGCTCTGACACACTCCATTCTACCAGGTAAATCCTACACCATGTTAAATGGTTACTGTAGCGTTTCTAGACCTATCCGAATTCTTGGTTTATGTACGGTAAAAGAGCGTAATTAATATTTTATGTTGTTAGATATTGTAACGTATTTTACTGCATAGTAGACAATATTTCGTGTTTAAAGAAAGTCTTCCGCGTCACTTTTAAGCTTTGGCTATATCTCCCTATGCAGAACAAGGCAATGAACTCCTAAATATAAACTCAGATTTCATGGTAATAATAATGGCCAAAATAATATTAGTGGTGGTAATGTGTTTATTTTTAACTAGAAGCACAGCGTAATGGACAAGGGAGAGTAAAAATATTTTAGAAAGATTACTTCTATTAAGGTTATATTTTGGAAGGATGACATATATTTTTTATTTTGCTTCATTTATACATACATTCTCGTCACTGAGATGTTAGCGCTTGCTTCGAAAAGCACAATGCTTGGAATTCGGAACCACTGACGTCAAGTTGAAGCGTCAGATTAGGATCGGCGCTGAGTATGTCTCTGTAATTTATTTTCATATGCAGCTATGTTTAAAACGCTTTTTTTTTCGTTAGTGGGAACACCTTGTCAAAAATGGTATGGAAAATTCGGTAACTTGTCCTGTTAGGTGCTTGTATTATTCCAAAAATGTATTTTTGACGTCTCTTTTCCTTTTATGTGTGCTCCTTATCTGTGATTAGAGAGTTGTGTTACCGAAGAGAACAAAATGCGATGAGGCAGTTTCCTTAGGTAGGATGTATTCTCTAAATATCTGAAACAGCTCTTTCCAGAAAGCGACTTCTTTTGCCTTTAGTATACTTAAAGAAGCAACGTTCGTCTTATATTAGATTCGTGCAGATTTTAAAAGTTCGATTTTATATTTTTTTTCCAAATATGTGACCCAAAACTGAAACTTTTCTCGTTATTGTATACTGAATTTTTATTTTTAATTTGCGGTTTTTAAATTAGATCTTAAGGAGGCTGATTTATGTCACTGATCTTAGAATATAAATTTGCTACATATGTTAAGCTCTAAAACCAGACTTGTTAAGTCTCGTTTTATCTTCGTGTGGGTAACGAACAAATACTGTAAAACATGTATATTTAATGAACACAGTTCAGAGTATTTAAAATGTGCGAGATTTAAGATTTCACGGCTTTGATTCTTAAGATTGTCATTTTTTGGGGATGTGAAATCCTGCATTCGTCTGGACATTTATCAGCATTTCGAAGGAACGTAATGCTTACGTCTTCAATGACAATGAAGGTTGAGGCAGTGCGTTTCAGCAAACATCGTTAAATTTATACCAAACTACGAGGCGTATCATTGCAGGGGACGGCAGTTTTCAACTGTCATTATTCCGAGAAACTTTAGACGCGCGCTGAATGTCAGTGGGTTACAATAAAACGAGTCGTGACGTCATGCATTTTTTCAAATTTACCAATTATGCACTCTCCAAGTTAATATGTGCACCTCTCAGGACAGTTCGAAGAGTAACTAGAAAGTATAATTGTTTTTAGCGTTTTCTGTCGAAGAGGAAATGCGACGTCTCGTATTATATTAATGAAAATTTCCGTCTATGACCCGCCATAATGTGAAAGTTTCTGTCTCGAAAATAGTCATAGGGAAAAGCAGGGTCACCTTATACGCGAAGGCTTAGAGCAAACAGTAATTCTGGGTAAAGTTGTCATATTGAAAGTGAAATGTTTGTGCAAAAATGGTATATTATTTTACATTTTTACGGTTATATGTATTAGTTCTAGTCCTATGTATCTGAAATAATGTGAAATGCCAACTTGATGCAACAAGGTAATTTTATTGATGTATTCTTAGCTCGACATATTTCGGATACATACGCCCATCATCAGGAGCACTGGATGTTGAGTTGCAGCACATGGTTTTCTGCATCGAGTTTTTGGATGGGTGGTGGTCTTAAGAGCCGCTGCGTAGGCCGTGTGTACGGCGCGGATGGTGCCGT
>Ga0123357_10013084_pt1 | contig 10737 bp, 5 predicted proteins | sample TergutEmb28metaG_FD_89873 | JGI IMG/M metagenome (GOLD analysis project Ga0123357, IMG submission 89873) | Embiratermes neotenicus P4 segment gut microbial communities from Petit-Saut dam, French Guiana - Emb289 P4 | ecosystem: Host-associated > Arthropoda: Insects > Digestive system > Gut ...
GAACCCAGACAGCCAACCAGCCAAAGTTTTTCCCTCCCATAATTAGTCCAGGGCCACCCAGGCCCTAGTCTTTCGCATTACCAGCCAAGGCCCTCAGCCTGGCTTCAAAATCGTTAGCGTAAGTAAATTACCCTGTTAGAGTTTAGGAATCTGTTAGTGAGCCCAGCATTGCGTTCAAACGCAGGAATGGCTAACAGACAGGGGGTCGTCGACTTGCGCTTCGCGCAAGTCTCCGCCCCCAGTTAACCCTTTGGCTTGGCTTGGCTTGGCTACTGACATACTTCATTCACCTGCCTATGAAGACGGAACCGATAGTGAGTTCCGAAACGTCGGCAATTAGAACTCAGACGCCGGGAAATTACCCAGAAAGGAACAAATTACATTTGCATTTTTTACTTTTATATTCAATCTTGTAATTGAAATGTGTAGTTACACCAGGTGTAGTTAGATGAAGAAGAGATCTGGACGAGAAAATTTGTCTTTTATATACGAAAATAGCAAAGCCCGTTGTATTGGCTAAATTCTTTCCCTCCGAAGACTGAAGCAGCACGTTTAATCTAAACATAAAAGCACATTATATTACACAGTGTAATACTACAGAAGGCCATCACGGAGTTCCTGTAACGTATTGGATCCGCGTGACCCGATGTCATATAAACAAGAGAAAGTTGTGGCACATTAGCCACGACAAGAACAAGAAATTCTTATGATGTCCATAGGGCCGTGTATCGCAATATTATTTCTGTAGTAAAACCAACCAGATGCACCAACGTATCAAATTTATTTTATTTTGGAATGACACTCTACATATTTCGGACGGTCTTTCCGTCCATCATCAGGAGTTCAATATTGTACATACATCTGCTTGCTAGCAAGCAGACAGCATTATTTGTTTGACAAATGCCTGTTGTTGTATGTACAGTCTTGAACGCTAGATGATGGACGGAAAGACCGTCCGAAACTTGTAGAGTGTCATTTAATTAGCACATCAACTAATGCACATACATAAAATATTTTACATTAAAACATTTAAAATCGCTTCAACATGTTTCAATCCTGAGATCGTCTTCAGGGAGCTACACTGTTCCTTGCAAAAGTCGCGTTTATAAAAATACTCACTGATTAATTTCCTTATATTAACTCGGTGCTGTGGCAGCATGTCGTATTGTGTAAGTCGTATGCTGCTGAGAATGCGCCTGACTATGGGTGTGTGTTGTGTGTTATGTTGCTCACGCAACATAACACACAACACACACTTTAGCAAGGAACATTGTGGCTCCCTGTAGATGATCTTAGGATTGAAACATGTTGGAGTGATTTTAAATGATTTAATGTAAAACATTTTATGTATGTGTATTAGTTGGTGTGCTAATTAAATGACTACGAAGTGCACGGTGCAACGATAAAGGTGTAGAGTGTCATTCCAAAATAAAATAAATTTGGTACATTGGTGCATCTTGTTAGTTTTACTATAGAAAGGAATTATTTATTACCAAGAAACAGAAACCCTCAAGTACAAGAGATTAATGTAACATTCTCTAGGAAAAACTAGGAATTATTGCAGCTGTTAGTACAACCCGAACACAAGTTGCAGATTAGCATTTACTGCTCCTTTTTCACTTGAAGTTACTTCTTGCACGTCACCTGCAGCGAAGTGAAGCTCACGCTGGGTTTTGTCGTTCTAGTAAAGCATTTCAGATTTCACTGTAATATACAGTTAGGTATGGAGCTCCTTATCTTTGTTGCTAAATCGCATACTGTACGTAATCCTTTAAATATATATTGTTGAGAGTTCTAAATACATGTTGTTTAAAACGAGGCTAGTCTTTAAAGATATCAGTCAACTCAATATTTGATTCTGTTTGTCCAGGTGCTTGTATTCACAGCGAAAGTGATTGATGGCTGTAGAGGGTTTCCCGGTTCAATTTTCAGTCGAATTTCTAATGAGAAAGAATATTTTAATATTTTAAGTTCAGGCTTCGAGCTTTATGTCATGTGAAAGATATAAATTTGTGTCTCAGAACTGAGGAATGAAATGTGTGCCGACATAATAGTACAAATACATGTATGCTGTTTCTTACACCGCTCGACAAATTGTTGCATCAGGGTGGGATCTCCCTTATGACATGCACGTAGCAAACCTCCTTGTTTTTTCGACATCGTCTGTCAGTATGCCCTGTTATATGTGAATATAAACCTACCAAATGTGTTAACAGATAAAGCGAGGTAGTCTGCAAGTCAGCCGTTAAGTGTAATTGTATACTGGGATTTACTGAAAATCTAAGGTTCTTCTGTTCACAGCTCTGCTAACCAGATGTTTGCTTGTCATTTCTTTGTTTTCAAATAGCCAGATAAATATAGCCAGACCGAGGTGGGTGTGTGGCTAAAATGGTTGTGCAAGACATGCAGAACTTTTATATGGTGAAATATTTGGAAACTAAAACAGAGATTATCTGAGTAAAATGTTTCGGAATGAAAGAGTAACTTGACCGAACAAGGCCGTGCCATGGCTCAGGAAGTTTGTTGCTGGCGTATTACCACTGAGGGCCTTGTTCGAACCAAGGCTAGTTTGTGTGGGATTTGTGGTGGACGATTTGTTACTCCTCTTAGCAAACCACACATTCCTTGCTGTGTTACAAGACTTCGCCGATGAACAATTCAATCCAGTCAATACCCTAACAGCCTGCGTTTCAGACAAAGTTAATATTTATTTCTGATTAATTTTACACACTTTGGTCATTTTCTCCTTTCAGATTTTGACGGAAGCTTTATTTTTCTCAGTAATCTTATTAATTTGTGCTCTGGTTTCCTACGCACGTGTTCCTAACTCTTGCTGTTCACAACACCAATTATGCCATAAACATGTCTCATATTCATATTCTGTATGAATAAAAAAAGTAAATACTACTGTCATCTGGGATGTGGTGTGGTGTGAGTCTTGTAGATACCTACCAAGCCGCAAGGCGCCACATCCCAGTAAACAGTCTTCGTAACCTTTGCCGCGAGAAATTTATCTCCTTCATACTAAGATTTATTGGAGCGTGTTGGAGCGGCAACTTCTTCGTCACACGTGTAGTGCGTGTAGTCGGAATTGTACTGTGCAGGCTGACTCGTCAGGAAGGCATTTTTCATTCCTGACTTTTTCCCATTCTGTTGTGAAAGAGAAAGTTTCAAGGCTGATTGTGATTGCGTCGGTGTAAGTACAGTGGCACAATATTGGTTCGTTGCACCACACAGCGCAGCTTAGCAAACCATTGGTTACAATTGGAGTGTTTCCACGGAGCAGCGCTCATCCCCGCCGTCAGTAGCCCACACTTCTCACCCGCCGCAGCAAGTGGTACATTGTCTCTTTAAAGGGCGTTCAGACGCGCCACACCAGTGCCCATTGTCATAATGAGACTCAGTTTCACTGGGAGACGCAGACATGGAAGAAGTCACGTGTTTGTGACGTTACAGTTATGCGTGTCATGCGAAGCCATTTGCTTGCCAGTGGTTCGGACACACAGAGGCTCATCCAGTCGGTAGCCCGTGTGATATCAGCCTAAGCAACAATCGTTTCTGTATACAGCATTTACCTACTGGTCTTTCTAAAGGAAGCATATTGTAATATTAATACAAATCCAACCAGATGCAACAGTATGCAAATATTTATTCACTGCAAAGCTACTCTACATATTTCGGGTGTCACAGAACCCATCATCAGGAGTACCAAAAACTGTAACCGCAGCCTCCGGTACAGGTCATAATACTGGTACAGATACTTCCCTCCAACAACGTGGCCCGATCCGGCCACGTTGGAGGGAAGTAGCTGTACCTGTACCGGAGGCTGCAGTTACTGTTTTTAGTACTCCTGATGATGGGTGCTGTGACACCCAAAACATGTAAAGTAGCTTTGCAGTAAATAAATATCTGCTTACTTTTGCATATGGATGGGTTTTTATTAACATTGAATTACGATGCACGAAACCATGAGCTTGAAGCATACTGTGTTCTCTGTAAGGTCTGGACTCTGTAGTGCAGAGTACTTTGTTCTTCGCAATTCGTTAGTGGCACTGCTCCTGTACCCCCTTTCCGCCCGAACTACCACCAAGCGACATCCCTGCCCCCCGGGTCCTCCTTCCCTCCTCTCAGTCCCCTCCCAACCTACCCTGTCCTCCGTCTGTTTCTGTGAACGGCACCACTTATCAATTTTAATCAGTTTTAAATAGCCATGGTCATGGACATGAGGAAGGGCTTGTGCCAAGACTGGCTGTACCTCACTCGTAACGTGTCGAGTATTCTTCAAAGGTTTGGTGCTTCGTCTTTCTGATCTGATCGTAACGATCGATTTTTCATTTCGTTACAGTTCTATTTATAAGGTTCGTACAATAGAATGAATTTTTTCATGGAATCATCTGTTGTTAAATCGTATAGCATTGCAACTGCCTTAAATTGCTTCGATTTAGTTGCTTCCGATTAGTTGCTGTAAGCACGTACCTTGCTGTAGAACTTCCTTTTAAGTTTAAAATTCGCTTGATCTTATATTGGCAACGTGACACATTGTAACCCTTCAGCAGTCTGTAGACCAGGCAGTTACGTTGGCGTATTTCGGATTTAATTCGGATAGACTTTTAAAACTCATCTCTAAATATATTTTATTACGAATGCCGATCCTTTATGTACCAAATCCTCTTGTTCTGTCTAAATAATGATAGATACTTACAATCGTCGGGTCGGGTCGACTTAGCGTCTAGCAGAAATGAGAACCACGAGCAAATCCTGAGAGGTAAAAACGATCGGCACTTTGGGCTGACAACCTTGCCACATTCATATGCCGGTTGTCTATAAATTACCTGAGCCTCAAACTCCTAGAATCCTCAGGGCTGTCCACGCCTGTGTTGGGATTAACTAGAGTGGAGTGTATGTACTTGTCTAACACAACTTTATTAGATGGTAGAGATATATCTAGTATTTACTACATAAGATACAACTACATGTTTCGGCGTTTCACAATGGCCATCTTCAGGTTGTGCATGAAATACTTAGAAAACAAGCGCCGAAACATGTAGTTGTACCTTATGCAGTAAATACTAGATATGTCTCTAACATCAAATAAAGTTGTGTTAGACAAGTACATACACTGCACCGTAGTTAGTTTATTGAACACAACGGGGATGACGAACCTTATGACTGTATAGGGATTGTTGTACCTTTACCTTTTATTTATAATTGCATTTAACAACAACCTTTTGAGTACAAGATCTGCCAAAGAGACACTTCAAATATGTTGTAGCAGCAACGTGGCGGAGCAAGAGATGGAATTACTTCGTGTTGTGTCAAAAGGAGCAGAACCAGATAACCTACACTTCATTTTTTGTAATTCTGGCCGCCAGATTTTAGAAAAGTGTTTAACAAAAAATAATTGCGATGTAAGGAGACAATACCCACTGCTGTGAACCTGCTTGTTTAACAGAAGGCAAAGCCGTTTCCAGAATATTCGCAACAAAATTCAAGATTCGTGTTTGCAGGCTTCAGCTTCGAATTAGATGAATACTGCGCTCTGCTGGGTCAGTAGGCAGCGAGTAGTGGTAATTCTTTACCGACATTCGGGACAAGCTATCGGGCCCATCTTCAAGAGTTTCCCGAAACGTCGGTAAGGAATTACCACTACTCGCTGCCTAAAAACTCAGAAGGTTACCGTTCTCAATTCTCATATTGCAAAACCCCTAACTGCGTGAGGTAGGAGATTCAAACCTGATTTCTTTCATTCATAAAATTTGTCCCTCCAAGTCAAAATTTTGAACAAATGTAATATTTATTTTGTATTTTTATAATAAAAGTCAATAAAATGCAGTATTTCGCAACTTTGTTTTGGTAAATAACTCTGCATGTTTCGGACAGACTTACTGTCCACCTTCAGGAGTCTTAATACTGTATTCACAGCAAATGGTATTTGTCATACTAGTTATGTTGACTGTCCGAAACATGTAGAGTTCATTACCAAAATAAAGTTGAGAAATAGTGCTTCATGTTGGCTTTTATTATAAGAATATATCACGGTGCACGGTCCTCTGAATGTCAAATTTATTTCGTATTCAGGTTTTTCTTTCATTTTCACGATAACCTACACCGCAGAGGATTTAGCGATAGTCAGACTGAACTCGTGTGCAAGTCGCGGCGTTATTACCTCAGAAATGAATAGCGAAATGAATTGTGTGGTGCGGACCGCGAGTTGTGAACTGCTTGATGTGAAAGTGTGGGTATTGTTGTTCTTGCTTATGTTATAAATAAAGTGAATGGAGTTTTGAAAACTTATCTGATATTGTAACTTGTATGAATGGAATAGGGTTTCAAAAGAGACAAACACATCTTGTTCTCCACTCATAGGAATCTATTTCTCTTTCAATCCATCTTCTCTGTGTACCGACATTTCAGTCAATACAATCAGCAAGTAGATATCCAGAAACGAGAAGAAATCGGGATGCATACAAACCACAAAGAACATGGCTTATCTTTTCTGTGGAAGGAAAAGTAAAGAATTGGTTTTGTTGTGGAGTTAAATCAACACATTTCTATTCCGTTCTTCCGAGGCTATTTCTGTGAAGATACTCGGCGTGTATTACAGCGTACACTGTTATAAATTCTGTTGAGATTTTTATGTTAAGCTCACTAATTCTAATGCCTATTTCCGACTTTAAGATGGGGTGATTTTAGAGGGTCTCGTCATCTGGAATTGACGTCTTGGGTACACAAAAGTGTGGAATTTCTTGAAACTGCTTCTTATGGGACACACTGTGTTGCCACATCATTAAGTTGTCTATTGTTTTGTTTATTCAGTTTTATAGTCAGTAAGTTGGGGTATTCGTGCGTTATTTAATTAATTACTTCCTAAATTATTTTTTTTGACTGTATATAATGGAAGACGTCACTGAAAGTGAATGCAATAAAGTGCGCTCTTCTGGGTCATTACGCAACGAGTAGGTTGTCCTTAAACGTCGGTAAAATATTACCACTGCTGGCTGCGTGATATCCCATAAGGACGTATTTCACATCTGCAGAAAAGAATTTTCGTGGAAGTAGCCTTCTTCAGCAGAGTCCTTACCTAAAGTTTCAGAAAGAGTCTCCCTCTCTGTCTCCGTAGGGAGGGATTTAAGTCATGGTGCGTGCCACTGGAAGTAGTTTGTTCTTCGGGGTTATTTGTCCGTGTCCAAAAGCGAACCAACAGGGACCTTGTGAGGGGATATTGGTTAGGTGGTTAGATGCTTCGTTGGTTAATAAGTGATTGTGTTATTTGTTGAGTTATTTGCTCTGTTTAGATTTTAGTAATCTAAACACTGTATCGGCCGGTCCCAGTGGCCGCGCGGTCTAAGGCGTAGGTCTGCGGCCGCTGGCCTGCTGAGATTGTGGGTTCGAATCGCACCGGGAACATGAATATTTGTCTGTTGTAAATGTTGTGTATTGTCAGGTAGAGGTCTCTGCGAGGAGATGATCACTCGTCCAGAGGAGTCCTACCGACTGTAGTGCGTCGTTGTGTGTGATCTAGAAACCTCAAGCATGAGGTGGCCATGGCCCGCGTTGGGCCACAGCGCCACAAAAAAAAACACTATATCGAGAATTCGTGATATACAAATTGAAAATTTCTGTAAATAACTATACGGTAGTTCATTTGAAAGTTATTAGTTGTCTATTCCAGGTTATAAAAATTATTATTATTTTTCGAAATAATCTCCGAACTCCGAAATTCCCTCATCTGGAAGCGCTTGGTTTAGTGAACTTTCGGACCTTTGTGAAGCAAACCCAACCATAGGGTGTATTGAATATTTCCCTCAAATCTGATATTTACCTTTTCAAGTGAGGCTAATGGAAAAACAAGCATACTGACTCGTTTTGGGAATCGACACTCTAATGATACGAATGTAGGAGCGACCGTCCTGAGTCAGGTGTGATAGTCTGTTCTGCGAACTTTTTCGATCGTTCCTAGCTAACATTCGAAACATCATATATCGGGGACAAGATCTTTCTCATTTCTCAAGGTAACAGTAAAATTTACACTTGCTCAGGTAAATGGGCCTCCATGTATCAGTCGGAACATTCCTGCCGCACCGTACTGAGTACTGCATAATTCAACAGATGATACAGTCTTGCAGTATTACCTACCAAGTTAGACATTTTCTCAGCAGATCGTACTAAAATTCACGCCATACAGCTTGCACGGCTTAATGTTCGTAAAGACGAAAATTCTTAATTGATTATGTTAAGTATTGGCATTCTATGGACCTTGCATCGTGATATACTTGCGTAATAAAGACCAACAAGAAACACTTTTTTCTTAATTTATTTCAATAATCTGTCTTCTACATGTTTCACATAGAGTAACTATCCATCATCAGGTGGCAGTTACTGTACATGCAGCATGTGGTATTTATCATGGTTCTGCGTTGACTGGCTGCTAACACGAATACTCTGATATTGTTAGCAGCCAGTCAACGCAGATCCATGATAAATACCATAGACTGCATGTACAGTAACTGTCTCCTGATGATGGATAGTTACTCTATTTGAAACATGTACAGGAGAGATTATTGAAATAAATTAAGAAAGAAAAGTGCTCTTCGAATAAAACCAACTAGAAACACTAATTTCTCAAATTTATTTTTGGAATAAGACTCTACATTTTTCGGACAGTAACTCTGTCCATCATACAGGTTATGCTGACTGCTTAAGCAGTCAGCATAACCTGTATGTATTGCTGTGTTTACAGTGCCAGACTCCTGATGATGGGCAGAGTTACTGTCCGAAACATGTAGAGTCCTATTCCAAAAATAAATTTGAGAAATTAGTGCTTCTAGTTGGTTTTATTGAAAGAATATATTACGATGCACGGTCCTTAGAATGTCAAGAAAGAAAAGTACACCATGCTGGTCTTATTACTCAAGATTATGTTACATTTGGGATGCAAAATCCAAATCGTCTCTTGTAGATATAATATACTCCTCGCATCGAGAGCTCTTTCTGCCCTAGTCTTTAGGGGCTGAATTTCGTATTTTGTATTCTAATGACTACAGACCTGGCTCATATACAGGTGTCATTGAACAAAGTTGTAGGTTTCAGTCTTATTCAGATTCTCAATTTTAGATATGATTTCAAAAATTTTCCTATGACTTTCTCTTCATAAAGAGTAGAATGTGCTGTAATGAACGCTCTCGCTACAGTAAGTGTTCACTGACCCGTTGGCCAAATTTAAATATTTATAGCAGTGTCATGAGTCTTCACTTCACGCCGCATCCATATTTAATGCTGCCACCTCATGAGTACACTTAAGTTAATTAACAGTACTGCAGTTATGTACTGTACTGTAAGAAGGGAACAAGGAGTGACTAAGAATTTTTAATGAAAGTTCTCAAAGTTAAGAATATATAGAAGGTTGTGGCCTTTTTTATGTTAATACACCAACAGTCGTGGTAAGGAACTGTGGTAAGTCGACTCTGAACCCAGTAGACATATGAACGGACTGCACATAAAAAACACCTTCTTTACCTCTTTGGAAATGAATGGATCTTCAATTAAATAGTTATCTGAACCCACGTGTCCGAAATTCATTTAATTATACCCTATTATTTCTTTTATTTTTCACAAATTCCACAAACTATCATTCATTAATTTTCTGTACCAAATCAGAACATGTATTTAGTTTCTTTCCATTGTGTGCTACATGTACCGTTCATTGTGTAAGTCTAACACCAAATTCTGTTTCTCTACATTATTAACAATTTCGAGCTCCCACATCCTGTAAATCAAGCCGGTTCTGTCATTTGGTCGCAAATAGCTGATACCCGTTGGAAATATTACTGTCAACACTTGCATGTAAACCTGCGTTTTGGGCATGAAGTTTGGGACTCCGTCTGGTGGGATGAGTTCTGCTCTGCCCTTGGCTCTCAATATGAGCCTTGCATCCTCCTTCCTCGCCTTGATTTGAACGAGATATATATTGAAAAATGTAGAGGCATGTACAACTTCCGGCAAAGACTGTTTCGGGAACAGCATTTGCTAAAATTTTACATTTTCTATTATACTTCTTACTTCGAATTCCGGTGCGACATCTTGCCTGGCTTAAAAGTGCAATGTGTGAAGTTAAGGAAATCCACATTTTATTCGGTGAAGAGAAATTAGTGGAGAATTTTACGACGTAAGATTTGAGGCTCTCGCAGCAAATAAATGCACTCCAATTTTCAGTGCAGATAAACCACATCAAATTTGAATTAAACTGAATAAAGTGAAAGTAGTCTTCCACCCAGTTCTCTCCGATCTACAGGGAAGCATTGCTTTTTTTTTAGAAGGTTCCCGCGCCTCGCCTCTTTACCTTTCTGGTAAGAGCAATGTGTGGAAGAATGTGAGTATGGAGCGTTGGTGGAATTGTGTTGACAGCGGAAAGCAGAACTACTCGGAGAGTAATCTGTCCCAGTTCCACTTTGTCCACCACAAATCTCACAGGGACTGACCTGCGATCCAATGCAGGACTCCGCGATGATAGCCTGACGACTAACCACTTAAGCCATGGCGCGACCCGCAAACGGAATTTAGTCTGAATGGTATTTAAATGTTGGTTCGTAAAGCACAGTAAACACAGTACGTGTCTAATTTTGATGTATGGTTGACCGTGCATCGTAGTTCAATGTGGATAAAGAGACCAACTAGATGTCACTTTTAGTATTATGTTTATTTCTCCTTTATATGTTGCTCAACATGTTTCGGGCCACC